>ERZ795056.6072-NODE-6072-length-11873-cov-18.823913_pt1 | contig 11873 bp, 8 predicted proteins | sample MGYA00375140_ERZ795056 | MGnify/ENA primary metagenome ERZ795056 (study PRJEB30185, sample SAMN05720227) | activated sludge metagenome | isolation source: Anaerobic digester | place: USA | collected 2015-03-09 ...
CATACAAAGCGGGATTCGACTCCATGTGCATGCCACTTTGCACGTTTTTTAAGGTTACCCGCTCATTCTGATAATAAGGCGCAAGAAATTGCCCTTGAACTTGTAAAAGGCTACTAACTAAAAGCAAAAGCAGAAGTTTTGTTTTCATGATTTATTTTTTTAAAAGGAAAAAATTGTTTGTTGTTAGATGGTGGCCCATTGTTTTATTCAGTTGCTTTATTTCATAATCGTAATAAAGCCAGGCTATCCAGGCCATCAGGGCAAAAAGCAGCAGCACAAGAAGAACCTGCATGATCCACTTGCGTGTGTGAGCGTCATTTAAAAATGGAATAGGCATTGCGTTTTATTTACAACACAAACCTAGCATGGGGCACCAGCCTTTTCCTAATAACGGCTGTAGACAAAAGCAGGACATGGCTAAAAATGGCAGGAAAACGAATGAAAACCGTGGACAAGAACGGGACAAAACCTGTTTAGCCCATTTATTTTAATGGTAAAGTGAGCGAACGGGTTTGGATTTTACAATTTATATTATTTATAAAATGTTGCTCCACATGGCAGAGAAGTGGAGTATTTTCAGGGAAGATTAATCTCCATTTAATCCCATCTCAGGATATTTTTTGCGCAGGCGGTAGCGGCTTTTGCGGAGCGAATCAACGGAAATGCCCAGCATATTGGCCATTTCTTTGGAGCTGATGGCAAGTTTGTTGAGGGCGATCAACCTTTGTTCAGCAGGGGTAAGATCGCCATATTGGTCTTGAAGATTGATAAAGAAACCCGGCCACACTTTTTCAAATAGTTTTTTAAATGCCAGCCAGTCATCTTCCGTAAGGATCACACTGTCCTGCAGGTTTTGTAAATGCTGGCTTATTTCGGGGCTGATGGCGGTGCCGGTTGAATTGTTGTTGGTAAGCTCCAGACTGATCTTCTCTATCAGGCTGTTTTTTTCAGCTATTTTATTTACAAATTCGTCCAGTTGCAATTTGGCTGTTTCCAGTTCCTGCTGCGCTTTTTGTTGTTGCAGCAGCAATACATTTTCCTTTTCCCTGGCTATTTGTTTCTCTTTTTTATACTTGATGGTTTGCCGGCTGATGATGAGTGCAGCGATGATGCCCAGGCCGATTAATACAAATACCAGTAATGTTTTTTGCAGTTGTTCCGCTTTTTTTTGTGATTCTACCAGGTCGAGACTTTGCTGGTATTCCATACCCTGTATTTTTTTTTCGGATGTGGTAAGCAGTTGCCAATCGTACTGGCTATTGTATATTTTTTCGTACCTGTTGGCCGTGTCTTTATAGGCAAGGGCGGTACTGAAATTGCCCTGCTCTTTAAATATGCTGGCGAGTACTGAATAGTAGTAGTGACAAAATTTAGAGCGAAAAAAATATTCGCCGTTCCAGGGGTTGTATTTGCAAAAAATGCTGTTTGCCAACTGTACATACTGCCGGGCACTATCGGTACGGTGTAACTGCGTAAAAGCATCGGCTATATACAAAGCAGAAATGGCGGCATTGATACTTTCTGTATCCTGCGACGTCAATACATCTGTGTAAAGCAAGGGAATACCTTCTGCAAAATTGCCCTGCAGGCATAAGGTACGGCCCAGGTTACCGCTGGCAATGCTTACCCACACCGTCATGTTTTGTGCTTTGGCAAGGGTGATGGTTTCTTTAAATTTTTGAATGGCCGAATCGTAGATCTCTAATTTTTGGTAAGCCAGGCCCCAGGTGTTCAATGAACTGAAGCCTTGATTATTGGGGCTGTATTGCTGGGCCAGTGTGGCGTATTGAATACATTGCCTGTAATTGCTAAAATTGAAATAGTGGGTTGCAAGGCCATTTAATACATGGCCTGAAAAAGGTATTTTTTCGTACCCGATAGCTGCCATTTCACCCTTGGCTTCCAGCATCAGGTTTAAACCGGCAGTATATTGCCGGTCGCTAAATAAAAAATCGCCTACCCTGAATTTATGCAGTGCTTTTACACCCGGTGTTTTATAACCGGCGACCAGGCTGCCAATATTGATCAACCGTTCACGCAATAATTTTTTATCTGTGATACGGAAAGCCTGGTGGTACATACTAAAATACCGGGAGTATTCGGTCAGCTCATCATCACCTTGTTTGGCTATACTATCTGCCAGGGAAATGGTGGCTGCAGAATCAAATGCAGGAAAAACTTTTTTCTCCAGCAAATCGTTTATCGCTTCTATTGATGCCACCCGGTTGAATAACGGGGATTGTGCATTTGTCCAAAACGGGCATAGGAAAAAGCATAAATAAAATACTTTATAAAATTGGGAGACCGGCGCAAAATTTACAGGATAATACAGCATTCTTTGAATACCTCATTTAAAAAGTATTGAAATTTAAAAGTAAACTTTTTTATAAATAATATGATGTTGGTTTTTCTCTTTTTCATATTAACGATGGTAATCCCGGCAGGCAAAGACGTTTAGGTATCAAAGTGGTTTATTTTGCAGCAATAACAATTAACAGTTTTTTACGCCGCAATAAACTGCTGATTCGTTTTTCAAATCCATATTGCACATATGTTGGCATAATAATAGTAATCAGTACCAATAAAAAATTACATTTGCCCAAAATCATTAAACCGATGTTTGATATTTTATTACAGGTAGATACACTAAGCAAAGCAACTGAAGCCACCGTAGCAGCCAAAGAATCCGTTTGGAGTTTGCTGATGAAGGGAGGCCCTTTAATGATCCCGTTGTTTATTTTATTTGGCATTGCCGTGTTTGTATTTATAGAGCGCCTCATCGTTGTACGGAAAGTTTCTCAAATCGCTGACAACTTTATGAGCATGATCCGTGATAACATTGTTACCGGTAATATTGCAGCAGCACGGAGCCTTTCAAAGAATACTGACAATCCCATTGCAAGAATGATCGACAAAGGCATCCAGCGTATTGGCAAACCGATTGATGCTATTGAAAAAAGTATGGATAATGTGGGCAAACTGGAGATGTACAAAATGGAAAGGAATTTGACCATCCTTTCTGTAATTGCACGTATTGCACCTTTGTTTGGATTTGTGGGAACCATTGTGGGTTTGGTATTGCTGTTGAAAGATTTTGCTACTATCGCCAATCCATCTGTAAGCCAGATAGCGGATGCGATGTATGTAAAACTGATCACTTCTGCAAGCGGTTTGATCATTGGTATGCTGGCCTACCTGGGCTATAGTTTTCTTGATACACAGATCAACAGAACAGCCAACAGGATGGAAGCTGCCAGCAGTGAGTTTATTGATATTTTGCAGGAACCAACAAGATAAAATTTGAATTGCAAAGTAAGAATGCAGAAAAAGCTGCTTCGTCATTCGTAATTTTTCATTCGTCATTTGTCATTCGTAATTCATCATTTACATGAGCTTTCGTAAAAATAAATTAAGAGAAAACCATAATGAAGTGGACGCCGGTCCGCTCAATGACATTCTTTTTATATTGCTCATGTTTTTTTTGATGATTTCCACCCTGGCAAATCCTAATGTGATAAAGATGAGTGTTCCCCGGAGTAAGAGCGATACCAAGTCTAAACAGAGTGTGGTGGTAAGTGTTGACAAGGATAAAAATTTTTATGTGGGTGCAAAAAAGATTGTTCCTGATTCACTGGAATCTGCTTTAAGAAAATATATCAACGAGGGTGATAGTGTAAAACCGGCGGTTGTTATCAATGCCGACTCCATTGCGCATTGGGGAGAAGTAGTAAAAATTATGAAAGCGGCAAGAAGACTGGGTGCCACCACATCTGCAACGGTTACCGGAAGTGAGTAGCTTTTATCATCCTGTCTTTACCGTTTATGTCTTTTCTTATTTCCACCTGGTTAAAAACAGCTGAAAAAATGTTAGCGGTTTCTGTCCCGAGATCTTCATGTATTTCTACATAAACTTTACCTTCTTTATTTAAATGTACTTGTGCAAATGCAGCAATGTGCTCATAAAATAATAAGGGTGAATGACTGGGTACAAATAAAGCTGTATGCGGTTCATACCCTGTTACATTCAAATCCATCTTTTCCTTTTCATTCATTGGTATATAGGGAGGATTGCTTACGATGATATCATAGTTGCACAATTGTTGCCATGCGGCTCTGTCCAGTAAATCGACCTGCATAAAAAGTACATCAGCTTCATTTGAAACTGCGTTTTGTTTTGCAATCAGCAAGGCTTCATGGCTTACATCAATTGAAGTAATATTTGCATTTCCCCGGTTTTTTTTTAATGCAACAGGTATACATCCACTGCCACTGCCGATATCAAGGAGGGAGATATCTCCATCATTTTCATCCAGTATCCATTTTACCAGTTCTTCTGTTTCTGGTCTTGGGATCAGTACATTTTCGTTTACTGCAAACCGTATGTTGTAAAACCAGGCTTCACCCGTAATATGCTGCAGGGGTTTGTGGGTAAGTAATTGTGCTAAAGCTTCATCGAGGATTTTTATTTGTTCCCCGGTTAATGCCTTACCTGGGTTTGTCACAATATTCTTCCTGGAAATTCCTGTTTTGTTTTCAAATAGTAATCCGGTTACAGCAGCCGCTTCGTTCAAAGAGTAAATGCTTTGAAGTTTTTGTAAATAGTACCGGTAATATTCGTTCCATGTCATCCCGACAAACATAGTTTATTTTTCAATCCTTATTTTTGAGCGGTTGAGCATTGATACTATATATATGCAGCGTTGCCTCCAGCTGGCAAAGCTGGGTGCAGGTAATGTGGCACCCAATCCAATGGTGGGTGCCGTGCTGGTGCATAACAACAGGATAATTGGGGAAGGCTATCACCAGCGGTATGGGGAGGCACATGCAGAAGTAAATTGCATCAATCATGTGTCAGCGGAAGATAAATTACTCATAAATAAAAGCACCTTGTATGTTTCTCTTGAACCCTGTGCTCATTATGGTAAAACACCTCCCTGCGCAGACCTCATCACAAAAATGCAAATTCCCCAGGTGGTTATTGCTTGCCGCGACAGTTATAAAGAAGTGGACGGTAAGGGTATTGACAAGCTAAGGTCAGCTGGTGTAAACGTGACCGTTGGTATTTTGGAAGCAGCGGCCAGGATGTTAAATAAGCGGTTCTTTACTTTTCATGAAAAGCAACGGCCATATATTATTTTAAAGTGGGCGCAAAGCAGTAATGATAAAATTGCCAATGCAGATCTTTCAAAAGTTCAAATAAGCAATGATTTTACCAACCGGCTGGTACATCAATGGCGGAGTGAAGAAGCGGCTATTATGGTTGGTACTAATACTGCTTTGCATGATGATCCTTCATTAACAAACAGGCTTTGGACCGGGAGCAACCCGGTAAGGATTATAATTGATAAGAACCTCAAAGTTCCTGCCAGCAGTCATTTGTTAAGTGATGGAGGTAAAACCATCATTTTTAATGAGCATAAAAATATAGAGGAAGGCAATTTGCTATACAAACAGCTTAAGAGCAGTGCTGTATCAGTAAGTGAAATAATGGGCAGCTTATTTGAGATGAATATTCAAAGTGTTCTGGTGGAGGGGGGGACGATGCTTTTGCAATCTTTTATAGACGCAGGTTTGTGGGACGAAGCCAGGATTATTACCAACAACGATCTCGTGATACAGGAGGGAAGGGCAGCACCGGAATTAAAATTTCAGATCAAGGTTGGAAGACAAGACATTTTTTCAGACAGCATACAATATTACACAAGGCAACAGAGCAAATGAGTAAGGAAGATTTAAAAGATGACAAGACGGTTTACTACACTATTGATAAACCAGGTGTGGCAGAATTTAAAGACCGGGGCAGCAAGTTTATTGCCTTTGCCTATCCCATCGGCCATGTGGATGATTTTAAAAAACATCTTCAGGAACTAAAAAAACTGCATCCTAAGGCTGTTCATCATTGTTTCGCTTATCGTATTGGCACCGATGGTAACAATTTCAGGGTTAGTGATGACGGAGAGCCATCGGGAACCGCCGGCCGGCCCATACTTGGTCAAATAGACAGTAAGCAGGTTACCAATGCAGCCGTTATTGTGGTGAGGTACTTTGGCGGCACGCTTTTGGGCGTTCCAGGATTGATCAACGCTTATAAAACAGTGGCATCACTGGCCTTGCAGGTAACACCGGTTGTTCAAAAGCAGGTTGAAGTGAACTTTACCATTCAGTTTGATTATACCCGTATGAATGAAGTGATGACGGTTTTAAAGCAACACAACTGCACCATCATAAGCCAGGAAATGCAATTATTCTGTTCCATCCTGTCGGGAATTCCTTGCAACAGGCAGCAAGAAGTGTTGTATAAGCTAAAAGAAATACCCGGGGTAAATATCACAAAATCGTAATCCTGTCTAAAAGTGGTGTTCATTTTTTTATCCTAATTAATTTTTTTCAAAATTTTATACTACTTTTAAACGCCCATTACAATAACAGCTTATTTAATACCAAACTAGATTATGAGGAAACTTTTACTTTCCCTCCTGGTGTTTATTACCGTATGTAAACTATCAGAGGCGCAACAATTACATTTCACATCGCTTTTTCAACAGCATAATTCCATGTATAACCCGGCTGCTGCAGGGTTTACGGGGCATGGCGTTATAGGTACCACCTACCGGAGCATGTGGTCTGCTTTTCCTGGGAATCCACGCACATTTATGGTGTACGGAGACGCTTTTTGGGAGAAAAAAAGCTCTGGTTTTGCTGGTTATGTTTACCGGGATATAACCGGACCTACCAGCCGCACCGGCGTACAGGGTGCTTATTCTTTTCATGTTAAAACTGGTGAAAAATCAAAACTCGGGTTGGGTATTGAGTTGAGGGGATTGCAATATTCGATAGATAAATCAAAATTAACCGACGCATTGGGAAGCGATCTCGTACTGGCTGGAAACAACACTTCCTTTAAATTAGATGCGGGTGCCGGTGTATATTTTTCCGACGGAAAATTTAGTGCAGGCGCTGCTGTAAGCCAGTTAATTCAATCAAAACTGGCGTTTAGTGATATTCCCAATGCAACCGAAAGGGCAAAATTGTATCGCCATTTTGCGTTTACCTCAAGTTATGTAATTCAAACAGGCGGCACTACACATCTTACTCCTTTTACAATAATAAGGTACATACCCAATGCACCAACAGAATTTGATTTTGGTTGTAAAGTAGATGTGCAGGATAAGATTTGGTGGGCTATGTCGTGGAGGATACGTCATTTCTGGAGCCTTCAGGCGGGCTTTAAGCTGGCTGACAAAATAAGCTTTACGTACGCTTATGATTACTATAACGAGCCTTTCTCTGATTTTAATACAGGGAACAATGCACATGAAATGGGACTACGGTTCGATTTAAAAAAGAAAAAATAATTTCCGTCCGGTATCTTTTGCAAAATTTCCAATCCACTCCCTGGTTTAAGATTTTTCATTATTGCTAATAATACTTCTTCATCATGAATTTTACCTCAGTTCCTAAAATGTTATTCAAGATGTTATATACAAGGCTGCTGCCTTTGTGTGTAGTAATGTTTACTGCCACGGCAGCTTTTGGCCAGGCGCCGCCGAATGATAATGCGTGCCAGGCAACAACCCTTACACCAGATGCCACCTGTACTTTTGTGCAAGGTACCAATGTAAGCGCTACAGCCAGTCCTGGCTCACAAGCGCCAACCTGTGCAAACTTTACTGCCGGTACCACCGCTGATGTGTGGTTTCGGGCAACAGTACCAGCAGGAGGTGTTCTTCAGTTTGATATGCAGGCAGGCACCATGACGGATGGCGGTATGGCTGTTTACAGGGGAAACACTTGTCAGGGATTGATTTTGTTACCTGGTGCATGTGATGATAACAGCAGCTCCAATCCTAATATGCCCAAGCTCACAGTATCCGGCTTAAATCCTGGGTCTACTGTTTATGTAAGGGTTTGGTCAAAAAATGGTATTACAGGCACTTTCGGTATTTGTGCTACCATTCCGGTGCCACCACCAGCAAATGACGAAGTATGTAATGCAATTGAACTGCCGGTAGAGCCTACTTGTAATTTCCAGACGTATACCAATGCCAGTGCATCTTTAAGTAGCGGAGTAAACCCACCGGTATGCGCCGGATTTTTGGGCGGTGATGTGTGGTTCAGAGTGGTAGTTCCTGCCAATACCACTGCTTTGGTATTTGATACAGACGAAGGCGTAGTTACAGATGGTGGTATGGAAATTTATTCCGGCAGTGCATGTACAGGCACACTGCAACCGCTTGCCTGCGATGATAACAGTAGCTCTAACGGCAACATGCCCAGCCTGACCTTAGGTGGTTTTACACCAGGGGATACAGTATGGATCAGGTTTTGGGAAAAAGACAATAATAACAATGGAACCTTTGGTATTTGCGTAACCTTACCACCGCCACCTCCTGCAAACGATGACCCTTGCAGTGCGGTATTATTACCGGTAGAGGCTGCTTGTAACTACCAGAATTTTACCAATGTGGATGCTTTAAGCACTATAAATGTAACAGATCCCGGATGTGGTGATTACCAGGGCGGTGATGTTTGGTTTAAAATAGCTGTACCCGCTGGTGGAAGAGTAGTACTGGATGCACAAACCGGTGTAATGACCGATGGTGCTATGGCAGTGTACAGGGGAACCTGCAGCACTCTTGAATTACTTGCTTGTAATGAAGATGCAAGTGTTAATGGTGCAATGCCAACCATTACACTTGGTGGACTAACGGAAGGGGATACCCTCTGGATCCGTTTCTGGGAAGAAGGCAATAATAATAACGGCAGTTTTGGGATTTGTGCCTCAATACCCCCGCCCGCCCCAACAAATGATGACCCTTGTACTGCAACACCAGTAACCGCAAACAATACTTGTGTGTTCCAAACCTTTACTAATGCAGAATCTACCGGCTCTACCGGCATGCCTGATCCAGGTTGTGCCAGTTACCAGGGTTCTGATGTGTGGTTCTCCGTGGTGGTTCCGCCGGGTGGGGCATTGATATTCGATGCACAAGCCGGGGTAATCACTGATGGTGGCATGGCGCTGTATACAGGTACATGTGATAACCTCACTTTATTGTCCTGTGATGATGATGCCAGTAATAATGGTGCAATGCCTTTCCTGAGTGAAGTTGGTCTTACACCTGGTGATACAATATGGATACGTTTTTGGGAATTTGGTGGAGATAACAACGGAACTTTTGGACTTTGTGTTAAGATCCCTCCCCCTCCTCCGGCTTACGATGATCCTTGTAACGGTGTGATCATTCCGGTTGATTCTAACTGTGTATACCAAACATTTACGAACGAAAGTTCTACCGACTCCCCGGTTGTAGATGATCCTACATGTGCTTTTTACCAGGGCAGCGATGTTTGGTTTAAAGTTGTAGTTCCTGCAGGAGGCGCTGTTGCCATAGATACGGACGATGATGAAATGACCGATGGTGGCATGTCGGTTTACAGCGGTACCTGCGATGGCCTTACCGAGTTGGCCTGCGACAATAATGGAAGTCCCAATGGGGCAATGCCTAAATTAACATTGGGTGGATTAACACCAGGGGATACTTTGTATGTACGTATCTGGTCAGCATTTAATGACAACAATGGCACTTTTGGAATATGTGCAAGCATACCACCACCGCCTCCGGCGAATGATGACGCTTGTGGAGCGATCGCATTACCTGTTGATTCAACTTGTACCTATCAATCATTTACAAATGATGCTGCAACCGGTTCATCCGGGGTACCTGCACCTGGCTGTGCTGATTACCAGGGCGCTGATATTTGGTTCAAAATTGTGGTACCTGTCGGCGGCGCAATAGTATTAGATACAGATATTGATCAGATGACAGATGGCGGAATGGCTATATACAATGGCAGCTGCGGTAATCTCAGTTTGCTTACCTGCGACGATAATACCAGTGCAAATGGCCTGATGCCAAAAATTACCGCTGGTGGTTTAACACCCGGGGATACTATTTGGGTGCGGATGTGGTCTGCTTCTAATGACAATAACGGGCTATTTAAAATATGTGCTACCATACCACCGCCACCACCGGTAAACGATAATCCATGTACAGCTACTCCGCTCACACCGGATTCTGTTTGTACATATCAAACATTTACGAACGAAAATGCAACCAATACATTGGGTGTGCCTGAGCCGGGTTGTGCATTGTACGAAGGCAGTGATGTATGGTTCAGTGTGGTAGTACCCTCAGGTGGTGCATTAATATTTGACTCAGAAGATGACGTGATAACAGATGGTGGTATGGCCATATACAGTGGTACCTGTAATAATCTTACTTTAATTGAATGTGATGACGATGGAAGTGTTAATGGATTAATGCCCTTCATTTCCCTAGGTGGTCTTACGCCCGGTGATACAGTTTGGGTACGTTTCTGGGAATTTGGAAATGATAATAACGGACAGTTTGGAATTTGTGTAAGAATGCCTCCCCCGGGCCCGGTAAATGATGATCCATGTGGTGCCATTTTATTGCCAGTAGATGCAGTTTGTACACCACAAACATTTACAACTGAAAGCTCATTTGGATCAGCAGGCGTACCGGCACCTGGTTGTGCCTTCTACCAGGGTGGTGATGTATGGTTTAAAGCCATTGCCCCAGCAGATGGAGCCATCACTTTTGATACCCAGGCTGGAGTGGTTACAGATGGCGGTATGGCTGTTTATACCGGCACATGCGATAACCTTACCTTGATAGAATGTGACGAAGATGATGGGGCTGGCAATATGCCAAAAATGACTATTGGAGGATTTACACCCGGAGATACAGTATGGATAAGGGTTTGGGAAGAAGGAAACGATAACAATGGCACATTCAGTATTTGCTTAACTGTGCCGCCTCCGCCGCCAGGAAATGATAATCCATGCGGTGCGCTCAGCATTCCGGTAAATGACACTTGCCTGTATCAGAATTTTTCAAATGAAGGGTCTTTTGGTACTGCCAGTGTTCCTAATCCTCCTTGCGGCAATTACCAGGGTAGTGATGTTTGGTTCCAGTTAGTATCACCTGCTTCTGGTGCCTTTAACGTTAATACCATTGCAGGAACCATCAATGATGCCGGCATGGCGCTCTATACAGCAGACAGTTGCAATGGTACCATGACACTAATTGCCTGTGATGACAATGGCAGCGGAAACCCTGATATGCCTTATATAACTGCAACTGGTGTATTCCCGGGCACTGTAGTATATGTTAGGGTATGGTCAAACGGAGGCACGCTTAGCGCAGGTACTTTTGGTATTTGCGCTGTTGTTCCACCATTGCAGCCGGCCACTTTCTCTTTTGCGTGTGCACGGGACACATCTTTCAATTGCGGCGGTGGGGACTCCTGCTTTACATTGCAGGCGGTCATTCCGGATATACATTCATTAACCGACAGGTATGCCATCAATCCATTAAGTTCAGCTTCCGGAGGTTGCTTTAATCCTTACATCTTCCCAGGCGGTGAGGGCCCGTCTGCCGACCTGGAAACAGATGATGTATACACAGATGTAATTACACTGCCATTTACCTTCCCATTCTATGGCACTAACTATAATTCTTTAATTGCCAGTACCAATGGATATGTAAGCTTTGATATTGCAGAAGCAACGAACTTCAGTCATTGGGATATTGTGGATGGCAGCGGTCCAAGAAACCTGCCTACGCCTGATGGATATTATGACAGGGCCGTGATCATGGGTCCTTACCATGATTTGAACCCTTTCTATAATACCTCACCTACCCAGCGTATTAAATACAATGTTACCGGTACGGCACCACACAGGAGATGGATACTGAGTTTTTATAAAGTACCGCTTTTCCTTGCAGGCGAATGTGATACTTTAATTGAAAACACACACCAAATAGTATTATATGAAGGAACAG
>ERZ795056.6073-NODE-6073-length-11871-cov-5.621869_pt1 | contig 11871 bp, 9 predicted proteins | sample MGYA00375140_ERZ795056 | MGnify/ENA primary metagenome ERZ795056 (study PRJEB30185, sample SAMN05720227) | activated sludge metagenome | isolation source: Anaerobic digester | place: USA | collected 2015-03-09 ...
AAAGAAGGAATTATAAGTTTGCGCATCCATTATGGTTTTGCCGGGAGCAATCAATTCAAGCCTCATCAAGAAGCCGAATGTAACTCCAACCGCAAAAAAGATCATCATTGAGATAAGATAAAGTAATCCTATCCGTTTATGATCGGTTGAAAAAATCCACGCTTTTATTCCTTTATGTTTACCCTGATAATCCAGGTAACTCACATGTCCGTTATTTTCTACTAAGTTAGTTCCACTCATATTAAGATTCCTTTGTAACCTTATTTTTTCTCCCCGGTTTAATAGATATAATAATCACAAAAACTATTGCCATAAGTATTATTCCGGCTCCCGCGATTGAAGTTATATTAAGTACGTACTGCCTTCCCTGCGGATCGTACCTGTAACAGAACTTTAAAATTTTTGCTACGGTAGGAGTAACTTTTCCTTCGGTTGCTTCAAGCAGTGCCATTTTAATATCGAAAGGAAGAAATGTAGTTCCCATTAAGTACCGTGTTATTTTTCCTTCTTTCGAAGTGATAATCAATGCCCCGGCGTGAACAATTTCCTCTCCCTCTTTTTTAAATTTGAAACCCGCACTACCGGTTATTTTCTTTATCTGATCAACTTCACCGGTCAAAAACCGCCATGCATCGGCAGGAAATCTTTTCTTTATTGCAGCAAGGTAGTTTGCTTTTTTTGAAGCCGCATCTTTAAAGTCATCCCGCTCATCAATCGAAACAGAAATAAGTTGATAATCTTTCCCCGGAATTAAATCAACTTTATCTATAAGTGCGGCAACCTCAGCCATTAACGGATTGCATAAACCGGGACAATCAAAATAAACAAACATGAAAATCGTCGGTTTATCGACAAGGTTTGCAACTGTTACTTCTTCTCCGGCTTCATTATAGAATTTTGAATCTAGAGCAAGTATTTTGCCAAGCTGTTCATCAATTCCCACTTCAATCTCTTCACTGCTTTGAGCATTCAGAATTAAAGAAGCAAAAAAGAATATTATTAAAAACCCCGCTCTGAAGAATGTTATATCTATTTTTTGTTTCATTATGAAAACACATTTTTTATGAATGAATAAAGAACGTCTAATTCACTATTCGATAACGATAATATTCGTACGTTAAAACCGTTATCAATTAATTCACTTCCCGCCAGACTTAAAAATTTATCCCGCCCCTCCATCCAAACAGATGAGTTCAAAAGTGTTGTTACTGCCTTGGATGTGTTGTTTGTAACATTCACAAAAAGTTTTGCTTCTTGACTAACAGGCAGAAGCGAATTCAATTTTTCTAAAATCAACTTAGCTTTTTCTTCATTCTGTTCAAACTCTTTGAGAAGCAATTCTTCTGCTTTTGTTATCGGGATTTGCCCGGGGACTTTTGTTCCTTCAGAAAGACTATAAGTTTTATCGAGTTCGGCAAGTTCCTGATCCGTATCCACGGGTGGATTAGGTATTAATTCTTTTCTCATGTATTGAATTATTGAGACACGGTCTTCTGCTGACATGAAATCGTATGCAGACATTCCACCGCCGGGGATACCTTTCTGAAGTGTTAGATAAAGCCCTGTGATTTTAGAGTTGTTTTTCCATCCTTCGGAATCTGTAAAATTTCTCGGCTTAGGATTTAATGCTACTCCTGCTACTCCGTCACCTTTGCCGGAATTACCGTGACATGAGGCGCAGCTTGCAACATAAAGTTGTTTCCCTTTGTCAATCATTTCCGCAGTAGGTTCTTTAAGCAGATTCATATCTATTGCTGATGCAACACGCGGTTCCTGAAGTGATAAGTCAACATAAACTGCCGATGAATCATCCAACACCGGTTTTACTTTATTTTGAACAATGGCAGGTACGTTGCTTATGTAGAAAAAGCCGATACCGATTATCACAAACGCAAAGTAAGGATAAATCGTACCAAGGATTGCAACTGGGTTTTCTAATAGTTTTTCTAAGCTGAATAAATCTTTTAATTTCATCTTCACATCATTGATAATTATAATCTAAAATTTAATCCTCTATCAAGTTTAGGATCGCCGACAGGGACAAGGTTTTGTTTCTTTGAATTAAAAAAGAAAACGAGTATCAACCCTCCGATAGCAGCTATCGGGAATGCAAATTCAAGAATAGTATAAAAATATCCCGATTTTTCCGAGTGCATCTGCGGCATAATTAACCAGTAGAGATCGATTAAATGAGCAAATAAAATCCATATACTGACAAACTTCAATCTCTTCGGATCCATTTTTGCCGGCTGGGATAAAAGCAGCGAATAAGGAACGACAAAATGAATTATTATTAAAAAGATTGACATGAAAATCCATCCACCTTCCCATCTTGCGAGGAACCAGAAAGTCTCTTCCGGTAGATTTGCATACCATATTAATAAGTATTGAGAGAAAGCTATATATCCCCAAAAGTTGATGAACGCAAAAAGTAAAGCTCCCAAACTATAGTAATGATCGTCAACCATTTTAGGATGCAGGTAACCTTTTTCTTTCAATAGAACTGTTGCAAGTGTTACCGCAGCTAAAGCTCCTACAACCGAACCTGCAAAGAAGTAAACTCCGAATATAGTTGAAAACCAATGCGGTTCAAGACTCATCATCCAATCGATAGAGAAAAAGGTAATCGTGATCGTAAACAGCGGTATGAATATTGCCGAATAGATAATATTCTTTTTTGTCAGGGATTGATCACCGGTTTTATCCTGCTTTCTTGAATTTCTAATAATAATGAAATAAAACAGATTCCAGATAACAAAAAATAGAACGGTTCTAATTATAAAGAATTCAATATTCAAGTAGGGTGATTTACCCTGAAGAATTTTATCACCCTCTACGGCTTCTTCATGTGTCCAGTGGAATAGATCGTGCATGCTGAACAAAAGCGGTATTACAAGAATAACCAGCAACGGAATAAATGAAGAAATGAACTCACTTACTCTTCGTATCGGTGTACTCCAGTCTGCACCGGCGACGTATTCGAGTGCAACAAGGAATAAGCAGCCGACAACAATACTTACAATAAAAACGAACGATAAAAGATAATTAAAGATTGCTCTCGTTTCATCAAGGAAAAATGCGATAACGCCGAGTATTATACCCCCGACAAGGAGTGTGAATCCGAGATTTCTTAAATCTAAAGGTAAATCTTTTTTTGTGTAGCTATTATTACTTTGCATTTTCTAAAGACTCCTTTTTTACCAATTGGATTTCCTGCTCGGAAGCATTCTTTGCTTTTTGTAACGCCCTTATATGATGAACGATTGCCCATCTTTCATCCCGCGTAAGTTGTGTTTCGTACGAAGGCATTACATTTTGACCGTTTACAATTATATGATACAGATTACCGTCTTGCCATTCTCTTGCTTTAGCCGAATGTAAACTCGGTGGTTTCGGAAAATTTTCGCCGAGCCGACTGTCCCCATCTCCGTAATTACCGTGACATGGTGAACAGAACGAAAGATATTTTTTCTTTCCCAATTCAAATACTTCTTTTGTCGGTTTAAGAGGATTCGATAACGGTACTGTCGGTTCATTCATGCCTTTGAATTCATAAGGAATAAAACCGCGTGCTATAGTTCCTTCAACAGAAGTTCTCATACCAAAACCATCTGTAAAGAATTCACTTTTAGATTGAGCATCAACCCTCGGCTGTTCCATCATCCAATCAAACGGTACCGTATACAAGATTTTATTCAGAGCAACATAAGTTCCGAATGAAACAACAATTGCAACCGCAGCGAGAAATCCGAGAAACTTCGGTTCAAGCACAGTGTGTTTTTCTTCTGCAGGATGGAAAATCGTTTGAATAGATTCAAACGGTAGTCCTTTGAATAATTCTTTTACTTTTTCTTCGTTGAATAAAGGATCATCAACTTCGATACAGATACCGAACTTATCAACCGACACTTTCTTCATATAATCCGTATCATGAAGCGGATGTTTCTGATCGGGATACTTGAAGAAGAATGTTATCATTCCGATAACGGTGGATAATGTAGCAAGTAGAACTGTAACTTCAAATGTAACCGGTATAAATGCCGGTAAAGCAAAAAACGGTTTTCCACCGATTATCATTGGATAATAAATGGACATCGCCCAAAACATAAATAATAGAGCGACAGCCGCACCCGCTAAACCGAAGGTCAGAGTAATAAAACCGAGTTTAGATGGTTTTAGCCTCATCGCTTTATCCATACCATGAACCGGGTAAGGCGTATGAACATCGTATTTTGTATAACCTTCTTCGGTAACTTTTTTAGCTGCTTTAATAATATCATCCGGCGAGTTGAATAAAGCAGCGACACCATATTTTTTATCACTTCTATTCATCAATGTTCACCTCCATGATGCGACGGTTGAGCACCTTCGGCAACAGCTTTTACCTCCGATATTGATACAACCGGCAATGTCTTTGTAAATAAAATTACGAGTGTGAAGAAAAGCCCGAAACTTCCGAGTAATGTTCCTATATCAAAAATTGTCGGAACAAAATAACCCCAGCTTGACGGAAGAAAATCTCTATGAAGCGAGGTTACGGTAATAACAAATCTTTCGAACCACATTCCGACATTAACAAGAATTACAACAATAAGCATAATAGGAATTGAACGCCGCAGTTTTTTAAACCAGAAAATCTGCGGGGAGATAACATTGCAGCTTACCATTATCCAGTATGCCCAGGCATAGGGTCCTAAAGCTCTATTGATAAAAACAAATTGTTCAAAAGGATTTCCGCTGTACCATGCAATAAAGAACTCCATAGCATAAGCATACCCGACCATCATCCCGGTTGCAAGAATAACTTTATTCATCTTTTCAAGGTGATTTAGTGTGATGATTTTTTCGAGGTCAAATATCTTCCTTACAAAAATCATAACCGTAACAACCATTGCGAATCCGCTGAAGATTGCACCGGCAACAAAGTAAGGCGGGAATATTGTAGTATGCCAGCCGGGAATTATTGAAACAGCAAAATCGAAACTGACTATTGTGTGAACTGACAATACAAGCGGAGTAGCGAAACCGGCAAGAAGCATGTAAGATTTTTCATAATGCTGCCAGTTGCGATGCGAATTCCTCCAGCCCAAACTGAAAATCGAATAGATAATTTTTTTAATTTTAGAAACCGTTCTATCACGTAACACAGCGAAATCCGGTATCAACCCGATATACCAGAACACAAGCGAAACAGTAAAGTATGTCGAAACTGCAAATACGTCCCATACAAGAGGCGAAGTAAAATTCACCCATAAATGATGTTGATTTGGATACGGAAGTAAGTAGCCTGCAAGCCACGGTCTCCCGGTATGAATTACGGGGAAAATACCCGCACACATCACCGCAAATATTGTCATAGCTTCTGCAAACCTTGCTATTGCAGTTCTCCACTTTTGTCTTAATAGAAATAGAATTGCTGAAATCAGAGTTCCGGCATGCCCGATACCAACCCAGAAAACGAAGTTGGTGATATCGAAAGCCCAGCCCACAGGTTGATTCAATCCCCAGACACCTGTTCCTTTATAGAACAAATATCCAACGCTCAATACTCCGATAAAAAGAAGCGACAAAGAGATGGACAAAGCTATAAAAAACTTTTTACCAGGTTTTTCATCAAGCGGACTTGCAATCAGGTTTTCTATTTCAGCAAGAGACAATCTGCCTTGAATTACAGGTAACTCTCTTGAGTAATCAATATTCACTATGCCTCCTCCGAATGAGTATTTTTCAATTTTGCTATATATGTAACATTCGGTGTTACGTTCAATTCTTCAAGTACCACATAACTTAAATCGTGCTTCCTGTACTTGTTAATTTCCGATTCCGGGTTATTCATATCACCGAACTTAATTGCTTCTGCAGGACAAGCTTCCTGGCATGCAGTTTTAATTTCGTAATCTTTTAACTGTTTTCCTTCGGAAACAGCATCGTTTCTCACTTCCATTATCCTTTGTACACAGAATGTACATTTTTCCATTACACCTCTTGATCGAACTGTTACTTCAGGATTATGGATTAACTCAAGCGATGGTTGTTCGTAGTAACCGTTAGCAAAGTTATTTCTGAAATCGAAAAAGTTAAATCTTCTCACTTTATATGGACAGTTATTTGAACAATACCTTGTTCCGACACACCTGTTGTAAACCATCTGGTTCAAACCATCCGGGCTATGTGTAGTTGCGACAACCGGGCAAACATTTTCACATGGTGCATGATCGCAATGCTGACAGAGCATCGGTTGGATGCTCACTTTCGGATTATCTGGTGTTCCCGAATAATACCTATCCAATCTTAACCACTGCATTTCTCTTCCTGCTCGAACCTGATCTTTTCCGATAACCGGAATATTGTTTTCCACGTTACAAGCGGCAACACACTCCGAGCAGCCGGTACATTTATTCAAATCGATTGCCATTGCCCACTTTTCGGCTTTATATTCAAATTCTTTGTAAAGAGTAAAATGCGGCGGCTTTGGTTTCTCTTTTAAGAATTTTCTGTTCCTATTATACTCGGCTACCGTACCTTCCTGAATAATGTGCCTCTTCAAATGTGCATCTTGAATCAAAGTATCATCAAATGCGTGATGTTCCTGTGTAGTTGCGAGGAAATACTTTCCGTTTGCTTTTTCAACTTTTACATTATCAATCAACCAGCGGGAGTGCTTTGAATTACTATCCATCAGTAGATTGGCATTAAACCCGACTCCTGCAGCAATTATCGGAGTATCCTTTCTACCGTAGCCTAATTCAATGTTAATCAGATCATCGGCAATTCCGGCTTGAATCAATACGGCAATTTCCACATTCGAGTTACTTGTTTTTATAGAAATCAAATCATTTGTTTTAACGCCGAGTTTCTTTGCTGTCTTTTCAGATATTGCTGCGTAATTATCCCATGTTACTTTTGATACGGGATGGGGCAACTCTTGTAGCCAGCCGTTATTAGCAAAACGACCATCGCCGATAAAAGCGTTTTCAGTTAGTTGAACTACAATTCCATTACTACTTTCAACTTTTGCCGGAAGATTATCCGCTGCCAGACCGGAGAATGAATAGCTTGCAAAAACCTGCTCTTTCGATTGAACAACTCCGTCATGTAAAGCACCCTGCCAGAATTTTTCAAACTTGAAAGGTGTATTGAATGAAGGATAAATCTTTTCTTCCCAATTTTTCTTGATGAATTCCAAATAAGTTTTTTCGGTATATTCTTCAGGATTGGAATTAGTCCAGTTAAGTAGAATCCCTTCCTTTTGACGCGTGTTATAAAGCGGAGCTATAACAGGTTGAAGTAAACTGTAGTAACCGCTTCTGACACGTGCATCTCCCCACGATTCAAAATTGTGATGAACCGGCAGAACGTAGCTGCTTACTGTCGAGGTTTCTCCCGGCATATCGGTTAAAGTAACAACTACCGGAACTTTTTCAAGTGAAGAAGAGTAATTCAATTCAAGCGGCAGATTATAAACCGGGTTTGTATCAACATGAATAACAGCGGCAACTTTACCGGTATTCATATTTTCAACAAGATTTTTCCATTCATCAATCTTTGTCAATGAATAGTAGAATTGATTAACTACATCTTTTTTATATAAAATCGTATTACCAAGCACTTCGTTTAATAGATTGACCGCTACATGAACTTCGGTAGATAGAGAGCGCCCTGCATATACAATTCCTCTCCCTTTGTTTGAGACGAGATCCTTTACAAGAAGATAAAGTTCTTTTAACGGTAATTCATATTTTAATGCGAATTTTTCGAGTGAAAAATTGTTAATAGCCTGGTTTGCTTTAGGTGAAACTGCAATGCTCGTTCCGTACTTGCGGATTACTTCGTTCAGCAGAGACATTACAAATTCATATTGATAGTCGGGACGGAGTCTGAACCTATAATCAGCATTCATACCGGTTAAAGAAAGATTTCCCTCCGCTACATAAAGCCTGTTAAAACTTGCAAGATCATCAACATCTCTATTCTTTACAAATGCAGCGGTTTGTTCAATTTTATTCCCGTCAACTCCAAGGAAATCACCTTCAAGTGAAAGGATTACTTTAGCATTATCCCATTCTATTACAGGCAGAGTATTCAAACCATAACAGGTGTTCCATGCAGCTAACCTGGTTTCATCCTGGAATAATTCATAGAAATAAAATTTTGCTGTAGGGTAGGTTGTTTTGAATTTCTCAATCACTGTGGCAAAAGTCGGAGAAGTTACAGAGTGGCAAATTACTGCAATCTCCTTTGAGCCGGCAAATTTGAGCGCTGCGATTATTTCGTTATTAACTTTTTTCCACGAGGATTTTGAAAGCCTCTCTTTTTTACCTGCCAACGGTTCACTAATCCTTGCAGGGTCATAAAGATTTAAAATGTTCGATTGCCCTTTTGCACAGATTTTTCCTTTACTTATGGGGTGGTCGGGATTCCCGTCAACTTTAATCGGTCTCCCCTCCCGTGTTTTAATTAGTATTCCGCATGAATGGTTGCATCCGGTACATGTAGAAGCATAATGATTAGCTTTACCGATTGAAATCTCTTCCGGTTTTCTATTGTAAGGAACTATTTCTCCTTTGTCGTGATAATCACTGCATCCTGCCCCGGCTAACGCTGCCGAAGCACCGAGTAGTGCCAAAAACTTTCTTCTTGAAATTCCGCTTAGATTCTTAACATCAAACTCATCGGTAACCCCGGATTGAAACTCATTCAGTTTACTTTGGATAGCTTCTTTATCGCCATACAGTTCTTCAAAACTTCGCCAGTAATTAAGATTTGCGTATTCGTTATTCATCTCTTTTTTATCAGCCATTATTTACACCTGTTGATTCTCTTTTTACGGCAAGCGGGTTAATTGTAACAGCGGGCTTTCTTCCCTTTTCTTTCTTTGATAAGAAACCGAACGGGAGATTCTTAAATGCAAAAAATCCGAATACCCCGCTACCGAGTATCGTAAAAAACCTTTTTCTCTGAATTCTTTTCTCCATACTGAATAATTCTCCTATCTATGACAAGCCCAGCAGTTATCGGGTCCGTTTTTAACTTCTTTTAAGTAAGGCATTTTTTCGTGCGGGTTTCTGTGGCAGTCCAAACACGCTCCCATTGTAAATGAATTCATCTGTCCCACTTTATCCATTTGTGCTATATCTCCATGGCAGGATGTACAGTCAATTCCTTTATTGACGTGGACGCTATGGTTGAAGTAGGCATAATCGGGAACTTTATGGATTCTTTTCCACTCAAGTGCTTTACCGGTTTTATAATAATCTGTGAGTTTAATTATTTCAGGCTGGTCTTTTCTTGCAATCGAATGGCAATTCATACAAATTGAAACAGCGGGAACTGTAGCGTGGCGGGATTTCTCAACCGAGATATGGCAGTACTGGCAATCTATATTCATTTGCCCTGCATGTAACTGATGAGAAAAGCTGACCGGTTGTTCCGGTGTATAGCCGATACCATCTCTTTCTCCCCTTGAAGCGAAGTAGGTAACTGCAAATGAAATAACCGCTACAAATAGCGTAAGCGGTAAGCGGATACGTAGTAAATAGTCAATAGCACTGTTTGTCATCAGCAACCTGTAATTAATTAGAAAATAGGAACTAAAATCCCCGCTTTATTATAGTAACTGAAAATAGTAATACAATATGTTGAATTATCACTGTCTTCCTAAACCGAAAACAAGCGATAATAATTCAAATTAATTATTGAGTTGACATTTTTTGTGTTATGTAAGCAACACCAAAAAACTTTTTATAGCTGAACACACATCTTAAGTTTTGCAGCCCAAAGTTAAAAAGAAACATATAAATAAAAAACAACCATGTAAGTTTTATCTAATCTTTTTTTCGTGAGGTAGGTTTTAAATTCTGTCAATTTGAGTAAATATCACTTACCGGCAAACAGTATTATCATAACGTAATTGATATGCTTTTAATTTATCAGATAGTCCCCGGCTTTCTCCATTGTTTGTAAGAAAGCATAATCTACTTTTTGTTTATATTTTTCAGACACGGGGAAAGGTGTTATATGACTGTATGGGAAATCGAAATCCATTTCTTCAACCCTTAAAGAATTAATGCTGGATTCTCCGCAAAGTGAAACTTTAACCTGCGAAGGTACTATAACAAAATCATTCTTCAATACAACCGTATAAATACGCTCTTGTATCTGACGCATCCGTACTTCTCTTAATCCTTTAAACTTTTCATAATTCATTAATCCGGGGAAAAAACTTTTTCTGATAGCAAATTTTCTGAAATAGTGATCAAGGAAAACTTCGACAAGCCGCCTGTCTGCAAGCAGTTTATCGAAATGCATCGACACTGATGTAGAAGCACTTTTATCTACAATATATTTCGATACGGGATCTGTTTTATCATAAGTCGAGCCGCCGCAAAAGATAAAAAGCTTTGACAAACCAAGTAGATTTCCCGGATTATCCATCATCAGCAGTAGAGAAAAGAATGCACCGATTGAATAGCCGAATAAATCAATTCCGGTATCCGAAGGAATACCTGTTATTTCCCCGGCACGTATTGACTTAATAAGTTTATAAAAATCGTTGTATGTCTGCCACCCGGAAAGGAAAAAGCGGTGTGGAGAAGAATCTAATCTTTCGCTTATCGCCGCATTTGCAAATGATGAATGTGAATTAGTTGATTTACCTGCCCGTTCCGTTGCAAGTTTTTGCATCAACCTCGAATCCGACCATGCAGACGGAGCGCGGTTCATGTGAAAAGCTATCGGAAACAGAATTACTGTTTTTCCGGTTAACTTTGTTAGCTGGTATGCCCACGGCAAATATTTTTCCCATTTTTTTTCATTCAACCCGTGAAATAGAAAAATGAGTCCGGGTTTTTTACTTTTTTCCGGACTTTCAAACATAAAATAATCAAATCTTAGATTGTCCTTTATTTCATCATCCTTTCTTTCTGAATATGAATCGCGGTACAGTTTATTAGTCGTTTGACTATTCGTGCCCGTAGTAATTGAGAAAGGTTCTTCAATAAATACCGGGGATGAATTAAAAGTTTTTCTGCAAATTTTTACATCAAGACTTTCAATCACTGTTTCTGAATTTAGTTTTTGGAATGCGGATTTAAGTTCATTATATAAACCGTTGTATAACATTTATTCCCTAATCATAATTTGAAATTCTCCTTTCAAATATGTAAAAAGATGTGTTCAATGTTTGTAAAAGAAATGTAAAAATGGTTTCGTTTATTAAAGAAGAAGAAGAAAAAGATTAAGAGAAGGAGAAAGACTTTTGATCGGGTTTTCATGCCGTACTCAAACATCACAAGTTTATTTTTAGCACCCCTGAACATGAAATTCTTTTCAAATAAGCAGCTATCTGTCCCCTAATAAAAAAAAGATTTAAGATGGTTCAATTGGTTTCTTACCGATTGTAGAGATAACTAATGCAAGTAAAATCCATATTAAAACAATCGATAAATATGGTGAAAATCCGAATGCTGTCGGCAGATCACCTACCAGCATACAAATCACTCCGGTAACAATAGCGTATGGAAGCTGTGTTTTAACATGATCAATATGATCGCATGAAGACGCCATCGAACTAAGTATTGTTGTATCCGCAATCGGCGAACAGTGATCACCGAATACTGAACCGGCTAGTACAGAAGATATTACTCCGTATAAAATCAACTCCGAATCAGCCGGTGAATAATTTAACAAAGTTGTAATAGTAAAACTTAAAGGAATAACAATCGGCATCATAATAGCCATTGTACCCCAGCTTGTCCCGGTAGAAAAGCTTGTTATTGCACAAATTAAAAAGACAAGCAACGGCAGGAACCCCGGCTCAACTTTATCGCTTAAAAGATGGATTAAATAACCTGCCGTTTGAAGCTGGTCTGT
>ERZ795056.6074-NODE-6074-length-11869-cov-21.335026_pt1 | contig 11869 bp, 7 predicted proteins | sample MGYA00375140_ERZ795056 | MGnify/ENA primary metagenome ERZ795056 (study PRJEB30185, sample SAMN05720227) | activated sludge metagenome | isolation source: Anaerobic digester | place: USA | collected 2015-03-09 ...
GAGGACTCTCTCCGGTACCGGTCGGCTCGTAGCTTTGCACCGCAGGTAGCGACACCGGCAGCTCATCGGTTGGCACCGGTCGCTTTTCACCGTCGGCACTGTGCAGGATCGGGAACGGCTCGCCCCAGTAGCGCTGCCGCGAGAACAGCCAGTCGCGCAGTCGATACTGCACCGTTCCCTGCCCCAATCCCTTGTCCGTCGCGTGACGAATCACTGCCGCCTTGGCTTCTGCCGTCGGCATCCCGGTGACAAAGCCCGAGCTTATCGCCACGCCCTCGCCGGTAAAGCAGGTGCCTTCGGGCTGACCCGCCTCGACCACGCGCCGAATCGGCAGCTGCATCGCCTGGGCAAACTCAAAGTCGCGCTCATCGTGCGCAGGCACTGCCATGATCGCGCCAGTGCCGTAGCCAAACAGCACGTAGTCGGCGATCCACACCGGGATGTTCTCGCCGGTAAACGGATTCTGGGCAAACGCGCCGGTAAAGCAGCCGCTCTTGTCTTTGGCCTTCTCTTGCCGCGCCAGCTCGCTCTTTTGCGCGGTCTGCGCGACGTACTCTTTGACCGCTGTCGCCTGGGCTGCCGTCGTCAGGCTCGCAACCAGCGGATGCTCCGGAGCCAGCACCAGATAAGTCGCGCCAAAGATCGTGTCTGGCCGCGTCGTAAAGATCTCGATGGACTCGCCGCCTGGCACCAGCTGCTCACCCTGCTGCACCAGCAGTGGAAACGAGGCGCGCAGGCCCTCGCTTCGTCCAATCCAGTTGCGCTGCAGGTCCTTGGTTCCCTCCGGCCAGTCGAGCCCGTCGAGATCACGCAACAGCCGCTCGGCGTAGCTGGTGATTCGCAGCATCCACTGCTTCATCGGCACGCGAAACACCGGATGGCCACCGCGCTCGGACTTACCGTCGACCACTTCCTCGTTGGCAAGCACCGTGCGCAGCACCGGACACCAGTTTACCGGCACCTCTTTTTGATAGGCCAGCCCGCGCTCATACAGCTTCAAAAAGATAAACTGCGTCCAGCGATAGTAAGAGGCGTCGCAGGTCGCAAACTCACGCGACCAGTCGTAGCTAAAGCCCAGCATCTGGAGCTGCCGACGAAAGTTGTCGATGGCTTTCTTGGTCGTGATCTCGGGATGGACGCCGGTCTGCAGCGCGTACTGCTCGGCAGGAAGACCGAAAGCGTCCCAGCCCATCGGGTGAAGGACATTAAAGCCGCGCGCTCTTTTGTAGCGGCAGACGATATCGGTGGCGGTGTAGCCCTCGGGATGGCCTACGTGAAGGCCCGCGCTCGACGGGTAGGGAAACATATCAAGCGCGTAGTATTTGGGCTTGTTGCCACCTGTCGTCGCGACAAAAACACTGCGCTCGGCCCAGAAGGCCTGCCACTTGGGTTCAATCTGCTGCGGTCGATATGCCATGGTCAGTCGGTTTTACCTGAAATTCCGCCAGCCTAAAAAACCTTTCCATTTCCTGTCCCTAGGAAAGCCGCCGGCAGCGCCAGCCAGCCTCGCCCAGGACGCTGACTTTGCCCGCCTAGTCTTTTGTGTCACAGTGGAGGACATTGCGCTTGACCTCGTGCTAAGGTCGCGGGCGATTTACAATCCCCATTGTGCCTTACGTATTTCCCCGTGAACGACTCGGAAGAACTTGCGATGCGACCCAAATCCAAAACAGCCTCTAGTCTTGACGGAGCCAGCCTTCCTACCACGTCCTCGCGCGCAGCCCTGCCTGCCCAGGCCACATCAAGGAAGCTCCGTCGCAAAACGCTACGTACAGTTGCTGTCTCCTGCGCAGCGCTGTCACTGCTCGTCGGTGCGGACGCCCATGCACTTGGGGATGCCGCCCCGGTCGATATCAACAAGTTTCATCCGGCACCAGGCAACAGCAAGATTCTTACGGTCGACCTCGCAGAGGTAGGCCCGCATCTGCAAGTTGTTCCGCAGCTGTTTTTTCACTACGCCCGACGACCACTGGTCTACGTCCTCGGCTCTGAGCCCAAGGCGGATCTAGTCCAGAACCGATTGACGGCGGATCTGTCGGTGTCGCTGGCCCTGTGGCGCCGACTGCAGATTGCGCTGGCAATCCCCGTTACGCTGTACCAAAACGGACAGTACCCCACCGACGGCTTTGCACCGCCGATGGACCCGCAGTCCAAGCCTCTGCCGATGAGCATTGCGACGGCGGGCCAAGAAGATCTGCGCCTGCTGGTCAAGGGCGTATTCGTCAACAAAGCCGCGCAGAGTGCAGATGGCCTAGGCTTTGGTGTTGGTGCGCTTGGGGATCTGACCCTGCCGACGGGAAATGCCAACAGCTATCTCGGCTCTAGCTTACCGACGGGCATGATTCGGCTGGTCGGCCACATCAACTGGCGCCGACTGACCACCGCTGCATTTTTTGGCGGCACGTTCGGCGCCGTGGACAAGCTGTACACCGCCAGCACCGGCAGCGGCATGGTGTTCGGCCTGGGTGCCCAAGTCGAGCTGTTCCGCTACAAGCTGATGCCCTTCTACTTCCTCGCGGAGTCGTTTGGCACCACGGTCTACCCATTCTCGGCGCGCCAGGTGCAAGCCGAGTTGTCGATGGCGGTCAAGACCAGCTACAAAAACTGGACGCTCTTTCTGGGCGGCGGTCCTGGTCTGGCCCCAGGCGCTGGAGTTCCCGACGGACGCGTCTATCTAGGCGCAACCTACGCGTGGCAGCACATTCCGCAGCCGAAGACGCCTGCGCCGCCACCACCGCCGCCGCCACCGCCGCCGCCGCCGCCGCCACCGCCGCCGCCGCCACCGCCACCCACGCCGCCGCCAAGCTGCGAAGGGGAGGACTGCCCGGATAATCCGAAGCGGCCAGCGCACGTTGAGATCAAGGGCCAGAAGCTGGTGATCTCCGAGCGTATCTTCTTTGACTTCGACAAAGACAGCATCAAGCCGATTAGCTTCCCGGTCTTGGATGAAGTCACTCGCGTGCTTAAGGCGCGACCGGATATTAAGAAGATTCGCATTGAAGGACATACCGATAACAAGGGTACGGACCTTTACAACCTGGATCTGTCGCATCGCCGCGCGCAGTCGGTCATGGTCTACTTGGTCGGCAAAGGCGTCGAGACCTGGCGTCTCACCTCGGCGGGCTTTGGCTTCCGCTGCCCACTGGTGCCCAATGACTCTGCGGACCACCGCGCCGAGAACCGTCGCGTGGACTTCATTATCATTGAGCAAGAAGGCCAAAAACTTGATGCGCCGAAGTGTCAACTATCGCTGTTGCCAAATCGTTAGGATGTAATCGCCATGGCACAAAGAACTGCGTTAACGCTCAGTTCTTTGTGCCAATCACCAAACCTTGGCGATTGTCTTATCGATATATCTAATTCACGAAAGGAGCTTGTTACCATGTCTACCGCAAGTGCTCATTCAGCCGCCTCGTCGCAGGGACAGCGTGCAGCCCGAAGGCCGCTGCGTAGCCTGTTTGTGAGCCTCATGATTGTGTGCTCAGGGCTACTGGTCACAAGCACCAGCTACGCCCAGTTCACCGACAAGAACTGCAACGGTCTTGGCCGACCCGGTGAGGGCCAGTGCATCGACTACACCGCCAACGGCAACACCTGCGAGCCAGTGACCGAGTTCCCTGTCCTGCGCCCCTGTGATGACTACGTGTCTGCTCCTGGCGTCCCTGGCAAGTGCAGCAGCATGTACTCGCAGGACAAGGACAACGACGGCCTCGGTGACGCTTGCGACAACTGCCCCGACCGCCCCAACAACAGCCCGACCGACCCGCAGACCGATACTGACAAGGACGGCGTGGGCGACGCTTGTGACAACTGCAAGACCGTGCCCAATGTGGACCAGAAGGACGGCGACGGCGACGGCGTGGGCGATGCATGCGACAACTGCGCGGCCAAGCCGAACCCTGACCAAAAAGACGCAGATGGCGACGGCGTTGCGGATGCCTGCGACAACTGCCCCAGCTACCCCAACAAAGACCAAAAGGACACCGACAAAGATGGTCTTGGGGATCTCTGTGACCGCTGCTTGATGGTGGCCAACCCAGATCCGAAGGACAGCGATGGAGACGGCATTCCTGATGCTTGTGATAACTGCCCCGGCGTCGCTAACACCGAGCAAAACGACCGCGATACCGACAACGTCGGCGACGCTTGTGACAACTGCATCAACATCTACAACCCCGCTCAGCGTGACGACAACAGCAACGGCGTCGGCGATGAGTGCGAGCCCGGCGTCCAAGGCGGCCCCCGCTGCGCACTGGTCCAGGGCGACTCGAGCAACTCGTCACAAGCGACCGTCAACATCCTGGTCAGCCTGATGATGGTGGTGGGCGCGCTGTACCTGTCCGTGCGCACCGCCCGCAGCGCCCAGCCTCTTCGTAAGTAGCCTGCCCGCCCCGCAGGGACGCCACCGATAGCGGACTCGTCCCTGCAAAAGCTCTCTTTGCTGCGCTTCTCCCTCCCCGTTTCGTGCTAGCCCTGTCTTTTCCTCTTCCCAACGAAAAGCCTGTTGCCATGCCCGAGCTTCCCGAAGTCGAAACTGTTTGCCGTGGACTGCACAGCCGCATGGCGGGCCGCGTCCTGCGCCTCGTCGAGGTACGACGCCGCGATCTCCGTCAAGCGATGCCTGCTGACTTTGCCCAGCGTGTGCAAGGCCGCACCATCCTGCGCATCGACCGCCGCGCCAAATACATGCAGTGGCACCTGGACGACCAGACGGTGGTCCTTGGCCATCTGGGCATGTCTGGCAGCATGTGCATCCAGTCCGAGCCCCTGCCAACCCCAAAGACGCACGATCACGTCCGCTTTCAGCTCAGCGACGGTGGAGCGGTGGTCTACAACGACCCGCGCCGCTTCGGACTGCTGCTTCTGACCACGCAGGCGCAACTAGGCAAACATCCACTGCTGAAAAAGCTAGGCCCCGAGCCGCTGGAGCCGTCGTTTACCGCAGAGCGCCTGCGCGACCAGCTGCAGAGCCGCCGGGTGCCCATCAAAGCGGCGCTGCTCGATCAAGCGGTGGTCGCCGGACTTGGCAATATCTACGTCTGCGAAGCGCTGTACCGCGCGCACATTAGCCCACTCCGAGTCGCTGCCAGTCTAACGCTCGCCGAAGCGAAGCGCCTGCAGCCAGCCATCGTGGCGATCCTGGAAGCGGCCATTGCCGCAGGCGGCTCCACCCTGCGCGACTACGTAAAAGCCGACGGAGAGCTAGGCTATTTTCAGCACGCTTTCGCAGTCTACGACCAAGAGGACCGCAGCTGCCCGACGCCCGGCTGCAAAGGCCACATCCATCGACTGACGCAGGCAGGCAGGTCAACCTACTACTGCCCACGCTGCCAGAAGTAGCCAAGCCCAAGTCGCTCCGCCCACTGCGGCCTCGGCCTTCGCGCTTGCGACCAAAGCCTGAAAACCCCGCATAAAAACTAGCAGCTGTGGGCTTTGCGCTGTGCCAAAATGCCCGTGTGAATGCTCCTCTGGATTCGTCTCTTGCCGCGTCGACTAGCGCAGCTGTGGCCAGCGCTGGGCCGGCAGGCAACTCCCCCTCCTCTCCCGCTGAGCTGACCGCCGAGGATGCCCTGGCGGCAGTGCAGGAAGTCAAAAAAGCGCGCCAGGATATCTTGCGCGAGATCGAAAAGCGCATCATCGGCCAGCGCGACGTCGTCGATCAGCTGTTGATCTCGCTGTTTGCGCGCGGTCACTGCTTGTTTGTCGGCGTGCCGGGTCTGGCCAAGACGCTGCTGATCTCGACGCTGGCCGAGGTGTTAACGCTGCGCTTTTCGCGCATCCAGTTTACGCCCGACCTGATGCCGTCCGATATCACCGGCAGCGACATCCTCGAGGAGGATCACGCCACCGGGAAGCGCGCGTTCCGGTTTATCCGCGGGCCGATCTTTGCAAACATCGTGCTCGCCGACGAGATCAACCGCACTCCGCCCAAGACCCAAGCAGCGCTGCTGCAGTCCATGCAAGAAGGTCGCGTCACCGCCGGTGGTCAGACGCATCCGCTAGAGCCGCCGTTCTTGGTCTTTGCGACGCAGAACCCGATCGAGCAGGAAGGCACCTATCCTCTGCCCGAAGCGCAGCTGGACCGCTTCATGCTGCAGGTCGATGTGACCTATCCCAGCCTCGAAGAAGAGGTGCAGATCGTCAAGCGCATGACCTCTGCAGAGAAGCCCAACATCCAAAAGATTCTGTCGCCCGAGCGCATCGTGGCGCTACAGGACTTGGTGCTGCGGGTGCCCGTTGCAGACCACGTGGTGCGCTACGCGGTGAACTTGGTGCATGCCACGCGGCCTCAGAGCAAAGCCAGCCGCACCGGACGCAGCTCCAGTGGCATGAAGTCCCTCGGCAGCGGCAAAGAAGCAGAAGCCATCGCGATGGTCAGCGAGTACCTGGCCTACGGCGCGGGCCCGCGTGCCTCGCAGTTCTTGATCCTGGGCGCCAAGGCGCGCGCCATCCTCGACGGTAGACCGACGGCATCGATCGAGGATGTGGTGGCGCTGGCGCGACCGACGCTGCAGCATCGCCTGATTCCCAACTTTCATGCTGAGGCTGAAGGCATAAAGCCTCTGGCCATCATCGAGCGCCTGCTCGATGCGGTAAAGCCGTAAGCCCAGACCCGTGGGCGGCGCAAAAAGACTCGCACGATGACCACCAACCTGCTTGATTTACCGTCGCTGCTGCGACTTTCTAATCTGCAGCTAGCGGCGCGCGTCATCGCAGAAGGAGCACTTGCGGGTCTGCACAAAGCGGCGCACCACGGCTCCTCGGTCGAGTTTGCCGAGCACAAAGAGTATGCCCCCGGCGACGACCTGCGCCACATCGACTGGCGGGCCTATGGCCGCGTCGACAAGTACTACGTCAAGCGCTTCGAGGAAGAGACAGAGCTGCGCGCCTACTTGCTGGTCGACGTGTCCGGCTCGATGGGCTACGGACGTCAGCATCAGATCACCAAGCTGGAGTACGCCAAGCTCCTGGCCGCGTCGCTGTCCTATCTGCTGCTGCGACAAAACGATCCGGCGGGTCTGCTGCTTTACGGCGAGGACGCGACGTCGTACATCCCGCCGCGCGGACGCGGAGCCCACCTGGGAGATCTATGCCGCGCGCTGACCGAAGCAGAGCCCGAAGGACGCAGCGCCCTGGCCAGTGGACTTGGCTTTCTGTCAGAGCTTCTGCGACGACGCGGGCTGGTGGTGGTGTTCTCTGACTTGTTGCCCAGCCCTCCCACCGACCTAAAGCAAGAGCGCCACATCGGCGAGTACCTGCAAGAGCAGTCGCAGCTCTTACGCGCGCGCCTGTGTGGTCTGCGCGCGCAAAAGCACGATGTCATCGTCCTGCACCTACTAGACGCCGACGAGCTGGAGCTGCCGTTTACCAGCCTTACGTGGTTTGAGGACACCGAGCCTGGGCCGCAGGGCAAGACCCGCCTCTTTGTCGACCCGGCGGACGTGCGCAACGTCTATCAGCAAGAGCTACAGCGCTTCCTCGGCGAGATGCGGCGCGGCCTGCGCGAAGGCGATGTCGAGTATCACCTGGTGCCAACCTCGCGCTCTCCCGAGAGTGTGCTGCTGGACATCCTGCGCGGGCCGCTGCGTGGCCGGGTGCGGAGATAACCGATGCACTTTCTAGCCCCGCTCTTTGCCGCGCTCACGGTGCTGGGAGTCCTGCCGGTGCTAATCCACCTGCATGGTCGGCGTCGCGCCAAGGTTCAGCCGCTGCCCACGCTGCTGCTTCTTTTGGCCAGTCACCGACGAGTAGCGCAGCGAACAAAGCTACGGCACCTCCTTCTTTTAATCCTGCGCGTGCTGGTCATGGTGGCCATTCCGCTGTGCCTGGCCAAGCCGTTTGTCGAGACGCGCAGCGACCTGCCGGTGCAAGTTGGGGCCGCGCAAAGTGCCGTGCTGGTCATCGACGACAGCCTATCCATGAACTATCGGCCCGAGGCAGAGACCAGTCCGCTTAGCAGTAGCTCGCTGCTAAGTCTGGCCAAGCGTCGCGCCGCCCGACTGATTGAAGCGCTGCCGCCGGGAGCCGAAGCAGCGCTGGTGCTGGGCTCACGCGGCACCAACGCCCCTGTGCCTGAGCTGACGGCAGATCGCGCGCGGCTGTTCTCGTCGATCTCGGCGGTGCAGCCTTCGTATCGCAGCACCGACTTGCACGCGGCGCTAAAGCGAGCTGCGCAGATTTTGCAGACGGTGCGGCGCTCACAGCGACGGATTTACCTGCTGACGGATGCCGCAGCGCATGCCATCGACGCAGCGCTTCAACCACCGCCCGATATCGAGGTCGTAGTACTGGATGTTACCGACGAAAAGCCGCTGCCAAACCGCGCGGTCGTCGGCCTGCACTCGGACCCTGCCCCCAGCCTGGGAGCCCGCGCCGTCCGCGTCACCGCCGAGGTCGCAAACCAAGGCGACATGCCCGTCAAAGAGCTGCCAGTAACCCTGCTGGTCGACGGAAAACCGGTCGCCAAAGGGCTCTTGGATCTGCCTGCGCGCGGCCATGCCATCAAGCGCTTTGTCCACATCATGCAGCCTCAGCCGGTCCCCGCGGCACCGGATGAACCTGGCACCACCTCCACGGCGCGACCGACGGACCCGACCCCGGCGCTGGGCGGCGTGAACCAGAGCAGCGGCCTGCACCATGTCAGCGTGGCGCTCAAGCCGGACGCGCTCCCCGAGGATGACCAGCGGCACTTGCGACTGGAAGTGCAGCGCTACCTACGCGTCCTCATCCTCGACGGAGATCCCCGCAACCTGCGCCGCGATGATGAAGCGTTTTACCTAGAGATGGCCCTGCGTCCCAGTGAGCGAGAGGAGGCTTCGTTTGCGATTACGACCCAGCCTCTTGACGAGGGCATCAGTGGCCTTGCGGACTATGACGCCGTCTTTTTGGTCAACGCCAAAGCCGCAGATATCGAGCGCAAGCAGCTGGCCCGCAGTCTGCGCGACTATGTTGAGGGCGGCGGCGGACTGTTTATCACCCTCGGCGACAATGTCGATGTGGATGCCTATAACACTGCGCTGGCCGAGCTACTGCCGCAGCCACTGGCGGTCATCAAGACCACCGGCCCCGTGCGCAGGGTCGGCAGTGACCCGGAACCCGACAGCGGCGAGACCACGCAAACCGGTGCCGGCGAACACCTGGGCCACCTAGAGAAGCGACACCCACTGCTGTTGCCGTTTAGCAGCGGTCGCTCGGTGGAGTCGCTACACGAGGCCCGCTTTGGCCGCTATCTGCTGCTCAAGCCAACGCCGCGCACGAGCGGTGAGAGTGCCGACATCGTGCTGTCCTATGAGAGCGGTGCCCCTGCCCTGCTCGATCGGGCGCTCGGTCGTGGACATGTGCTGCTGTTTACTTCGTCGATTGACCGCGACTGGAACAACCTGCCGATTCAGCCTGCGTTCTTGCCGCTGATGCAGCAAGCCGTGCGCTACCTGGCCCACTCGCCGCTGCGCGATACCGAGCCGCCCACGCTCATCGGCCAGCCTCGTGAAGTCCGGCTGCAAGCGGGCGATACCCGGGTGGAAGTGACGCTGCCCTCGGGCAAGACGCGCCTGTTTGAGCGCCTGGGAGGTCGGCAAGTCCTCACCTTTGTCGATACCATCGAGCCGGGCTTTTACCGGGTCGCAGCCAGCGGCGAAGGCGGCGTACTGCGCCCCCGCAGCACCGAGTCCTTTGTGGTCAACATCGATCCAGCAGAGACCGATATGCAGCGAGCCCCGGCTGCACGCATTGCGGCCTTACAGCGCCCAATCAGCGACGGAACACTAACAACCCACAGCGGCCAAGCGCCCACGCGCCGCGTTGACCTGTGGCACTACTTGGGAGCGCTGCTGTTGGCTCTGCTCGTCGGCGAAGCGCTGCTGCTGCGGCAAAAGTAACCAAAGCTACAGCATCATCAGCTCTGCGCCGATGGTCATCATCAGCCTGGGGTCAGCAAACAGGTTCAGCGTCGGTGCAAGCAGCCGCGCATAGCGGTCAAAGTACAGCAGCTGGCGCGTCACCAAGACAAAGTCGCTGGGCAGCCGTGTCCCATGCTTGCGCGAGATTCGAATCATCTTGGGAATCACTTGGCTATAGTCGATCGCTTTGACCGAGCCACCCAAAAACGGACTAAAGGCCTCTTCCAAATCCCGGGCGAAGCGCTCCCACTCCGACGGTGTGAGCTTGCCTTCGCAGACGCCCATCTGGGTCATGGTCTTGGCCAAAAGCACAAAGTCCTTGGTCGCAAACGACAGCAGGTAGCTGGCAATCTGTCGTCGCCGCTCGATGCTCAGGCGGCCAATAATGCCAAAGTCCAGAAAGCCGATGCGCCCATCGTCGAGCACCAGCAGGTTGCCCGCGTGAACATCACCGTGGAAAAAGCCGTAGCGAATCAGGCACTGAAACCAGGCATGCATGCCGTCGATTAGCTTGCTCTCGGCTTGCTCGGCAGAGATGCCACGGGCGCGGATGCCGTCTACATCATCGACGCGGACGCCGCGAAAGCGCTCCATGGTCAGCAGCTCGCGGCTGCACAGCGAATGAACTGGCTGCGGCGCGGCAACATCCACTCGGCCTAGCTCGCGCATGATGCGATTCCACTCATCCATGCGCGCTGCTTCGCCCAAAAAGTCCAGCTCTTCGCCTAAAGAGCGCTCAAACTCAGCGACGATGCCGCGCGGGTTGGCGTTGGAGATGCGCGGCAGCTGCTGCAAAATCTCCGCCGCGATGCTGAGCATGCCGATGTCGTCGCGTACCAGCGCAGGCAAGCCACGCCGCTGCACCTTAATCACCAGCTCACGCGCTACGGCTGTGCCCTCCTCGCCCTCAGGCGCTTTGAGCGTTACGCCGTAGACCTGCGCAATCGAGGCTGACGCCAGCGGCACCGGATCAATCGCCGCAAAGACCTCCTCGGGGGGACGACCTAGCGCTTGCTGCAGCGTCGCACGCACCAGCGGCCACGGCTCTGGCGGCACACGGTCCAAGCAGTGCTGAAACTCGCGCACATAGCGGTCGGGAAACAGGCCGCTAGAGCTGGCGATAAGCTGGCCAAACTTGATGTACGTCGGGCCCAGTCGCTCAAAAGTACGCCGCAGCTCGATGGGGCCTGCCTGCTCTTTTTCGCCGGCCAGACGCCGCCTCAAGTAGCGCAGCGCCAGCCAGGTCACTTCAAAAAAAGTCCGCAGCGTCCGCCGAAGCGCCGGCGAGGCCCGCATCGCAGCCAGTAGAAACGCAAAAAACGCCGCTGTCGCTAGTCCACCCGAAACCGAAAGGCCCATATGTTGATTATCCCCACCCGCAGCGGCCCCGCTCCAGACCGACTGAAGAAGAAATGAGCATGCTCAATCCTAGGCGCCTAGCTACATCTTAATCTGGCGATTAAGCATGAACTGCGACGCATCTTTGCCAAAAGCCGCCCCGAGTAGATAGTCCTGCGCCGCGACCCGTGCTGGCTGCAGGGTCCACTGGAAGTAGGCGGTGGTGTACTTGATAGCCAGCACCTGAGTATCGCTGGCGCTCATCGAGCCGCGATTGCACTGCTCGGGATACGCTTGCACAAAGTCCGAGATACCCGCATTGGGGAAGGCTATCGCGATGGTGTTTGGCTTGCTCTTGGCAAAAAACGCCTCGTAGTTTTCACCAGCCGGAGTGCAGGCCACAGCGCCCATATACGAAGCCTTGCTGGCGTCCTCGCCCAGGATCAGCACGCGAGCGCCGCCCAGAAGCTGCACGCTGGCGATATCGTTTATGGCCGGAACTTCGCTAAAGCTAATAACCCGCACTGGATCAATCAACATAAGCGCGCTTATTCGCGTATCTTGAGCCGCCATTGATGTACTAACGGTTGCGCCCAGCTGATAACCCCAAAATCCCAGCTTGGTTTTGTCGA
>ERZ795056.6076-NODE-6076-length-11867-cov-9.234677_pt1 | contig 11867 bp, 9 predicted proteins | sample MGYA00375140_ERZ795056 | MGnify/ENA primary metagenome ERZ795056 (study PRJEB30185, sample SAMN05720227) | activated sludge metagenome | isolation source: Anaerobic digester | place: USA | collected 2015-03-09 ...
ACCCGATTTTACCCGGCTATCCAGTATTTCTTTTTTACGGGCCACCGACCAACGCTGATCGGCCACCCCGGCACCTGCCAGGTGAATGATATAATCTGCTTCCTTCAGACTGGTTTCATCCATGGTTCCGGCATCGGGATTCCAGGCAGCATAACGGATACCGTCTTTTGCGGGACCGGGATTCCGGGACAGCACTATACAGTCATAACCCATCGATGTCAGCTGGCGGGTAAGTGCCTTACCGACCAGTCCAGTGCCTCCTGTAACCAATATTGTAGCCATGTTGTCTGAAAATAGTGATTTAAATAACATACCAGTCAACATAATGTTGCAGAAGATCCCCCGGAAACTTTTATATTGAGCCCTGAAATCAACAAGTATGAGTATAGTTCTGTCGATTGACAATATCGCCAAATCCTATGGATCGGTGAAAGCCCTGAAAGGGGTGAGTTTTGATATCCCGGAAGGAAGTGTTTTCGGCATCCTCGGTCCTAATGGAAGTGGCAAGACCACTTTGCTGGGGATTGTCATGGATGTATTAAAAGCCAATTCGGGTGATTTTCGCTGGTTTGGCCAGCCGGGTTCACCGGAACAGCGCCGTAAAATCGGATCCCTGCTGGAAACACCCAATTTCTATACTTATCTCTCCGCCATCGATAATCTGAAAATCACGCATGCCATCAGCGGCCGTGGGAATGAAGCAGAGATTAATGATGTACTTAAAAAAGTGAATCTGTATGACAGAAGGAGATACAAATTCAGTTCCTATAGTCTTGGGATGAAACAACGTTTAGCCATTGCCGCTTCATTGCTTGGAGATCCCAAAGTGCTGGTACTGGATGAACCCACGAATGGCCTGGATCCGGTAGGTATTGCCGAAATACGTCAATTGATCATTGAATTGCGCGATAAAGGACATACGATTATCATGGCCAGTCACCTGCTGGATGAAGTGGAAAAAGTCTGCAGTCATGTGGCAATCTTAAAAACAGGCACATTAATCACCACGGGACATGTGGAAGAAGTACTGATGGATGAGGATATAGTGGAAATGAGCGCGGCTGATTTAGCGGCACTGGCGGCTGCGCTGAACAGTTGGGGCCACTCCGTCACTGTTGATGAAAAAACGAATACCGTACAGGTGATCCTGCCTAAGGGCACGGCCAGCCTGGAAACATTCAACCGGCAGTGTTTTGAAAAAGGAGTGGTTTTAAATCACCTTTTACTGAAGAAAAAAAGACTGGAAGCCCGTTTCTTCGAATTAACCAATAACTAATCTGAATACTACTGATATGATGAAGCTGATTAAAACCGAATGGCTTAAAATAAAGGGATATAATTCTTTCTGGTGGATTATGGGACTGACTGCGCTCTCCTACCCCGGCATTAATTATATGTTTTACTTTGTTTACAAAGATATCACTGACCAGAAAAATGCATCCGGCCAGCTCTTCAAAATGGCGCTGGGAAATCCATTTGCCTTTCCGGAAGCCTGGCATTCGGTGGCCTATTTCTCTTCCTTCTTTGTCTTTATTCCGGCCGTGGTGGTGATTATGTTCATCAGCAATGAATATACTTTCCGCACGCATCGTCAGAATATAATTGACGGTTGGGGACGGGGGCAATTCATCACCAGTAAACTGATCGATGTACTGATCGTAACCTTGCTGATTACCCTGTTATATGTGGCGGCCTGCCTGGTCAGTGGATTTGTAACCATTAAAGACGGAGACGGCAATAACTGGGGGCAGGCCTGGTATACGGGTGTTTTTGCCCTGCAGACTTTTGCCCAGCTTTCCATTGCCTTCCTGATTGGTTTTCTGGTCCGGAAAGCCTTTATTGCCCTGGGTATTTTTATATTCTACTTCCTGATCCTGGAAAATATACTGGTCGGCTTCTTTTATGTGAAGGTGAATGATATCGGTCGTTTTTTACCGATAGAAATTTCTGACCGTATGGTCCCTGCTCCGGCATTCCTCGGCAAAATCAAATCACCTGAGGTTTACCAGGAGTCACTGGACCGCATACCGATGCATGTGGGCATGACCATTGTATTAACCACTATCATCTGGCTGATCTGTTATCGGATCAACAGTAAACGCGACCTTAAATAATTACCAGCGTTCCGCTTCTTCCCACTGCTCGAGGGTCTGACGATTTGAAGGAGTTTGGGGTTGAGAGGTTTGATGTTTAGACGTTTGATGTTGAGCAGATCCTTGTCTTGAAGGGGAGTGGGAATTCGAACTTCTTGCGGGTTGCTGTCTTTGAGCAGGTCGGCTGCTATTACCACTGTTACCCCTGTTATTACCCTGGCGTCTGTCGCCTTGTTGTCCCCTGAAATTTGTCCTTGCAGGTCTTTCTTCAGGCGCAGGTGCACTCATATGGGCATTGGCGGTGAACGGATGTTCAGCCACGACCGGGATCTGTTTACCAATCAGTTTCTGAATATCGCGCAGTTCTTCTTTCTCATCTGCACTGCAGAATGAAATAGCGATGCCTTCATTACCCGCTCTTCCGGTACGACCGATCCGGTGTACATAGGTTTCGGGCACATCGGGCAGGTCGAAATTGAGTACATGCGATAACTCGTCAATATCAATACCACGGGCCGCAATATCAGTAGCCACCAGTACTCGGAGAGTTCCATTTTTAAAATCAGCCAGCGCATTCTGTCGCGCATTCTGCGATTTATTACCATGGATAGCTGCCGAGCGGATCTGAAATTTCTGCAGGATCTTCACCACTTTGTCGGCGCCATGTTTGGTGCGGGTGAATACCAGAGTCGTTTTAATTTCCGGATTCGACAATAAATGAATCAGTAATTCAGGCTTCTCTTTTTTGGCGACAAAATATAATTGTTGTTCTATTTTATCAACAGTTGAAGATGGAGGTGTTACCTCCACTTTTGCCGGATGCTTCAATAACACATCTGCCAGCTTCTGGATCTCAGGCGGCATGGTGGCGGAGAAGAACAGGGTTTGTCTTTTTGCGGGCAGTTTCGCAATCACTTTTTTCACGTCATGAATAAAGCCCATATCCAACATACGGTCGGCTTCATCCAGCACAAAAATCTGGAGCTTATCCAGGTGTATAAAGCCCTGCTGCATCAGGTCGAGTAAACGACCGGGTGTAGCGACCAGTATATCCACGCCACGGCGAAGTTCATTCACCTGGCTATGTTGAGATACCCCACCAAAAATTACGGTGTGACGGATACCCGCATAGCGTCCGTATGCGGCGAAGCTTTCATCGATCTGTATCGCCAGTTCACGGGTGGGTGTCAGTACCAGTACTTTGATGCCGGGGCCCAACGGTTTCTGTGCCTGCATTAATTCAAGAATAGGAATCGCAAAAGCGGCGGTTTTGCCGGTTCCGGTTTGGGCGCAGCCAAGCAGGTCTTTCCCTTGTAAAATGAACGGGATTGCCTGTTGCTGAATGGGGGTGGGTGTAGTATACCCTTCGTGAGCCAATGCCTTAAGGACTGGTTCAGTCAATGCTAATTTTCTAAAAGCCATGATGGTTTTTAACTATTTTTTTATGGGGCTGGAAAAGACGTTGTAGTTTCTGAAACAGCGAAAGTTTAAAATAAATCTCCTGGTCTTTTTACAAGGAGAGTAGTCCACCGGCTTACAACCTGCCGGTACCTGTGTGAAGTACATTGTGGAGCAGGATGTAAAGGTAAGCAAAAAAAACGGGATAGCGGGAAATGATTCATAATGCACCGTTAAACCACTCTTATTCAGTATACTTAACTATAGCAATCGTTAAGGCTCGTTAAATCATCCTGTTCTTTACTGCATATTGAATGATCCATGGCATTAGCAATTGCTCCAGCTCTTCCCTTGGCATCGGTGGCAGCCGCTGTAGTTCTTTATAATGCGGCCAGCCGGTATCTTCCACCCAGAACAGCTGATAATAACGGGCGGGCACGAGTACAGTGCAGGTAGCCATTTGTATAAGATCAGTCTTTTCCCTTTCGTTTAACTCTTTGGGAGGCATACCTGATTCGAGTATACCTATATATAATAAGATATCATCAAAACAAGGAAGTGCTCCTGTTTTAGCTGTGATCAGGTTTTCAAGTCGTTGCCAGTGCTGGAGAAGTTCTTCTTCGGTCATCAGCAGCGAAGGTAGAATGCCGGGATGTTGGCCCCTATGATTTTGGTTGGGATGGTGGGAAAGAGAAATCAGTTATATCCCGGCGTCCTTTTGCCTGCGGCATTGTAGTAATATTATGTCCCGGCGTCCTTTTGCCTGCGGCAAAAGAGACACCGGGACATAATAAAAACCCTCCGGTAGAAACCGGAGGGAACAACTAAAAAACACTAGCTAAATGCTCGTGCCGCCCGGTGGACCCGGGGCGGACGGGGCTTCATTGGAACGAACAACGGGTGCCGGATGGGTACGGCAAAATCTTTAGTCGGGTTTCTTCCCGTCTAAGAAGGTATTAATCGTGCTGATATGACCTTGATTTTTTTCGTCAGATTTGACTTCGTAACTGCTGTAGAAACTCTCAATATGGTTATTGCTGTTATACAATTCCATATTGCGGCGGATATAAGCCGGCACAGTTTCAAACTCATTATTGGGGTCAGCAGCATTCACATTGAATGACAAGTTTCTCAACTTGTGCAAACGCTCCGCTGCCCTACGTTTTTGCTCCTCTGCTTCGTCCTGCATAGCAGGATCCTCAGCCTTGGTGGACAAAGGTGGTTGAGCCTGATGGGCATTCGGCATATCCGCCGCTGGAATGTCATCCCGCTCTACGAGCTGCATTTGCAAGTCCAGGAGTTCGTCCTGTTCTATACTGGCAGGCTTTTTTGTAGCCGGGACCGGTTCTTCGGCAGAAGTTTTTGAGGTGATTGCCTCTGTTTTTGATTCCGCGTAGATATTGGACGGTCTGGCCAGATATCCTCCCGATGCTGCAGACACCGGGGATGTACTACTAGTACTATCTTTCATACTGAGAATCATCTCAGCGTCTGTTTCTTTAATAATAATGGGGGGAACGGATTGGTGCAGCGGTTTCGAAATTATCTCTTCGCTTTGTCCCGCAGTTGACATTTTGCCCACAGTAGAATTACCTGCCGTTTCATGCGTATTATTACCAAGTATGTTTACCCGGATATCCGTTACCGCCATGGGGGTCACCGGCTCCAGTTCCCAATGAATAATCAATGGTTCTTCTGCTTCCTTGATATCGGAGAGGTCCAGTACCGGGGCCGCAACGGGAAACTCTTCCACCAGTTTGGGCATCAGGTAATCCTCTTCCTTCGCCGCCACCTGTAATGGATTTACTTTAACATCAGGAGTCTGCTCCTTTTCAATCACGGGTTGCTGAATGTCCAGTTTCTGATTGATGGAGATGACCGGTGCTTCTTCCTGCTGACCCAATACCATCACGATCTTTTCTTCCGGCTTGGGTTCTTCTTTTTTCGGAACCGGTTTGGCAAACGGATCCTTATGTTCAAAACCTGTAGCGATCAGCGTGATGCCGATCCGGTCTTCCAGCGTGCTGTCATAACCCATACCCAGGATCACATCAGTATTTTCACCGGCCTGTGAAAGCAGGTAATTCTGGATCACTTCCACTTCATCCATGGTAAACTCATGCTCACCCTGTGAAGAGTTAATATTAATCAGGATCCATTTGGCCCCGTGAATCTCACTGTCATTCAGCAGCGGAGAATTCAGTGCTTCTTCAATGGCTTTCTGTGCCCTGTTCTCTCCGGATGCTTCCGCGTTTCCGAGGATGGCCACACCGCCGTTTTTCATAACGGTACAAACGTCGGCAAAGTCCACATTGATCTGGCCGGTACTGTTGATCACATCGGTAATACACTTGGAGGCTGTAGCCAGTACATTATCCGCTTTTGAAAAAGCTTCCCGCATTTTGAGATTGCCATACTGGTGACGCAGTTTATCATTACTGATCACGAGCAGGGTGTCTACATATCCTTTCAGGGATTTGATGCCCTCTTCGGCCTGCAACTGGCGCTTCTTGCCTTCATAAGCAAAAGGTGTGGTGACAATACCCACCGTCAGGATACCGAGATCCTTACAGATTTTCGCAATAATAGGTGCACCACCGGTTCCGGTACCACCGCCCATGCCGGCTGTAATAAAGGCCATCTTGGTATTCACTTCCAGGATGCGCTTGATTTCTTCGAGTGATTCTTCCGTTGCCTGTCTGCCGATATCCGGATTAGCACCGGCACCCAGCCCCTGTGTCAGGTGTGGCCCCAGTTGGATCCGGTTCGGTATCGGGCTGCAGGCGAGTGCCTGTGCATCTGTATTACAGATCACGAAATTTACACCATCAATCTGCTGGTTGAACATGAAGTTCACCGCATTGCCTCCACCACCACCTACACCAATCACTTTCAGGATGGATGATTTTTCTTTAGGCAGATCAAAATGTATCATAGTAAGAATTTATTAGTTGGATATTTGGTTTACGCAAAGTCAAAATTCAAAAGTAAAAAGTAAAAGATCTTCTGGCTGTTCAGTCATTTCAATTTTCAGACTGTTCCATTTTTTGACTTTTTAATTTTGACTTTTTAATTTATAAATGTTTGTCTTCCTCTTCTTTAAACAAATCAATAATGCCGTCTTTGAACTTGCCCCAAAAATTGCTGAGTCCTTTGCGGTTCCTTACTTTATCGGCCGTAATCACATCAATCACCGGCTCAGGCATTTCTTCTTCTGCCGCTTTCTTCAGTCCTTCGGGCACATCCACTTTACGGAAGTCTTTATCAAACTCTTTCCGGTTGTGCTCATAATCATCATACCCTTTCAGGATAAGTCCGATACAGGTGGAATAAGTTGGCTTGGAGAGTTCCTCAATATGTCCACCCGCCAGGTGCTCATTGGGATAACCGATCCTGGCATTGAGCCCTGTTACATATTCAGTCAGCTGGATCAGGTGTTTCAGTTGCGAACCACCACCCGTGAGGATGATTCCTCCATTGAGTGCTTTATTGTCCAGTCCCACCTGTTTCAGGTGATAGGTCACAAAGTCCATGATCTCACTCATACGCGCCTGGATGATATTGGCCAGGTTCTTCACGCTGATTTCCTTGGCAGGCATGCCGCGTAAACCGGGGATGGTGATATAGGCATTGGCTTTGGCCTCATTGGCAAGAGCCGAACCAAACTGCACTTTCATTTGCTCGGCCTGTGTTTTCAAAACACCCAGACCGGTTTTGATGTCGTTGGTAATATTTTCTCCCGCGAATGGAATTACCGCGGTATGTTTTAATATGCCTTCATAGAAGACAGCCAGGTCGGTGGTTCCACCACCGATATCCACGATCGCCACACCAGCTTCCACATCTTCCTGTCCCATGACGGCAGAAGAAGAAGCGAGGGGTTGCAACACGAGGTCCTTGGTACGCAGACCGGATTTTTCCACACTGCGGTTGATATTGCGAATGGCATTCTTATCACCGGTAATGATGTGAAAATTGGCGCCGATCTTCACCCCACCATACCCGATCGGGTTGGGGATGTTCTGGAAATTATCCACGGTGAACTCCTGGGGGATCACATCAATGATCTGATCACCGGCAGGAATATAAGTTTTGTACTGATCATCAATCAGCTGGTCGATCTCCCGTTGGGTGATCTCCTCGTCGGTCCGCTGACGGACAATGTCGCCACGGGTCTGAAGGCTCTTGATGTGATGGCCGGCAATACCGACATAGACTTCGCTGATGTCGAGGTCAGGATTGGAGGCAAAGCAATTGTCAAGGGCTGTACGGATGGCTTTGATGGTTTCATCGATGTTGAGCACCTGTCCGTGCTTTACACCATTGGAGTTGGCTTTTCCGAATCCCAGAATCTCGAGTTTTCCATACTCGTTCTTCCGGCCGGCAATTACCGCGATCTTAGTGGTACCGATGTCAAGACCGACAATAATGGGTTGTTCGCTGTTCATAGTTGTTGTTTTAGTAGTTGTTTTTCGAAATCGTTATGTTGTTTTAGTTGTATCCATTGTCCGGGTCTTCTCCTTTTGGCGGCATTACCGCTTTGGGTTGTTTAAGGGCCGGTTTGTTTTGCTTTACTGGTTTTGGCTGAACTTTCCTGTCAGCCGGAACAGGAGATTTCAAAGGGACGGGATTGGTATTCGTTGGTAATGTTTTCGGTTTGTCCGGGCTTTCCACGATGGGTGATTCATCCGGTGCATCTGTTTCAAGGGGGATGGCCGCAACGGGCAATAATCTTGCCACAGTATCATTTTCGGCTTGTCTTGACTGTTGTAAAAGCATTTCCACATTCCGGCGCAACTGAACGGAATCCACTTTGGTATTTCCAACTGTCTTTGAAGCCACCACCTGTCCTTTATATTGCACATCGATCACTTTAAAACGATCGAATCCTGTTTTACTCAGCACCTCTTTGTAAAAGATCATCAGTCGGCCAAACTGCCGGTCAATCTGTTCCCCCGCTCCCATTTTCACCTGGTGGTTACCGACCACCGGTATCATTTCAAAATTCCTTTCCGGGGTGATATGCATCTGTGCCACCTGTGCCATCCAAAAAGGATCCGCCACGATATAGTTGGCAGCCGTCGTCACTTTTGCCAGTAATGCACTATCCGCTTTATTCATTTTCTTCAGGTCCGGGTACCCGGTAAAGACAGGCACCCTGGCACTGATTTTATCTGAAAGCGGCAGTTTCTTGCCGGTTTTGTCAATATAAAAGCTGTTGCCGGTGCTGGTAAAAATGCGGGCAACCGGCTCTTCTTCCACAATCATTACATGCAGCACGTCCTGGTTATCGACATACAATTCGGCATCACTGATCCAGGTATTGCGTTCCAGGGTCACTTCCATGTCATGCAGATTGAGGTCCGTAAGTGGCTGCCCCTTTATTGCGCCTCCGGCGGCTTTCTTCAACAGGGCTTCCACATCTTTCTCATCAATAAAATATTTCTTCTCCACCCCTTTGATCCGGATCGAATAATCTGCACAATGCCCGTTGTTTTTGCGGGTGATCGCGGCCATCAGCAGGGTAAACATACCCGCCCCGATGCACAGCCATACCGTGACAAAAATGATTTTCCGTATCGTTTTCTTTGCGCTCAATTTATATTTCCTTCAACAGGTTTTTAATGGGTTCAATCAGGTTGTCAATATCTCCTGCCCCGGCGGTGACCAGTACTGCGCCAAATTCTTTATTCACTCCGGGCAGGTAATGCTGCTTAATCCAATCCATCAGGGCCTCTTTATCCATCACCGCTTTATTCCCGATCTGCATCCGCTTCAGTACCATCTCACTGTTCACTCCTTCTACCGGCAATTCGCGGGCCGGGTAGATGGGGAGCAGGACTACTTCATCAGCCAGGTCCAGTACTTCCGCAAATCCTTCGGCCAGGTCGCGGGTGCGGCTGAACAAATGCGGTTGAAAGAGGACCGTACATTTTTTCTGCCGGAACAGGGTTTTCGCCCCGTTGATCAGCGCCCTCAGTTCTTCCGGGTGGTGGGCATAATCATCAATGAATACGATCCGGTCATTTTTCAGGATATATTCAAAGCGTCTTTTCACCCCGCGGAAATTTTCTACCGCTGTTTTGATCTTTTCTTTATCAATTCCCAAAGAACTGACAATGGCAATCGCGGCCACCGCATTTTCCACATTGTGCATCCCCCCCATGTTCAGTTTCACATTTTCAATCACCTCTTCCTGCAGCACCACATCAAATTCATAGCTGCCATTCATCATCCGGATATTAGTGGCATAGAGGTCAGCAGCTTCATTTTGCAGGCTGTACGTAAAATGCTGACTGGCCTGCAATTCCTTTCCTCTTTTCAATCCAAACTGGCGGATCAGTAATCCTCCCGGTTTTATTGCTTTGCTGAAACCGATAAACGCATCTTCCATCGCTTCCGCCGTGCCATAGATATCGAGGTGATCAGCATCCATGGCCGTGATCACCGCCACATCCGGACTCAGTTTCAAAAAGCTGCGGTCATATTCATCGGCTTCAATCACACATACATTCATTTCACTGCTCCAGAAATTCGAACCGTAATTCACCGCAATGCCTCCTAAGAAAGCATTGCATCCGAAACCACTGTCGCGCAGCAAATGCGCGGTCATGGTTGTTATGGTCGTTTTGCCATGGGTACCGGCAATACAGATATTAAAAGAACTTTTACTGATCAGCTGTAATACATCACTTCTTTTTACCACACTAAATCCATTCTCCCGGTAATAAACCAGTTCCGCATGCGCCGCCGGAACAGCCGGTGTATACACAATCAGATCGGGGGTCTTTGGAATCAGTACCGTATTTTCTTCATAGTGTACCGCGATTCCGCTGGCTTCCAGTTCCCGGGTCAGGGGCGTCGGGGTTTTATCATACCCGCTCACTTTTACTCCACCAGACTGGAAGAAACGGGCGATGGCACTCATGCCGATTCCTCCGATTCCGATAAAGTAGACCTCTTTCAGGTTGTCAATCCCCCCAAAGGGGGTATTCATAAGGACAGTATTGGCTTGTACGGTTTTCCCACCTGCACCTGGAAAAGTGCCTGGAGAGAATGTTTTTATTAAAAAATCGATTTTCAAAAGGTTCCGTCTATATAGTTTTCAGATCAGTTTCAAAATTTCATCCGCCACCACTTCATCCGCATTCGTTATGGCCATTGAGGCAATATTTGCTTTCATTTCCTGTTGTCTGGCTTCATCTTTTGCCAGCCCGATGGTTGTTGCAACCAGTACCTGCATTACTTCATTATCCTTTACCATCATCGCAGCCTTCTTATTCACCAATTGTTGTGCGTTCACAGTCTGATGATCTTCGGCCGCAAACGGATAGGGCACAAACACTACGGGCTTTCTGGCGACACATAATTCAGCTACCGTCATCGCCCCTGAACGTGCGACCACTATATCAGCCGCCGCATAGGCAAATTCCATCTGGGTGATAAATTCATTCACCCATACCCCGCTTTTCCCTTTCGCTAATTCTTTTGCGGTGTTGGCATAAGGCTTTCCGGTTTGCCAGATCAGTTGAAGACCTGCACCAAGGAGTTCTTCCAATCCGGCACCTATTGCTTCATTGACAGATCTGGCCCCGAGACTTCCTCCCACCACGAACAAGGTTTTCTGCTGCGGATCCAGTCCAAAGAAGTTGATTCCTTCTTCGCGGGTAACGCTGGCCCGGGTGATCGCCACCCTTACCGGATTACCAGTGACCCTTATTTTATCCGCAGGAAAAAACTTTTCCATTCCATCTGTACCGGTAAATACACGGGTTGCTTTTTTACCCAGCAGGATATTCGATTTCCCGGCAAATGAATTCGACTCATGGATAAAGGTTTTGATTCCCTTTGTTTGTGCGGTTTTCAAAACCGGGAAACTGGAATAACCTCCCACCCCGATGGCGGCATCCGGTCTGAACTGCTTGAAGATGCGCCGCACCTGCAAAAAGCTTTTAACCAGTTTGAATGGTAAGCCAATATTTTTTATCAAAGAGCTCCGGTTAAACCCGGCAATATCCAATCCTTCAATTTTATAACCCGCCTGCGGTACTTTTTCCATTTCCATCTTTCCTTTCGCTCCCACAAACAGGATCTCAATGGAAGGATCTTTTTTCTTCAGGGCATTGGCGATGGCGATAGCCGGAAAAATGTGACCGCCTGTACCCCCGCCCGCAATGATGATCCGTTTGCTCATGCTTCCTGGTTTGCCGCTTTTGCCAATGCTGCTCCTTCTGTTTGTTCTACATTCCTCGCCACACTTAATATGATCCCGATGGCCAGACAGGTAAAGATGAAACTGGTTCCTCCCATACTAACCAGGGGCAGTGTAACCCCGGTAACCGGAAAGAGATTCACCGTCACCGCCATATTCGCCAC
>ERZ795056.6090-NODE-6090-length-11851-cov-4.449729_pt1 | contig 11851 bp, 16 predicted proteins | sample MGYA00375140_ERZ795056 | MGnify/ENA primary metagenome ERZ795056 (study PRJEB30185, sample SAMN05720227) | activated sludge metagenome | isolation source: Anaerobic digester | place: USA | collected 2015-03-09 ...
AAAACCTTGAAGCTGGATTTGGGTGCGGTGCGTGATGCCAACCCCGCCACTGGGCAACACACCATCCCCCCAGCACTCAACATGGGTGAGAGCTTGCCATTGTTTGGTGAGAAACGCGCACCCCGTGAGTATGTTGAGCGTGATGTACCGCAATGGGAAGAGCGTGATGGCAACATGCGCATGCTGTTCTTTTGGGGCTGTGGCGAAAACGTAGGTCCAGGTCAACCAGTAGTGCTAGACACCAAAGAAATCCGTGCAGGCATATTGCCCACCAACATGCGTTCGGCATACGTGCGCGACAACACACGCGGCCCTGCTTTAGGGCGCGACCGTGGCTTTGCCGATTGGCCCAACGCCAACGACAACCCATCAGTACCGTCTAGCGCATCATTGGTGGGCGACCATGCCGTCAGCAGCAACATCAGCCCCAACATTCGTTTCTCTGTATCAGCTGCAAACGACTATCTTGACCCTGTCAACATGGCCAGCGCGAATGATCCTTCAGGTGGTATGCGGCTCAGTTGGAACGCGGTTGACCGCAGCTTGGGCTATTTCGCCACCGCCATGGGCATGCGCGAAACCGCACCGCGCACCGCTGACATGGTGATGTGGAATTCCAGCGCACAACGCATGTTGGGTGGCGAAGCCCTGATGGGTTTCTTACCACCTGCCGAAGTGAATCGATTGGTGAGCGAGCGCATTGTCATGTCGCCCAGCACAACAGACTGTGTGATTCCCAAGCAAGTTCTCGAAGCCGCAGGTGGTCAAATTTTCATGAGCAGCTTGAACGCTTTTGGCCCTGAGCTGAACGTGGTGCATCCACCCCGCCCCAGCGATGTGCGTGTGGAGTGGAAACAAGAATACGCTGTCAAAGTTCGCACCCGCTCTACCACCAGCATCATGCCCATGATGTCTGGCATGGGTAGCTCTGACAGAGACGAACGCCCCTCTCGCGACCGACGCTCTGGCCCTTCAGGGTTCAGAGGCTTTTTTGGGCGTTGAGCTGAATTCCACGCAGCCACATGTCCACCATGGTGGGGTCGTTGCACGTGCGAAATTCTTGGTACACGCTTTCAGCTTCGGGGTAAGTGCGTCGTAAAAAGTTCAGCCATTGTTTCAAGCGGCCAGTGCGCGACTTTTTATCGAGCCGCTTTGATACCAATTCCCAATAGTCATTGATTAAGGGCAACAAGCTCGCCCAATCCAACGCTGGTGTGGGATGTTGTTCAGCCGCATTTAGCGCATGAATGGCACGCGCCAATGCCGGGTTTTGCACCATGCCGCGCCCCAGCATCAAGGCATCGCAGCCAGACAACTCACGACACCGTGCGGCGTCTTGCACGGTCCAAATTTCGCCATTGGCAATCACCGGAATGTTGACCACCGCACGCACATCGGCAATGCGCTCCCAGTACGCGGGCGGGCGGTATCCGTGGGCTTGTGTGCGGGCGTGCACCACCAATTCAGTCGCGCCACTCTCAGCGATGGCAACAGCGCATTCTTCTGCTCGACTATCGTCTTTGAAACCCAAGCGCATTTTGGCTGAAACGGGAATGTGCAGTGGTACAGCGCGCCGCACCGCTGCCACAATGTCAGCTACCAGCTCAGGCTCGTCCAACAGCGCCGCACCGCCGCCATGTCGGTTCACCACTTTGGCGGGGCAGCCAAAATTCAAATCAATGCCAGGCGGGTTCAGCAGTGCCAATGAAGCCGCGTTGTCAGCCAAACAAGCCACATCAGATCCCAATAACTGCGGCCGCACAAGCACACCGCTGCTGGTGCGCCAGCCATTGAAAATCTCGGGTACCACGCGTTGGTACACGCGGTCGGGCAATACCGTGTTGGTGACGCGAATAAATTCTGACACACAACGGTCCACCCCACCCGCGCGGGTGAGGATATCGCGCAAGACAAAATCAAGTAGCCCCTCCATCGGGGCGAGAATAATCAAGGCTTAAATCAGCAGACTGTCAAAAAATCAGTCACAGAGCGCCCATGAAATCTTTCTTACCCAAATCCACACCGTTGTGACGCAAGATGTTGTATGCGGTGGTGACATGAAAGAAAAAGTTGGGCAATGAATAGTGCATCAAGTAAGTTTGACCCGCAAATTTGCGTTCGCGTGGTGTGCCTGGGTTTAAATGGATTTCGCGCGCTTCGCTGCCATCGATGCTGGCAGCATCAATCGTGCCCAAGAGTGCGATCGTTTTGTCAATGCGCGCACGCAAATCGGCAAAGCTGGATTCGTTATCGTCAAAGCTCGGTACTTCTTTGCCAGCCAAGCGCATGCAAGTACCTTTGGCAAAATCGCAGGCCACTTGCACTTGTTTGGTCAAGGCAAACATGTTCGGAAACAAACGGCTTTGCAGCAAAGCTTCAGGTGCAAATTTGTTGGCTTCGGCATGCGCTTCAGCTTTGCTTAAAAATGCACTCATGGCTTTGAGCGTATGTTGAAACACAGGGACAGATGCGGTGTACATAGAGAGAGACATGGTGAATCCTTAAAATAGTAGCCATAGAAATGACCGAACAACGAAAAGCAGCAAGTCTAACGCCAAGCGAATAACCATGCCTGACACACCTCAAGATGCCAATACGGACGCGCAGATATTCACCGTCACGGTGCAGCCCACAGAGGCAACATTCCGCATTGCAGCCGATCAAACCATTTTGCAAGCCGCCGAACGCGCGCTGATTTACCCTTTGAGTTCCTGCCGCAACGGTACTTGTCGCACCTGCATCAGCACTCTGGTCAGTGGCAGCGTGCGCTACAACACCGACTGGCCTGGCCTCTTGGCAGAAGAAAAAGAAGCTGGTTTGCTATTGCCCTGCTGCGCGCATGCGCAAAGTGACTTGGTGGTGCAGTTTGGCATCAATCATGCTTGACCAAGCCATGTTTAATGATGAAATTGACCTCTAGACGGCGTATTGATTGCCTAGTATGCTATTAAATATATAGCACACATAGACAACGCACTTCCACCTAAGATAAAGAGCGTTTCAAGCGAATCTCTTCCAATTTCGCGCCCCCTACTTCCACGGTTTTCAGGGTGTTCATTTCGCGCTTGAAGCCAGCTTTTTCGTAAAATTCCAATGCGCGTTCGTTTTGTAAGAGCACCCACAGCGTGGCGTCGGTGAACTCTTCTTCCAACATGCCTTCGCGGGCAGCATCCCACAGCGCCAAACCCACGCCTTTGCCCCAATGTTCGGGTTCTACATAGATCGCCCAAATTTCGCCAGTAGTGGGTTTGGATTTTTCGTCGCGGCTGCGATCAAAGCCGACAAAGCCAATGACTTTTTCGCCCGTTTTGGTGGAGCCCATGGCCACCCACACTTGGGGCTCGCTGTAATCAATGGCGTCTTGCCAAAAGGCTTGGCGCTTGGCTGTCGATAAGTTGTCGAGATGTTCGTCTGCCATGATGCCGGCATAGGCCATTTGCCATGCGCGAATGTGGATGGCGGTGATGGCGGGGACATCGCCCTCGGTAGCAGGGCGTACGGTGATGTTTTGCATGTTAAATGTGTGACTGAAAAGATGGGAAGGAAGGTGTGAAAGTAAGAAATCAAATTAAAATAAATGAAGTGGTCGATAATAACGATACTCGGACCACAGCTCTCACAAATTTTTAACTGCATTGGAGAAAATCATGGCAAAAGGCGTTGGCTCACAAAAAATGGTTAAAAAACCGAAAAAAGACACCACTCCCCCAAAAGCAATTTCGCTGGACAAACCCCAACCCAGCGTTGTCACGCAAGTGCCCCTGCGCGGCAAAGCGGCCAAGCTGGCGAAGAAATAATTGCAAGATACTGCTCAGATGCAGCAAGCGCCTGCATCGCCCCCAACGCAAGCCCGCAATCCATTGCACGGCGTGACGCTGGAGGCCATGGTCACCGCTTTGCAAGCGCACTACGGTTGGGACGAGCTGGGGCAGCGCATTCACATTCGCTGTTTTGTGCTGGACCCCAGCGTGGCATCTAGCCTGAAATTTTTGCGCAAAACGCCTTGGGCGCGAGAGAAGGTGGAAGGTTTGTATTTATTCATGCTGCGTGAACAAAAACGCGCAGCACACTGATTTTGCTCCCAGTCAAAAACGGCGTCGGCCCCAGCGTTGTTGGTTTACCTAAAAATGACGCGAAAGATGAATCTGCCCAATGGCGCACCATCACCGACTTTTTAGTTGAACGCTTCCCCGCTATTCCCCGCGCCACATGGTTGCAGCGCATGGCCGATGGCGATGTAGAAGACGAATTCGGCGTAGCCGTCACAGCAGAGCGCCCTTACCAAGGCCATATTCGCGTTTACTACTACCGCGATCTGGAGGTAGAAGAACGCATCCCTTTCGATGAAGTGATCTTGCACCAAGACGAACATCTCATCGTCGTCGACAAGCCGCATTTTTTGCCTGTCACCCCATCAGGCAAATACTTGCAAGAAACGGTGTTGGTACGTTTGAAGCGCAAACTGGGTTTGGACGATTTGGTTCCCATTCACCGCATCGACCGCGACACCGCCGGTTTGGTGCTGTTCAGTGTTCAACCCCAAACACGCGATGCCTACCAAGCCCTGTTTCGTGAACGCGCTGTGAACAAAACCTACCATGCCATCGCACCGTGGAACCCCACCAACCGCTTTCCTATTCAATACGAAAGCCGATTGGACGAAGACAAATCAGCGGGCCGTGGTTTCATGACGCAATGCGAAGTGGCCGGCACGCCCAACAGTTTGACCCACATTGATGTGCTGCAAATCAAAGGCGACTGGGCCAAGTACCGACTCAAGCCCGTCACCGGCAAGCGCCACCAATTGCGCGTGCACATGAACGCGCTGGGCTTGCCCATCAAAGGCGATGGCATATACCCTGTGCTGACACCTGAAGGGCAAATCGATTACGCCAACCCTTTGCAACTGTTGGCCAAATCCATTGAGTGGCGTGACCCCATCACCCATGCATGGCGACAGTTTGATAGCTCCTTTGAATTATTGTTATAACGCAAACCATTGCGTAAGCTTTGCACTCTTTTTCACGTCTTGCAACAAACCATTGAACAAGGAGTCAACATGCACCACAGCTTTAAAAATTTGCTTATTACAACCGCACTGTTCGCAACCACCAGCACGTTTGCCAATGAAGCTCTGCTGTTAGAAGCACGCAATGTTGCCAGCATGGTGCCGCCCAAATTACTGCAAGTGTTGACTGAAGAAATTGCCAAGGGAGGTCCTGCATCTGCCATTGAGGTTTGCAATGTGAAAGCACCCCAAATGGCCAAAGCCGCATCCGAACAAACGGGTTGGATGGTGAAGCGTGTCAGCCTGCAAAACCGCAATCCCAAAGCCGTCCCCGATGCGTGGGAACGTGCTGTGCTTGAAGATTTCGACAAACGCGCTGCAGCAGGTGAAAGTCCTACGACGCTAGAAAAAAGCGAGCTGGTGAGCAATGGCGATAAAGGCAAGGAATACCGCTATATGCGCGCTTTACCAGTTGGCAATATTTGTTTGGCTTGTCATGGTACAGCTGACAAACTCAGTGCCGAAGTTAAATCCAAGCTGCAATCACTGTACCCCAACGACAAAGCGGTTGGCTACACCTTGGGCCAATTGCGCGGCGCGATGACGATACGCAAACCGCAGTGATTTGCACTTGCTGACCCTTTCGAATTGTTCAGCATCAGCGACATGACATGGCTTTAAGAGCCAAGGCGATGTACGTTGATTTACACCTTACTCCCTGTTGATCGCCTTTTCATATTTTGGACGCAGACTATTTTAAAGATGTATAATTTATGCATCTTTAAGATTCATCAACCAAAAGCAGGAGTTTTCCCATGTCAACCGTCACTTCCAACACCCTGGATATTCGTGAAATCGCCCCGCGTGATAGACACGCCGTCATCTTCGCCCGCTTTGATGAACTTCCTGCTGGCGAATCGCTGGAGCTGATCAACGACCACGACCCAAAGCCGCTGCATGGTCAGTTTCAGATCCGTTCTGCAAACGCATTCTCATGGGATTATCTGGAAACTGGCCCCAACGTTTGGCGCGTTCAGATTGGTAAAAAGGCCATAGCCAGTGGTGGCAGTTGCTGCTCTGGCGGTGGATGCTGCGGTTAAATTTGAGCTTGTTCCTTTCACCTTTTCGAGTATCAAAAAGTGGGTGTAGTTTCTTCGCTACGCCCACATTAATACCCACACTCGTCAGCGGCAATACTGACTAAGTGCCTGTATCAGATGGATATGGCATTCACAACGCTTGCTCTTATCAGGTTTAATTCAACCGTCTTTGCCATCCAGGCGCGTTCGGATCAACCATGGTGTAAACACCCAGAGATAAAGCATAAACGCAACGCTCCATGCTGTTGCCGCTGCCACGAGCGAGAGCATCAACAGCTCGGGTGAAACCAGCGGTAAAAACACACGTAGAACTGCTGCCAACATCACCAAAATATAGGCAAGCACCTCAAGTTTAGAAGCTTGAATCGGCCTGCCGGTATGGCCGCGTGCCGTGCGCGTCACCATGCCAATAATGAGCCCCCCCGTCGCACCAACAGCCAAGGCATGAACGCCAGCCGAAACAGTCACGATACCAATCTGAGCCAAAGCCAGTAACGCCAGTCCCACCGGAAACCACGCATATGCAGCATGCAATATCCACAAGACTGGGCGATTCTTCGTCATCCACGGCCGCCAGCCCAGCCACCGTTTGAGTTGCAATCCACTGGCCAAAGCCAGTACCAGCATGCCAAACAAACTTGCGGGTACAAACACCCACAACGCCAAGCCCAACCCAGTCAAACCAAGCGTGACCCACTCGTTGCGTTTGTCAGCAACCAGCTTCAAACCCGGCGTCACTGCCATGGTGAAGGCCGGAATAACGCGCCCTGCCATCACGCATTCGATCATCACAATCAAACCCAAGGCAGCGTACAAGGGTGTGATCGCAGACACATTCAGCATGCCACTCACTGCCAAATGAAACACTGCATTCGCAGCGGCCAGTAAAACCAAAATTACCGCAAGTGGTAAATTGCGGTGATTGCGCGAACGCAGCAAAATGTTGACCAACACGCCCGCTACCAATGGCAGCAATGCCATGTCCAGTACCATGTACAGCTGATAAGGCCCCACCACTGCCGTAACGCGGGCGGACAGCCATACAAGCGCCAAGGCACCCAACGCTGGGCCACGTGAGGTGGCCAAACCAGTCCAGTTTTTACCTGCGGTCAGCAAAAACCCCACGATGATGGACACCGCAAAGCCAAACAGCATCTCATGCGCATGCCATAACAGTGGCGGCACGCTGGTTGCCAGTTGCATCTGCCCAAGAAACAGCGCAATCCACAAAGGCACGATGACCGCAGCCAGCAAAGCACCGCCCAAGTAAAACGGTCGAAAGCCCAATCGCAGCAAAGGCAGTCCTTGCGGTGTTGGCATACCAAGGTTCATGTGTTTGAAAAGGGGGAGTTCGTTTGATTTCATGGTGATTCGCTAATTAATAGATGTATTTTACATGCATCTATTAATTAAATCCGCATAAAATACAGGCATGCCCGCTTATGAAAGATGGAAATGCGCCTGACCGACTACACCGACTACACCCTGCGAGTGCTGATGTTCTGCGCGCTCAACCCAGAGCGCTCGGTGACGATTGCAGAGCTAGCTGACAGCCATGCCGTGTCCAAAAATCATTTGATGAAAATCGTCAACGACTTGTCGCGTCAGGGTTTGCTACATACCACACGCGGGCGCGGCGGTGGCCTGCGGCTACTAAAGCCTGCATCCGAAATTTGCATCGGTGATGTGGTGAGACAAACTGAAACGGATTTCAGAATGGTCGAGTGCTTTGACAAAAGCCATAACGAATGCACGTTGACAGCCCATTGCCAACTGAAACAAGTGTTTCATACCGCACTGCAAAGCTATATGGCTGAGTTAGATAAGGTCACATTGGCAGATGTCACCCAAGCCATCGCAAACCCTGGCGCAGAAAACACGGTGCATTTCGCACCCAAACGCGGACAGGCGCGCCGCTAATTCATCCCCGAATCAATACGGTTTGCCATCTTTGTGCAAGAACTGCCACTTGCCATCGCTACCCAGCTTGGCTTGCAAGTCATCATCTGGGTAGCTGCCTGCATCTCCCGCCGTTCGATCACCTACTTCCAGGTACACCACTACTGCTGTTGATCTATTCACCAACTGGTGGGCATTGCCAGTACCCGCTTTGAAACCCGCGCACATGCCAGCCGTTAAAGTGGTTTCGCCTTCATCGGTAATCAGAATGGCCACACCTTCCAAGATGTAAACAAATTCATCTTGCTGGGTATGCGCATGGCGCAGTGCAGAGATGGCACCTGGCTGCAGGCAGGTGAGGTTCACGCCAAAATTGGACAAACCAAACACATCACCCAATGCCCGCTTTTCGCGCCCTGCCATACGCGAGGCAAATGGCTCAGGGTAAACCGATGGCTTGGCACGCGGCACAACATCTTTGGCCATCACAGCAACGGGAATCATATTAAACCTCCATTCATTTGAATGCTGTGTTGAACGAATCACAGCAAGCATCTATTATGATAATGACATAACTATTTCATTTTCGTGTTCCACACATCAAGCAAAAGGATTTAAAGATGCACAAACAAACCAAAATTTGGCTTTTAACAACCGCCATCTTGACCGCCAGCAGCGCGTTTGCCAACGACGCCTTATTGACCCAAGCGCGCCAAGTTGCCAGCATGGTGCCACCCAAATTGCTGCAAGTTTTAACAGAAGAAATAGCCAAGGGTGGTCCCGCATCTGCTATTGAAGTTTGCAGTGTCAAAGCGCCAGAAATGGCCAAAGCAGCTTCGGAACAAACGGGTTGGACTATCAAACGCGTTAGCCTTCAAAACCGCAATCCCAAAGCCGTACCCGACGCATGGGAACGCGCAGTACTTCAAGATTTTGACAAACGTGCGGCTGCTGGCGAAAGCCCGGTCACATTGGAAAAAGGCGAAATGATCATCAGTGACGACAAAGGCAGCGAATACCGCTACATGCGCGCGCTGCCGGTTGCACCCATTTATTTAACCTGCCATGGCACTCCAGACAAATTGGGGGCCGATGTACCAAACAAACTGCAAGCGCTTTACCCCAACGACAAAGGCACAGGCTACACCTTGGGTCAATTGCGTGGCGCAATGACCATTCGCAAGGCGCAGTAAGCCTAGCGCACAAGCGCAATAATTTAAACGACCTATCGTGCTACTTTTTTAATAGCACTATAGGCAATCAATACGCTGGCTACAGGCTAGTTTTTTATATTTTTTGACATGCAAACGGCGTTGCAGTTGCAGTCATCAGGGTTGGCCACCAACAGCCATGCAATGGCGGTGACCCCAAATATAGCGGCATACCACCAGTCATTCCCAGTGAAGTGCTTGCCCACCCAGCCAATGGCCGTGCCAGCAGCCACGCAAGCCAGCAACAACCCTAAGCGGGCTTTGCGGTTGACGGGTGATGAAGTTGGCGTTGCAGGTGTTTGAAACTCGTTCATGGTGAACAAGTTTACTGCAAATCAGCGTTTAGCGGCTTGAGCGCACCAAGCGGATACCAAAAGAGTTGCCTCGGTATTCTTTGTTTCCTGCCGTAGCGGGGGGGCGTAAAACTGATCCGGTGCTGTCTCTATCAAACCCAGATTCATTTGTCCAATATGCGCGTGAACTTACCTCTGGAAAATCTGACAACTTGCTGCTTAATAAACCTAACGCAACCAACTCATTTCTTGATGGTAAGCGCCAATCCGTAAAACCACACAGCGCACTTGCATTGACGGCATTCTTGTAACCTATTGAATTGCTTTCAGCATTGACTTGACCACTTGTCGGCGCAGCGTAAACACTGGGTCTACCTGCAATTTCAAATTCAACTTGCAATGCGGTTGTGCTATCGAAATTGGTAAATGTTAGTCCAACAAAGCGCATATCCGCAGGATCTAAACTTTTACCTTCCCAAATCAAACCGGTAGCGTAATCTTTAGCACATTGCGTGCCAAAGTTCCCACCCGCAGGGTTGATGACATAGCCATAACCCGTGGTCGGTTCTGTAGCAGCAGAATCGGTTGGGGTGGAACTTGCAGTCCCACCAGTACTAGTTTCTTCAGGCGCTGTGGCATCGCCACCACCCCCACTACATGCAACAAGCAATGCGGCTACTGATATTGCAATGAGAATTTGTTTGATGTGTTTCATTCCTGTTTCCTGTAGCTTGTTTTAATGTCGATGATCTAGCGCACCAAGCGCAAATGCGTTGGATTACTTCGTGCTCTTCCCAGACCGGTAATTCCAATTTCATTTTCGTAAAAAATCATGAACCACGATGTACCCTCACCAACTAATCCTGCATGAGACGGGTTTGTATCTGGTGATGAAGTCCAATAACTAGAAGCTGCATTCAACGGTAACCATGTCGTATCAGTACCATTTGATGATACGCGTCCCAATGTTTCTATCTCTTCTTTAGTCGGCCTGCGCCAATCGGTGTAGCCACAAAGAGCAGTTGCATTGACAGCATTTACAAAACCAATTGAGTTTGTAGCAGCATCTATTTCAGACAACGTCGGATTACGACCGGTGCTGATACCTGTCGAAACTTGAAGTTTGGTCACATCATCGTAGTTGGTATATGTTCGCCCAACATAGTGCAAACTGGAATTAGCAGGGTGCTTGCTCTCCCAAGTAAGACCAGTTGAATAATCTTTAACGCAATCTGATTGTGGATATGTGCCGCCACCAGCGAATGGCACTAGGCCAAAACCACTAGTTGGCGTTGTGGGCGCTGGCGTGGTAGTTGTCGCATCAGACGGTGTGGTTGTTGTAGTTTCATCGGGCGTAGTGGCATCGCCACCACCGCTGCAAGCGGTGAGTGATACAACCATTGATAAAGCGATGAGGATTAGTTTGATGTGTTTCATAATTGGAACTTTTAGGTTGTGATTAATATTGACAATGAACTAGCGCACCAAACGCAAATGCGCTTTGTTGTTTCGGTGGTATTTGTAAACATGCCCACCTTTGAAATAGACAACCATCGCTTGGGTCGCCTCAGATTCGTGCGGCGTGGCTGACCAAAATTGTCGGGGGGTTGTTCCTGGAAAAACATCAACATCTATTGCAGCGGGTTTGCCTGCTGGATTAACCAAGGTTGCCAATTCATCAATGGTGGGTACACGCCATTTGATTTTTTTCTTATCCACAATTTGAACTTGTCTATTGGCATGCGCCAGCGCACCTTTGTAATTAAACTCTTGCGCTTTGCCAGTGCATTTGTCCACATCCCAAACCTGCCCCTCACTACACCGCCGCCAAATCAAGCCCGTGGTCGTGTCCTGCACTTCCATGGCATTGCCACTGATGGTAAAGCGCTCATCAGCCAGCGCAGGCTGACTGGCGATGAGGGTGATTGCTATCCAAAGTAATTGATAGAGTTTCATGGTTTTGGCCTTCACTTCTATCGCACCAAACGGACCAGTGCACCATAACCACCACCACCGTTATTGCGGTAGTTTTGGCTACTTGTGCCAGTGTTAAAGTTGACAACCCATGCTAAATATGCGGCTGTCGTACTCGGCGTAGACGAAGCGTAAAAGTAGCCTTGAGTATTTGGAAACGCTGCATTATCAATTTTCGGGGATTCCGTAGATTTAACCAGTCCCATAAGTTCATCTATAGTAGGCAAACGCCATGCGTTTGAACCACATAGATTCGTAGCATTCACTGCATTTTTGAAACCTACTGAATTGTTTAAATCATTAATTTGAATATCAGAGACGGAAGTTGGCACACCGCTGTTGTAATTTTGATTTCCAGATGTGCTG
>ERZ795056.6092-NODE-6092-length-11848-cov-4.321377_pt1 | contig 11848 bp, 9 predicted proteins | sample MGYA00375140_ERZ795056 | MGnify/ENA primary metagenome ERZ795056 (study PRJEB30185, sample SAMN05720227) | activated sludge metagenome | isolation source: Anaerobic digester | place: USA | collected 2015-03-09 ...
CCCAATCAGATTCACGCGCACGCTGCGCTCGAAGACAGCCATAGAAGAACGTTGAACCGCGCCGGATTCCCTGTCTCGCGACACTGTCTTGGAACTCGCTACGATCCCCGCGCAATTGACTAATACCCGTTCTTGACCATGCGCAGCACGCGCAAGTGCAAAGGCTCGCTCAATACTTTCATCGGTCGTTACATCGGCCGGCACGAACAAGGCGCCGATTGTGTCAGCGAAGGCTTCGCCCTGATCCTTGTTCAAATCGAAAATCGCAACCCGCACGCCTTGTCCTGCAAACGCACGTGCAACGGCAGCGCCCAACCCCGACGCGCCGCCGGTGACGACAGCGGAAATCTTGGCATCGAGCTTCACGCATTCTCTCCAGTGGTGGCTTGGCAACAGGACATGAAAGCGGTCGGATTTCGCGCCAGGTCCGGGAGGCCGCAGACGTTCAACGGCGGCGGCTCAGGGCAAGTTCTAACGGCACTCGAACTGATCCGAATTGCGTCCGTCTCCCTGGCCCTTGAATACCTGCCTCTTCGGGTATGCACAGAGCTTGCGGGTACTACCTCCCCCGTCGAACGACACGCCGATTTCGTCAGGAGCCTTGCCCGCGCTTACCCACTTATCGAGCGCTGTGAGCCAGTCCACCTGTTGTGGTCCAGGGCCACCGCCGCAATGGAGCACTCCGGGCATCAGGAACAGGCGGACGTCGTTCCGCGCCGATGCGTCGTTCGCTTCGATGGCATCGACGTGCTGCGTGCTAGCAACGGGTGATATCGTCGGATCGGCCAAGCCATGCCAGATCAGGATCTTGCCACCCTTTTTCCGGAAGACAGAAAGGTCGGGACTGTCGGCGTCGAAAGCTGCGAGTGCCGAGAGACTAGTTGAAATCTGGTCGAGCGAGGGTTTTGTGTAATCCCAAGCTGCATTGCCATGGACGAGCGTACCGATGATGTCCGTTCCCATGGATCGTGCGCCACGGCCTGGCTCACCTGCTCCTGCCGGGACAAGATCGCCTGTCACGAACGCACCCCAGCCCGAATCTTCCTCTTCATGGCCGGGGAAATGCGGCGGGCCAAGTTTGACACCGTTCGCCGAAGGGCCCTTGTACCAAGCCTTCACGGCCGCGAGAGCTTCAGGGCTGAGACAGCCGTCGGTCTTGCCACGCTTGCAGGCGACCACCGCGGGATCGAAACGGCATGTTTCGGGGGCTGAAACGACACCGTCTTTCAACCCATCGGCGCCGTCGCAAGCAGTCATGACCGCTGCGCCGAGAGCCAGACGGTCCGCCCTGTCAATTACGTACGTCTTCGAATTGCGAGGATCAGGAAAGAGTCGGCGCGACAAGTCGATTGTCGGCATAGCAAGGGCCCGCGCGCTTACCACAGGAGCGCCGGCGACTACGCCATCGAAATCATCCGGATACCGCAGGGCCTCCATGAGACCCTGGCGGCCGCCGTTGGAGCAGCCAGCGAAGTACGATCGGTCCGGCATGCGGCCGTAACGAGCAGTCGTGACGGCCTTTGACACCGTCGCGAGGCGGTGCACCGCGAGGTGGTAGAAATTGACCAGCCGCTCTGCGCGCAGAAACGAGTCATCCAGCGCCCAACCCCACGCATTTCCCGGCGCTGTGATATGGCCAGTGTCCGTTGTGGCTGTTGCATAACCCAGCTGCAACGCGCCATAGACGCGGCCAGCCTGATTATCGATGCGCCCAGCAGAGCCGCCAGTGCCACCTTGCACGAACTTGCCATTCCAGGCGTCCGGCATGGTCACAACGAATCCAATCTCGCGACCGATTACGCCGGTAACAGTGCAAACGGGTATCTGCTTGGCTCCCGGTGGCGACAAGCTGGCCGGAGATGCCTCCGCTTTCGCATCAGTGATCTTCACATCCGGAAACTGCAGGCCCTTCAGGCTTTCACACGCAATCTGCGCTTGCGCGGCCTGCGCGAGTGAAACGGCGACTAGAAGAGTCGCTACGCACCTGAACATCTCCGTCCTCCTCACAATTAACTAGACCGGGTAAACTCGGCGACGCGTTGAAGAACATCACGCCTTGAGATTCTGCCTTCAGGTCACAGACGATAGCTGGCTTGCCGGACGCCATGGCCGGTCTGTCACTGCGCCGCGGCTGGCAGTCCCGGCGATCAAGAGTTCCAGCCTTCTCTGGCCGGCTCTGACCAGCTTGACACGAAATTCTTCCAGGTAGCGTTTACCAGCGGGCACCGCATCCTCGATCACATTCGCAAGCGTTCGCTCGGAAGAACGGACTGGACATACAGCGTGACTCGGACGCCAAGCGAACAGCTTCATTTGGCGTCAGCACAAGCTTGTCGGTTTGTCAGTTCGCTCAAGCGTGGCGCAGAAGCGATCGTCCAATTGCCGTGGAGGTCGGGGTCGGGGCTGCCATCCACATTTCGTGGAGGATCGCTCATTGCTTCAGGCTGAGCTACCGCAACGGCGGGTAGCATCAAAGCCGCCAAAATGAGCAGTGCGGATCTCATGGATGGCACCTTCCCTCCTGAAGAAACCGAACACCGGCACCCCGATGAATACGGCCAGACATGCCGCCGCGATCGTCAGGCAAGCACCCCAAGACCTACACAACACTCTGTCGTAGCCTCTATTCTCTCCAGTAGACCGCACGCAGCGCTCTTGGTCAAGCGGATGCTGCATGGAGCGGCGTGGGCAATGAGACGGCCGAAAAATACTTGACGGTAGATCTTTTACCGCCGAGAATATTTGTGTTCGCTGAAAGTGAATGCCGCAGGATCGGGCGTGCGGACAAAAATTAGCAAGACGCCTCGGAGAAGCGATCCGGAAGATGGCCGTAGCTGAACAGTCACGGCTGACAGCTCCGCTTCCGGTTGGCGCCTCCACTCCATCAAAAGGTCATGGGCCAGTTCGTCCATTGCTCATGACCAAAAAGCTCGATTGCGCCGAACGGAAGCGCAATCCGGCCTCTAAAGAGAGCGACTAACGTAGATGTTGAACCTGAACGGTCGATCGCCCCCGTCAGACGATCACAAACTTTTTCGCAACACCGTGCTGAAGGTGCTTGAGAAAGACCTGGATCCGAACTTTGCGCGCTGGGAGCGCGAGGGAAACATTGATCGCAGTTTTTGGCTGGCTTGCGGCGCAGCAGGCATGCTGTGCCCGACTGTACCGGAGGCCTACGGAGGGCTCGGTCTCGATTTCAGCTACAACGCCATCGTCGACGAAGAGCTGGGTTACCGCGGCTGCGGTTCGGGCATATCCGTACAATCCGACATCGTCGCGGAGTACATAGCGAAATTTGGATCAGATTCCCAGAAACGGAAAATTCTTCCAAAGCTTGTTTCAGGCGATTGGGTTTCGGCAATCGCCATGACTGAACCAGGAGCTGGCTCCGACCTGCAGGGTATCCGCACAAGCGCAAGGCGCGATGGCGCGGAGTATGTGATCAATGGATCGAAAACATATATCTCAAACGGCCAAAGCGCGGATATCATCATTGTTGTCGCCAAGACCGACCCCACGCGCGGAGCGAAAGGTCTATCGCTAATCCTCGTTGAAGCTGATCGGCATGGCTTTAAACGGGGGCGCAATCTCGACAAGATTGGACAGTGGTCCTCCGACACTTCGGAAATGTTTTTTGATGATGTCAGGGTCCCTTCGAGTAACCTACTTGGAAGCGAGAACGCCGGCTTTGCGTACATGATGGGTGCGCTTGCCCAAGAGCGCTTGGCGCTCGCGGTAAGCGCTCAAGGTACCGCTCAGCGCGCTTTCGACGAGGCCCTAGCCTTTACTAAGACGCGGCAAGCCTTTGGCAAGGCTGTCTTTGAGTTCCAGAACACGCGCTTCACGTTGGCCGATCTAAAGTCCAAGCTTCAGATCGGATGGGCGCACGTAGATTGGGCCGTCGCTAGACACGTACAAGGTCAGTTGACGAGCGACGAAGCCTCCGCCGCGAAGTACTGGCACACAGAAACCTTGTGGCTGGTGGTCGATGCCGCTCTGCAGCTGCACGGCGGCGCCGGCTACATGAACGAGGTGACCATCGCGCGGCTGTGGCGCGATGCGCGCGTTCAACGAATCTACGGCGGAACCTCCGAAATCATGCGCGAGATCGTCAGCCGGGCTCTTTGAGGTGAACGATACTTTCATGCACACGATTTCCGAAGCCGCCCAGTCACGATGAGGCTCATGATGAATAAGAACAGCAACGATGTTTTGGTGGCCGGCGTAGGTATGGTCCCGTTCAGCAAGCCCAGCGCAGGTGCTGCCTACGACGACCTGGGAGCCAATGCGATCAGGCTGGCCCTGTCAGACGCTGGTCTGGAGCATTCCGACATTCAACAAGCATACGCTGGCTATGTGTACGGCGATAGCTGCTCTGGCCAGCGCGTTTTGTACAAGGTCGGCATGACGGGAATTCCGATCATCAACGTCAACAACAACTGCGCAACTGGCTCCACTGCTTTGTTCCTGGCTCGGCAAGCCGTGGAAACAGGAGCTGTAGGCTGCGCGATAGCGGTTGGATTTGAGCAGATGAGGCCGGGAGCAATCGGTGAGATTTTCCCTGACCGCAATAGCCCTTTCCTGGACTTCGATATTGCATGCGGCAAGCTCGTGGATGTCGATCTGCCCCTAGCTTTGCGCTATTTCGGCGGCGCTGGACTGGCACATATGCAGCGATATGGAACCACACTGGCGGATTTTGCCAAGGTCCGGGCGAAGGCCAGCCGCCACGCGGCAAACAATCCACTGTCTGTGTTCAGGCAAGTCATGTCCGAGGAAGAGGTGCTTGCCGCTCCGGTGGTTTGGCCAAACGTGATGACGCGACCAATGGCGTGCCCACCAACATCCGGCGCCGCTGCAGCTATCCTTGTCTCTCGCGATTTTGCAAAATTGCACAATCTCAATCCAGCAGTGTGCATTTCAGCGCAGGCGATGACGACTGATACGCCAATCACCTTCGTTGCTGGCGACATGATGCATCTTGTCGGTAGCGACATGACGCGCAGGACCGCCCAACAGGTCTACGAGGCATCTGGTGTCGGGCCCGAGGACCTCCGTGTTGTGGAACTGCATGACTGCTTCGCGCACAACGAAGTCGTTACCTATGAAGCGCTGGGGCTCTGTGGCGAAGGCGGAGCGTCAAAATTCATCGCTGACGGAGACAACACTTATGGCGGAAAGGTTGTGACGAACCCATCCGGCGGCCTTTTGTCAAAAGGTCATCCGTTGGGCGCAACAGGCTTAGCGCAGTGCTATGAACTCGTGCATCAGCTCCGCGGGTCGGCTGGCCCCAGACAGGTAGACGGGGTGCGTCACGCCCTACAACACAATCTTGGACTCGGCGGTGCGTGCGTGGTCACGCTCTACAAAAGCCTCTGAGGCGCCGGTCCCCTGCCCGCCACGAGCACCGCACAGATGGAGTTATGACGGTGATGACTGATGCAGTCGCTGTTCCAAAGAATCGGGGGCTTTTCGACCGGAGCGTTCTTGGTTGCGCAACAAAACCTGTTGAGGTCGAAGTTGAACGCGGTCGCATACGCTTCTTCGCCGGAGTTCTCGGCGAATCCGAGCCCGCCTACTTCGACGTCGCTGCGGCGCGCGAGCAGGGATATCCTGATCTACTCGCTCCGCCCTCCTATTTCATGGTGTTGGAGGCTCTGGCGAATGAGGAACTGCGACGCCAGGGCCATCCCGGCGTGTACGAACTTCTTCAGTGCGACTTCCGTTTCCTCCTGCATGGCGACGAGACTTACACCTACTTGGGGCAAGTGTTTGCTGGGGATCGCCTGACATTCTCAACAACCGTCGTCGACTTTTTTGAGAAAAAAGGAGGAGCCATGGAGTTCGCCACATTGACCTCAACAGTCGCGCACAGCGAGCGTGGGGTTCTCATCACCGCCAACAGAACGCTCCTGCATAGGTTCGGGTAAAGGCAAATAGCGATGAGAAATCCGACTTCAGACGCCAAGCCCGGCGATAGATTAGCACCTTTCACGTTCGGACCGATCGACCGGAAGATGCTGGCGCTTTACGCAGGCGCGTCTGGCGATCACAACCCGGCCCACATCGATATCGACTTCGCAAAGGAAGCGGGACTTGAGGATGTGTTCGCTCACGGAATGCTGTCATTTGGCGTTCTGAGCCAAGTGGTTACACGGTGGTGCGGCGCCGGTCGCCTGCGTCGGTTCGGTGTTCGGTTCGCTTCGATCACGAAAGTGCATGACGTAATCACATGCAGCGGCGAGATCATCGAACGCTTCGAGTCAGCCGGCAAAACCCTGCTTAAAATTTCAGTCGTCGCGACCGCTCAGGATGGCCGCCAGACCTTGTCGGGCGATGCCCTGGTCGCGATCGACTAGCCATGCCTGCCGGCGCATGCGGGCCGGACGTAATGACCTGTTCTTTGGGAGTAATGCAGATGGACCTTCAATTTGACGATCGCGTGGTGATCGTAACTGGCGCTGGGCAAGGCCTTGGACGATCCCATGCCGTCGAGTTCGCAAAGCGTGGCGCAAAAGTGGTGGTCAACGATCTCGGCACAGGCACCGACGGCAGCGGGGCCAGCACCTCATTGGCGCAAAAGCTCGTCGATGAAATTAAGGCGCTGGGGGGAGTGGCTGTGGCCAACACCGACAGCGTTGAAGATGGCGCGAAGATCGTCGAAGCCGCGATGGACGCATTCGGGCGCGTCGACGTGCTGGTCAATAATGCCGGCGTGCTGCGGGACTCCGCATTTCACAAGATGTCCGATGAGGTTTGGGATCTGATCTATCGCGTTCATCTACTCGGTAGCTTCAAGGTTACACGTGCGGCTTGGCCACACATGCGCGCAGCCAATTATGGTCGCGTGATCATGACGACGTCGATCGCCGGAATTTACGGCAACTTCGGCCAAGCCAACTACGCCGCGGCCAAGCTCGGGCTGCACGGTCTGGCGCAGACGCTCGCCATCGAAGGGGCGTCAAAGAACATTTTTGTCAACACGATCGCGCCGACAGCAGGATCGAGACTTACGGCGACGGTGCTGCCGCCCGAAGTTGTGGAGGCGCTGAAGCCCGAGTATGTCACACCTGCGGTGGTCCTGTTGGCGCACGAGACCGCGCCCGTTACCGGAAAGCTCTTCGAAGTTGGCGGAGGATGGGTGTCCCAGACCCGTTGGGAGCAAACACAGGGCTGTTTCTTCCAGAACCAGTTTTCAGCGGAAGAACTCAGAGCGAAATGGGACGATGTTACCTCGTTCGAAAATCCTCGCCACGCAGCGAACGTCGCGGAATCGAAAACCGGAATCGAGGAGCGACTCGGCCGCAAGCTCGAATTAGTCCGCCGGTGATTTCGGCGCGAGAGGACGCACGTTGCACCATCGCCGAATATCGTTTTCGATCTGGATAACGGATGGCCGCGTCGTGCGCCGGCGCGTCTGTACCGCCCTGTCCGCCTGAAATGCCTACGAAGATCCTAAAAGCCTGATCGTCGAAGTCGGGAGCGTTCCAGCGCATTTGGTGACGGCAGATTATGCCCGCTTGCCCTCCAGCTCATCACCTTCCCTGCGGTTCACAACTGGACACACAAGAACATCTGCTTGCGTTACCGCGTCAGCGTCATGCTGCGTCGACCGGCTTGGGCGCAGCGTCTTGTTACGAAAAGTTGCCCGACACTCCTTTACCCCACTCGAAATCGTCCGGGGTAAAAAGAACCCTTGCAGAGAATGACCGATTGAATCCGCATCGAGGCTGGTGTTGCAAATATCTACTCATGCGAATAGTGTTTACCCCATAAGAAGTCGAGATGATGCTCGACCGGGAGGTACGCGACGCGGCCGCGATTTCAGTCGCGAAAGTCGAATTTCGACTCTGCGGGGCCGACTGACCCTCCCGAAGGGCATCTCAAAGACTGCGCATCGCTTTTCGAAGAAGCGAGCTTCGGTAGGATTTTGCGCTCCTGTACTCGTGCATGGGCGTTACAGACAAATTGCGGAGTTGCACGATGTTCGGATCCAGCAAGCAGAAAAAGGAAGTCTCGAAGAAGGGATCAGCTGCAACTCGTGCTGCGGCTTCTCCGTCGGTCATGCCGCTGACCGGGCCGATGAACGGTCTGATCCAGGATTGGAAGCTGACGGTCGACAAGATCATCACTCATGCGCACGTCAACCATGGCCAACGCGAGATCGTAGCGCGCACAATCGAAGGTCCGATCGTCCGAACGACGTACACCGATCTCTACTGGCGCGCACGGCAATGCTCGAATGCGCTCCTGGAAGACGGTGTCATGCAGGGAGACCGCATAGGTACGCTTGCGTGGAACTCTACGCGCCACATGGAGACATGGTATGGCACGATGGGTATCGGCGCAGTGTTGCACACCCTGAACCCTCGACTCCTCCCGGAACAGATCGCCTGGATCATCAATCACGCTGAAGACACACATATATTCTACGACCTGACATTTCAGTCGATCGTCGAGGCGATCAAGGACAAATGCCCCACCGTGCGTCGTTGGGTTGCCTATTGCGATAGCGATCTTCTGCCAGCAACGACTGGCGTCAAAGACTTGAAAGCGTATGAGCAGTACATCGACGGCCAGCCGACTGAAGTCGTTTGGGGCGACTTTGATGAGCACGCGGCCTGTGGCCTTTGCTACACGTCCGGTACGACCGGGGACCCCAAGGGCGTTCTGTACTCGCACCGCTCGACCATTCTCCACCTCTTGATGGCGTCGCAAGTCGACGTGTTAGGAATCGGCGCAGGCGACACAACGCTGCCAGTTGTGCCCATGTTCCACGCTAACGCATGGAGTCTCGCATTCTTGGCTCCGGCCGTCGGCTCCAAGCTCGTGTTGCCAGGCGCCAAGATGGACGGTGAATCGCTCTATCAGCTTCTCGACGAAGAAAAGGTGACTTTCGCTGCAGCGGTGCCGACGGTCTGGCTGATGCTGCTCCAATATCTGGACGCCACCGGAAAGAAGCTGCCTCATCTCAAACGCGTCCTGATCGGCGGCACGGCCATTCCTGAGCGGATGTTGCGTCTGCTTGAAGACGGCTACGGCGTCCAGGTTGTGCACGCTTGGGGGATGACGGAGATGAGCCCCCTCGGATCTCTGAGCTCGATGACGCCCGCTGTGCTCGAGAAAGATCGCGACACGATTATCAAGTACAAGCTCAAACAGGGCCGCGTGCCCTTCGGCGTCGAAATGAAAATCGTCGACGAAAATGGTATCGAACTGCCGCGCGACGGCAAGTCGGCAGGACGATTGCTTGTGCGCGGCCTCGCGATTGCCAAGGCGTACTTCAAGAACGCCAGCGGAAATATCCTGGACGACAAAGGCTTCTTCGATACTGGCGACGTCGGGAACGTGGATGAGCTCGGCTATATGCAGATCACCGATCGCGCCAAGGACGTCATCAAATCCGGCGGCGAGTGGATCTCGTCGATTGACCTCGAGAACATTGCCATCGGGCATCCCAGTGTCGCGAACGCTGCAGCCATTGGCGTGCCCCACCCGAAATGGGACGAGCGTCCGCTGCTGATCGTCGAACTGAAGCCTGGCCAAGAGGCGAGCCGTGACGATCTCCTGAAGTTCCTGGACGGCAAGATCGCGAAATGGTGGCTGCCGGATGATGTGACCTTCGTGGATAAGATTCCGGTCGGCGCCACAGGTAAGAATAACAAGCTGGCGCTGCGCGAGATGTTTAAGGGGCACAAGCTCCCGACTACCTAGGAGGTGGGAACGCCGTAAACTCCAGTCTTCGTCGCGGTTGCGTTGCTCTATGCGTTTGTCAGCTCGACAGCCGGTCCCTCGCCGCGAGGCTACCGCGACACTAGGTTTACTTCCGCCGATCCCGATAACGTGTGTTCACATCCGAATGACACCCCGACACCTCGAAAGAATGGCAATCTCCCGCCAGGGCCGCCTTGCAGGACTGGCCTTTGGGCATGAAGCTGCGCTGCTAACGACGTCCTCAGGAGCGCGAAGCTACCGTAGCGACGCTCGAGGTGCTCCCCCGCTCCTGAACAGGAAGCACGTTTGGCTCGAGCTGCACGCTGGCGCATTCCACCAATGCTGGCCCATTTGAACCGAAGTGCAGTCTGGTCCGGTTTCAAGCATCGGTGAATTCCCCGTCGCTGCGATCGATTTTAGTGAAGCGCCGAAATACAGATCCCATCTGCTCAGCGAAGACGTCGCCGCCGTCTACAAGGAGATCTGAAGTCATACCCAGCAACGAACATCGGTATCTTTGGTTGCTCGGCCGGCGGCCAACTTGCTGCTCAGGCCGTTGCATGGTCCCAAACGCACAGATCGCGCGACACGTACAACTCGATGGTCAAGTTCTTCGACACGGACCTCGGCCGCTGACGGCAGCATCCGGAATTTCGCAATGGCTCATTCGAAAGCAGTTCGAGCATGCAGGTCGCGTGGATCGGCAGCAGGATAGTCGCATGATCCCCGGGCGAGACGTGGCTATGCCATCGGCTCTAGTATCGCCCGTTCTGCGCCGATTTGGACGACACTCTTCGGTCGATCCGTTGCGGACACGTTCATCGCTCGGGATTCTCCATTGTACGTCGCAAATTCACACGCTCGCAAAGCGCCAGCCGCGGGCGAGCGCCGGACGCACTTGCTCGTCGGCTCAGTTTCGGCGGCCCTGTCCCCTGCCGCCAACCAAGTAACGCATCGCGCGAACCTGCTGCCGGCGGATGGTCAATGCTTGGAAGCGCTGCCCGAAAGCTTGAACACCCATAAGGTGGTCCCACCGCCGCTTGTCGGCGACGAAATTTCGGAGGTCAAAAAGCCAATATTTTGCTCGAGCGGGTTGCCTCCGCCTGTGGTCACCGCAACGTACTGCTCGCCGCCAGCTTCATAGGTGATTGGAAAGGCGGCCGGAGACGCATCCAACCGCACCTGCCAAAGGATCTTGCCATTCCGATCGTCTCGCGCCCTGAACCAGCGATCCTTTGTCCCTTCAAACACCAAGCCGCCTGCCGTCGCCAGAAGTGCGGACACATGGCCCGCACGCTCTCGAACCGTCCACAGTGTCCTGCCGGTTTTCAGATCGATAGCCTGGGTGCGGCCAACGAGGCCGTCTTTGCCTGAAGCAACCGGTCTAGGAAATACATCGAAGACGCCGCCGGGTTGCCAGCTCCAGTTCATGCACGTCTCATTGAGCGGGACGAACATCACGCCGGACCGAGCGTTGTAGGAGGTCGCTGGCCAGCTTCGTGCTCCGAAAATACTCGGACAGATGTATTTGTCCACGCCGACCTCCGGCATCGCAGCGGGGTTCAGCGTCTTGGCGCCTGTCTTCGGATCGATGGCCTGAACCAAGTTCTGCAGGCCAACATCTATCGAATAGAGATAGTCTCCGGTACGCGCGTCCAGCGCATCGAAAATGCCAAGTTTGCCTGCAGATGTAACGATCCGCCGATCCTTGCCGTCGTGCCGAATGGTCGCCAGCGTCCGCTCGTATCCCCAGTCCAGATCCCAGACATCGCCAGGCAAGTGCTGATAGTGCCAAGCGAGCGAGCCGGTGTCGGGTTTAAGGGCAACGGTGCTGTCGGTGTAGAGACCTGCGGCGCGATCGGCGATCGTTTTTCCATGAATGAGCGTCGCCGTCTTGTAGGTTTGACCAATGCCGAAATACAGCAGGTCAAGGTCAGGATCGTAACTTCCGGACAGCCAAACCGACCCGCCAAATCGCTCGTCCACCGGCGCGCCATTCCAAGTGTCACCGCCCGGTTGCCCAGGACGCGCGATAGTGTTGAACCGCCATACCTCGCGGCCGGTTTTGGCGTCTAGCGCGGCGATGAAGCAGCCGCCCGGATACGGATTGATGCAACCGCCGACGCCTTGAATG
>ERZ795056.6095-NODE-6095-length-11846-cov-4.757781_pt1 | contig 11846 bp, 10 predicted proteins | sample MGYA00375140_ERZ795056 | MGnify/ENA primary metagenome ERZ795056 (study PRJEB30185, sample SAMN05720227) | activated sludge metagenome | isolation source: Anaerobic digester | place: USA | collected 2015-03-09 ...
TTTTTTTTTTTGTTTTTTTTTTTTTTTTTTTTGTTTTTTTTTTTCTTTTAAATCCCCTTCTTATTCTTCGCCACTTGGTTTTTACCCGTTTTTTTTGGGCCGTGTTTAGCAGCTCGTTAGGAGTTATAGTTTTTAAAACTTGATTAAATCTGGTATAATATGAAAAATCCAAATTGTTTGCCAGTAGTCCTATTAAAGTATCTGATATATATAGCGGATGCTCAAATGCGGTACCAATGTTAGTTATATACAGGTTTCTAACAGTTTGTAGCTCCTCATCACTAACAGGATATTGCAGTAAATTATTTATTTCGTCATGTATTGCAGCTACAGTTTCAATTGCAACTTCGTTTTTGGTACGCGTGTTAATAGAAAAATGTGCCTTGTTTAGATATGATGCTATATGTGCAGATATGCCGTATGTGTATCCTTTTTCTTCTCTGATGCTCTGATTAAGTCTGCTGCCAAAGTAGCCTCCCAAAACACATGTTAATATTTGCATGGAGTAGGAGTCAGGATGATTGTTGGGTGCCGACAATTGACCTATTGAAATTCCGGTTTGTAAAGAACCTTCATGGTGTATGCGTATGCACCCTGTTTTTGGAGTTTCGCTTAACCAAGTATGTTCAATTATATTTTTTTTATTCCATGCTTCCGAACCAAATGTTTGCTCAATGTATTTAACAAGCGAATCGTTTACAAAGCCTGATAATACTATTGTACAATTATTTGAGCAGTAATTTTTAGAGTGAAAATCGTTAAGCATATCGCTACTTATCTCGTAGTATGCAAGTTCTTTGTGTGAACTATATGGGTGATTCTTTCCATATATTGATTCGCGCAATTGTTGATTTGAAATCAGATTAACTTTTTGTTGCTCTGTCTTAAACTGTGCGATTCCTTTATCCAATAAGCATTTTAGTCTATCTTCAGGAAATGTCGGATAAAAAATAATTGAGCGTACAATACTTAATAATTTGTTGACGTGCTTTTCTAATGCTATAAGGCTTATTACTGTATGAGAAACATTGGTATTTGTAACTAATATAGCACCATGGAAGTCTATTCGTTCGGCAATGTCGTTGGCTGTATAGTCTTTACTGCCTTCTTTTAACATGGCTGATGTAAATACCGGTACTAAAGGGTTTTCGTGGTCTTGTTTACCCGTTTTTATCACCAAATCGATGCGACAAATTTGTTCTTGTGTGCTTGGAAGTATGTAGCAATCTATACCATTTGAAAATGTAGTTTTGTCGGTTTTAGGAACCGAAATATTATTTTCAAAAATGATATTTGGTTTTTTCGAACGATCTAACATTATAAATCCTCCTCACCAAACCAATCATCATCAAATTCTTCCTTCTCCTTATCGTTGTCGAGGTCAAAATCTATACTCGAGTCAAGTTTATCTTCTTGTGCAATAATCTTCACGTCCATTGATCTGTGAGTCATTGACATAACAATGTCTTTGTCTAATTCGTTCCAAAGTAAGTCCTTTAGAGTGTCTATTCCTTTGCCACTAACGGATGATATAAACACAGTAGGTATGTCAGGAAGGTTTTTAGAGATGGCACATTCCAATTCGTCATCTAATAAATCAGATTTTGTAATGGCTAATACCCGCCCTTTGTCTAATAGTTCAGGATTGTATTGTTCTAATTCATTTATTAGAATATCATACTCTTTGCAAATATCGTCAGTGTCTGCCGGTATCATAAATAGTAATACAGCATTGCGTTCAATATGACGTAAAAATCGCAATCCAATACCCTTGCCCTCATGTGCTCCTTCTATTATACCCGGAATGTCAGCCATGACGAATGACTTATTGTCTCTATATGCCACGATACCCAGGTTTGGTTCTAATGTAGTAAATGCATAATTAGCAATTTTGGGTTTGGCTGCTGAAACGACAGATAATAATGTAGACTTTCCCGCATTAGGAAATCCGACTAAGCCAACGTCAGCTAGAACTTTTAATTCTAAGATTATTGTACGTTCAATTTGTGGTTCTCCCGGTTGTGCAAATCGTGGAGTTTGCATTGTTGATGTTCTGAAGTGCCAATTTCCTTGACCTCCTCGTCCTCCTTTTAAAAGAATAACGCTTTGGTTGTCATCTGTTAATTCACAAATGTATTCACCTGTTTCTCCATCATAAACAACTGTGCCACAAGGAACTTCTATTATCTTGTCTTTACCGTCTTTTCCAAAGCTACGACTTTTGCCGCCATTTTCACCATCTCCGGCAAATACGTGACGTGCATATTTTAGGTGTAAAAGTGTCCAGTAATTGGAGTTTGCATGCAAAATAACATGTCCTCCACGTCCTCCATCGCCACCATCAGGACCTCCTTTAGCTACGAATTTTTCGTGACGCAAGTGCATAGAACCTGCACCACCCTTGCCGGAGCGGCAAAAAATTTTGACATAATCGACGAAATTGGATCCTGACATTTTGTTTAAGCTTTTGTTTTGTCAATTGCGGTACATATTTCTGCAAATACCTCATCCATAGTTCCATCACCTTTGATGCGATTATGTTTGCCTTGACGATCGTAAAATTGCATAACAGGCAAGGTTTTTTCTTCGTATATACGAATGCGCTTTTGTATTGTTTCTAAATTATCATCAGATCTGCCTGATGTTTTACCTCTGATTAATAGACGTTTAACTAATTCATCGGTTTTAACATCTATATTTAGCATCACATTTACTTTTATGTTGCGTTTCTTCAACATAGAGTCTAATGCTTCTGATTGAACAACTGTACGTGGGAATCCATCAAAAATAAATCCTTTTGCAGTAGGATATAAATCGATATTTTTATTTAGTATTTCGATAATAACATCGTCAGGAACAAATGATCCTTTTGATATTAATTCGTTTGCTAATTTTCCTGTTTTAGTGCCTTTTTCTATTTCAGCGCGAAGCAAATCTCCTGTAGATAGGTGTACTAAACCATATTTCTTTACGATTAAATCGCTTTGTGTTCCTTTACCGGAACCTGGGGCACCAAATATAACCACATTAAGCATAAAAATCTATATTTCAGTTAATTGATAAATGGCATTTAAATTTCTGCCATATTCATTATAATCCATTCCGTATCCAATAACAAATCTGTCTGCAATTTCAAAACCTACATAATCCAATTTAATCGATACTTTAAGTTTACTCGGTTTTGTAAGTAAAGTGGCTATTCTTGAACTTTTTGCACCTAACTGTTTTAATTTGTTTGACAAATTATAAATAGTGACCCCTGTGTCAACTATGTCTTCTATAATAATTACATCTCTGCCTTTTACATCAATTGTAGGCAACATCTGTTCTTTGATAATACCTGTACTTTCCGTTCCGGAATACGAAGACCATTTAATAAATGATATTTCGCAGGGTATTTTTATTTGTCTGAGCAAATCTGCTGCAAATATATATGCGCCTGAAAGCATGCATAAAAACAAAGGAGTCTCTTTGTCTTTATAGTCCTTATTAATGGCTTTAGCTATGTCAGACAATTTTTTTTGAATGTCTTCTGAATTGTAGAGAATCTCAAAGTTCTTATCAATTATACGAATGTTTTTCATGCTAAAAAAATCTCCCAAAGTTAGTAAAAAATTAATTACTTACTTGGTATCTATCGCCCGAATATCCGGTTACTTTGTAGTTTTTTAACGGTTGAATGGCAGGGCCTTGATTTACTATTCCGTATCCGTTTCCGATTTCAAATGTAGAACCGCATTTTGGACATTTTAAAAAGAATCCATCTGATTCAAGTGCTATGTTACGGTCTACTTCATTTGTGCAGCAAATATCGAAGGCGTATAATCGGTCGTCGTATGCTCTAACTACTACTACGCCACTATATCCGTAGCGTCCGAATGAGGTTGATAGTGTGGCAGGATGTGTAGTTGTATAGATTTTGCTATTACCAAGCATTCCTTCTCGTAATTCGTTGTCGGCACCGGATACTGCAACATCAATTGCAAAGCTAACGCTTGCGTATGGGATGTTACTATTTACGGGTGCGTTGTTTGAACATCCGCTAAGTGCGAATAAAATCAATGTTGCAAATAGTATACGTTTCATATCTTAAGGTTACATTAGATTATCTTATTTAAAAAGAAACACCGATATAAATGTTACTTTAATATCGGTGCTTACTTTTAAGTGACCTCGCCGGGATTCAAACCCGGAACCCTCACATCCGTAGTGTGATACTCTATTCAGTTGAGCTACGAAGCCATTCGGTAGTTTTTATTAAAACTCCTTTTTTTACGTGGCTGCAAAGGTATAATGTTTTTTCTTATTTACAAAAAAATAGTTCAGGTTTTTGCGTTTTTTCTACTTGTTATTACTATAAAAGCACAAAAATTATCTGCAATTGTTTTATAAGTATTAATTCGCAAATCTCCGAGAAAAACTATATTATAGCTCATCTCGAAGATTTTTGAATTATGGAAACGAAATTATTTTATAAAAGTGGTACTACGTTTAACAAACTTGCTTAGAGCTTCGCCTTTAAGCATATTGTTAGCAAGTAGTGCAAGGTCAATTAATTGACGAACTTTGTCGTTACCATCGGCAAACTTGCTATATATCTCAGATTTTTCTTTTTCGAGTTGACTGATTCGTTCATTGCTTGTTTTGATGATTTCTTTTTCAGCCTCAGGAATCTCGTCTTGCTTTTTATCTTTGTTGGCAGTATTCAACTCATCAACTTTTTTACGAAGAGTTTCGATCTCATCGTTCTTAGGTTTAACCGCTTTTGAACATGAAGATTTTTCTTCTTCTAGTAATGATTTTACGAGCTCGTGATCAGTATTGACAACTAAATTATACGAATCAGGCATACTTCCGTAAAATCCCATCATTCCACCTTGCATTGCCGCCATTTCTTTCATACGGCGCATAAACTCATCCTGTGTAATCATTACAGGATAAGCATCAGCTCCAATAGCATCAAATGTTACCAAGAAATTAAGTTTGTCTTGTTTCGGAGTTTGTGAACGGAATACCTCTGATAATGCCTGTTGATCGTCAGAAGATAGGCTTACTGTTGATTTGTCATCTTTTAAAATTAATTTATCAACTATATCGGCATCAACACGAACATAACGATTCTTTTCATTTTTTTGTTCCAATTTAGATGCTAAATGTATATCTAATTGTTCGTCAAATAACAAAACGTCATATCCTTTAGATTTTGCAGCCTCAATATAGCTGAATTGTTGCTCTGCATCATTAGTGTAAAGATGTATCAAATTGCCGTCTTTGTCAGTTTGATTGCTTTCAATTAGAGTTTTGTATTCTTCGGCTGTAAAATATTTGCCTTCAGTGTTTTTGAATAAATTAAATTTTTCAGCCCGCTCACTAAATTTTTCATCTGTAAGCATTCCGTAAGAAATAAAGATCTTTAAGCTATCCCATTTTGATTCAAATTGAGTACGATCTGTCTTGAAAATTTCTTGTAAGCTATCAGCAACTTTTTTGGTGATGTGACTCGAAATTTTCTTAACGTTAGAATCGCTCTGTAAGTAAGAACGGCTTACATTTAACGGAATATCAGGAGAATCTAATACACCATGCAATAATGTCAAGAATTCAGGTACGATACCTTCAACCGAATCAGTTACAAATACCTGATTGCTATATAATTGTATTTTATTCTTCTGCAGTTCGAAATTGTTTTTAACCTTAGGGAAATACAATATACCGGTTAAATTAAAAGGAAAATCTACATTAAGATGTATATGGAATAGGGGATCTTCTGAAAATGGATATAATTCCTTATAAAATTTATTGTAATCTTCTTCCTTTAAGTCAGCAGGTTTGCGAACCCATGCCGGTTCTATGTTGTTTATTACATTATCTTCATCGGTATCAATTTGTTTACCGTCTTTCCAATCTTTTTTCTTGCCAAATACTATAGGTATAGGTAAGAACTTACAATACTTGCTTAAAAGTGTGTTGATTTTACTATCTTCCAAGAAATCTTTGTTGTCATCATCAATATGAAGAATGATTTCTGTTCCACGTTCAGCTTTTTCAATTTCTTCCAATTCAAAATTAGGATCTCCTTTACAACTCCAACGAACAGCCTGACTACCTTCTTTATATGATTTTGTAATGATTTCAACTTCTTTTGAAACCATGAAAGCAGAATAAAAACCTAATCCGAAATGTCCAATAATGGCATTTGCATCATTTTTGTATTTATCCAAAAATTCTTCTGCGCCTGAAAATGCGATTTGATTAATGTATTTGTCAATTTCTTCTGCAGTCATACCGATACCTCTATCAACAATGCTTATGGTTCCAGCTTTCTTGTCGGCTTTTATAAATACTTTAAGTTCGCCTAATTCGCCTTTGAATTCGCCAACAGATGATAGGGTTTTTAGTTTTTGTGTGGCATCAACAGCGTTTGATACTAATTCGCGTAGAAAAATCTCGTGGTCACTGTACAAAAATTTCTTGATAACAGGAAAAATGTTTTCCGAAGTTACTCCGATATTACCTTGTTTCATATCTTATATAATTGTTTTGGTTATTATTTTGCCTATAAAGGGCAAAAAAGATGCCAAACAATAGAGACTGACAAAAAGACACTTTTGTCAGCTATTTTGTAGAGAAGAAATAACCATATCCTTGTCTTGTAGTTAGACGTTTGTCGTATGGTACTATTTTTTTTCTTAGTCGGGTGATGTTTACGTCAATTGTACGATCTAATACAAAGGCATCACCATTCCATACACTATTGAGTAATTGCTCTCGAGATAGTACTGTGTCAGGCTTTTGTAGAAAAAGAGATAATAGTTCGTATTCTTTTTTTGTTAGTGAAATTTCTTTATTTCCAATAAATGCTGTTTTATTTGTGAGATTTAGAATTAGTTTGTCAAATCCTATACTCTCAGCATTTTGTGTGTCTGCAACAGACTCAAATACATGTAAATCAGGTTGTATGACTTTAGTATTTAAAAAACCTTGCGAACTACGCTTTAACACGGCTTTAACACGAGCCATTACTTCATTTATTGAAAAAGGTTTGGATATATAATCGTCAGCTCCAATTGCAAATCCTGTTAATTTGTCGTTTTCGGTATCCTTTGCTGTTAGATATATAATAGGTATATTGGCTGTATCATCATTTTTTTTGATGGCAGATCCAAGTTTAAATCCTGACATTTCACCCATCATAACATCAAGCAAGAATAAGCGGTAAATACTTAGATCTTGCTTAAGTGCTTCTTCTGCAGAATATGCTACATCAACAATAAAACCGGCTTTTTCAAGATTATATTGAAGTATTTCGCACAAATCTTCTTCGTCGTCAACAACTAGGATGCGTTCTGTCATGGTGTTTTGATATTGTTTTATTAGCAAAAGTATATATTATTTTTTAAAAACAAAGTATACTGCTAAAGTTAGGAATATAAAACCAACTAAGTGGTTCCATCTCAAAGTTTCTGTTTTAAATGCGAGTGTAGAAAATACTGAAAATACAACAAGTGTGATAACTTCTTGTATCACCTTTAGTTCAAGTAATGAGAATGGACCTCCGTTGCCCTTAAAACCAACTCTGTTTGCCGGTACCTGAAAACAGTATTCAAAAAATGCGATGCCCCAACTAATCAAAATTATTGCAATTACAGGTAGAGTTGAAAACCATTTGAATTCTTTGAATTTGAGATGACCATACCAAGCCAATGTCATAAAGGTATTTGACACTACTAACAATAAAATGGTATAAAAACCTTTCATTTTATTTTACTGTTTATTTGTTTGTAAGTAACTTGTTTAAATCGTCACAAATGCTAAGTTCTCCGTTGACTATGCATACATTTTCAGCTTTTGCACGAACACAAAGTCGCATTTCAGGCAATTTATAAATGTCATGATAAAAGATTTGTTTAACTCCATCAATGCTGACACGAACTTGGGATACAAATTCGTCCATACTGCGTAAGGGGCTTTTGTATGCGATTTCTACACGTGCAATTACTGCATCAATGCCTTTCGCATGTAAGTCGGCAAAACTTATTCCTTTTGTGAGTATAAATTCGTGCCTTGTGTGTTCCATATAGTGTTGGTAGTTGGCGTTATTTACAATTCCTTGCAGATCGCATTCGTAGTCGCGCACCTTAAACTTCAATTCAAAATCGGGATTCTTCATGTTAATTTTAAAACTAAATTACAATTTATTCTCTTTTATATTGATTAGAATAAACTATTTGATATCCTATTAAACGGTCGTAAATACTGCCGAATGGATGATGATATACATAAACTATATATTCATTATCAGTTTCCCATTTGTTTCCTTCAATCTCTTTCGTACTTCCTTTTTTTTCGCCGAATGGAACAAAAGCATACATATAATCATATCCGCCCTGTTTTAAAAGTAAAGTCTTTTCGTATGAACCGGTTTGATAATTGTATTGCATTCGAGAATTATCGTCAAATCTATTTCCTGTGATGTCACCCAAAATATAAATTTCCCCACTTAAATAAGGAATCTCCATAGCTAGAGAAAAATGAGTAAAGAAATAATCTCCTTCTGTTTCTGAATAATCAGAGTTTTGAACATTGATGATGTATCTGCCGGCAATATCTTGCCAATATTCGTATTCTTTATTTGATTTTATAATATCAGGATACAAGGTAGCATGATAATATGGTTTGAAATAAGCGATACTTTCAATTTGTCTACTAATTACGCGTGTAGAAGAAATATCAAACTCACGATATTCGTTTCCGGCTTCAAAAATAAGATTCTTGTTGAGTTTGTAATTTATTTTATGCTGTTCGTAAAAGCTCGGTTGTGTAAGCACGGCTTGATTATCTGTGCGCCGATTTTGTTGCACTATAACTTTAAGTTCGGTTGACGGCTGATTAATTGCATAGTCAGGATAATCAATGGATAATTCCATTTGTTGATAATCTTTTTTATAACTGATGTCTGTGATAGGGCTTACCGTGCAATTAATTTGAACCAAACTTTCAACTACCATGAATCTAGCTGTTAGCACAGGATTATCCTTGTCGTTATCAGGATATACTGAAATAATATAGTTGCCTGATACAGTACATGTTACATCTTCGTTTGGAAATGTAAGCGTATAATGCGTATATGGAAAATATGTATTGACAGAGCTCTCGTAATTTCTAATAAACCCTCCATCGAAACCATTCAAATACTGAAATTCGTTTAGCTTAGATTTTGTCCAATCTGCATTGCAATGAATAATACTGTAAGAGTAGGTATTTATCTCCGGTGATAAGTCATCAAACGACAATGTAACTTTATCTTTTCCGCCTAACTCTATAATAGGGTAGTATGGCTTCCGTGAAAAGTTTTCAATCTGAACTGTTTTGATGTTTTTGTTCAGAGATTTTGTTTCGTATACAATATTGTCTGCAAAACTGTATGTAAGTATCATGCAGGCAATATATATCAAGCTGAATTTTTTCATGCTGCAAAGTTATAAAATTTGGCTGAAAGGAATAATATTTAGGGCTATAATTGAGATCTCAAATAATTAATACACTAATTGCACAAATCTATTCATAATGTGTAATAAAATCTAAGTTTATTGCTTGTTTTTTATGTATTTCCATGTGTATTTTTGAGGGATTCAAGATTTCAAAAAAACTCTCAATTTTGCTGTTTTTTTCGATGAAAATACATTGTATTGTGGAATAAAAAAAGTAATTTTGCGGAGTTTTTTAAAAAGACACTAATATATAACATTTTATGGCAGGTGTAATCAAATTAAAGAAAGGCCTTGACATTCGACTCGATGGAGCATCTGAATTAGTCTATGGTCGAGCATCACAATCGGAAATGATAGGGTTTAATCCCGATGATTTTTATGGTATGGTGCCAAAGCCGGTTCTCAAACCGGGTGATGCCGTGAAGATAGGAACAGTATTATTCGTAGACAAGAATCACCCTAATTTAAAGGTTGTTTCTCCTGTTAGCGGCGAGTTGGTGGCAGTTAATCGCGGTGAACGTCGCAAAATTTTGGACATCGTAGTTAAAAACGATTTCAAAATGAAGCAAGAAAGTATAAAGGCTGTTGATTTAAATTCTTCAGCAGATGAAATTAAACAATCACTATCGGATGCAGGTATGTTTGCCTTTATTAAACAACGTCCTTACGACGTTATGGCAAATCCTGATGATACTCCTAAAGCTATTTTTATTTCTACTTTTGATAACGCCCCTCTTTCTCCGGATTTTGATTTTATCTTTAAAAACGAACAATCCGATTTTCAAAACGGAATAGATGCATTGTCTAAAATTGCACCTGTTTATGTTGGAATCAAAAATGGAACAACAACATTCTCTCATGTAAAAAATGCTACAGTTACTACATTTGAAGGAAATTATCCTTCATGTAATGTGGGTGTTCAAATTAATAAAGTTAATCCTATTAATAAAGGCGATATCGTTTGGACAATAACAACTCAAGATGTTGTGTGCATAGGACGTTTTGTAGGTAAAGGCCTTCTTGATTTTTCTAGAACTATAGTACTTGCAGGAACGGAAGTTGATCAGAAAGCTTATTACAAAATGATTTTGGGTGAATCCTTAGCACAAATTCTAAAAGCAAATGTATACGAATCAACTGCTCGTATTATTTCAGGTAATCCTCTTTCGGGAAAACAGACAACTGTTGATGCTTGGTTGAGTCCGTTCGTATCACAAATTACCGCTTTGAAAGATGGTAAAGACGAGCATGAATTTATTGGTTGGATAATGCCTCGTTTTGATAAATACAGCGAAAGTGGTTCTTTCTTTACAAAATTTTTGATGAAACTTTGTCCTAAGAAAACCTTCAATTTTGATACTCGTATTTTAGGCGGACATCGACAAATGATAATGTCCGGTGAATATGATAAGGTAATGCCAATGGATATATATCCTGAATATTTGATAAAAGCAATATTAGCAGGAGATATCGATAAAATGGAAGCTTTGGGCATTTATGAAGTGATTCCTGAAGATTTTGCAGCTGCCGAATTTGTATGCTCTTCTAAAATGGAACTACAACGCATAGTGCGTGAAGGTTTGGATATGTTGCGTAAAGAAATGTGTTAATTGAAAATTAGAAAACAAAATAAAATGAATGCGTTAAGAAACTTAATCGATAAAATTAAGCCTACCTTCTCAGAGGGAGGCAAATTATCGATGTTCCGCTCTGTGTTCGACGGCTTTGAAACTTTCTTGTTCGTGCCGAACGAAACATCAAAGCCTATAGGTGCCCAAATTCATGATGCTGTTGATTCAAAACGTATTATGATAATGGTAGTGATCGCCTTGATTCCCGCTCTCTTGTTTGGTATGTACAATATAGGATACCAACACTTCTTGTCTATTGGTCAGTTGGCAACAACAGGCTTTTTCCCTATGTTCTGGTATGGCTTTTTATCTGTACTACCTAAAATCATCGTAGCATATGCAGTTGGTTTGGGTATAGAATTTACCGTAGCACAATGGAAAGGTGAAGAAATTCATGAGGGATTCCTTGTAACAGGATTTTTAATTCCTATGATAGTTCCTGTTGATTGTCCATTATGGATTATGGCAATTGCAACTGCCTTTGCTGTAATATTTGCTAAAGAAATTTTCGGAGGTACCGGAATGAATATATTAAATGTAGCATTAATTACACGTGTATTTTTATTCTTCGCATATCCAACAAAAATGTCAGGAGATAGTGTTTGGATACGTACCGACGATGTATGTGGAATAGGTGAAGGGCAATTAGTTGATGGATTTACAGGAGCAACACCTCTTGGTCAACTGGCAACTGCAACCGGTTCAACAATTAACTTAACTGATG
>ERZ795056.6098-NODE-6098-length-11843-cov-7.733712_pt1 | contig 11843 bp, 10 predicted proteins | sample MGYA00375140_ERZ795056 | MGnify/ENA primary metagenome ERZ795056 (study PRJEB30185, sample SAMN05720227) | activated sludge metagenome | isolation source: Anaerobic digester | place: USA | collected 2015-03-09 ...
GATGAATAAGCATTGATGTATTTCAGATCCTTCTGCATCATGGTAGCAAAAGCGCCATATAAAATAGCAATGCTCGATAATACAATGATGATGTTTGCATACTCTTTGGCACCATCGGGCATGATATAAGTAGCCACCCGCAAGCAGCCATATCCACCGAGTTTCATGGAAATACCTGCCAGGAACATCGAGCCTGCGGTTGGTGCAGATGAGTGACCATCGGGTACCCAGGTATGAAAGGGAAATAATGCACCAAAGATGCCGAAACCAACGAACAACAACGGGAAGCAAATGAGCTGAACATCTACGGGTATGCGTAGCTGTGATAATGTCATCAGGTCAAATGTTTTTTCAGGACCGGAGAAATACAGTCCAAGCAATCCAACCAACACAAGAGCAGATCCGCCCATGAGCATCAACGCCAGTTTATTGGCGGCATATTCTTTTTTTCCACTGCCCCAGATACCGATCAATAAATATTTTGGAATCACTGCAATTTCAAGGAAGAAGAAAAGGATGAACAGGTCAAGAGAAATGAAGAAACCATAAGCGCCCAGGCTGAGTAATATCAGCAGGAAATAAAATTCTTTGGTCATTTTGGTTACGTTCCAGGAAACCAACACACCAGCTACCACCACGAAGGCCGTCAACAGGATCATGGCAATAGATATACCGTCGACGCCTACATGAAAACTAATATTCCAGGCCGGAAACCACATGTACTGTTGTTCAAACAGCATTTGTGCCAGGTTACCGATCGCTCTTTCGCTCCTGAATGCAAAGAACAGTACAAAAGCAAGTGCAAACTGGATCAAGGAACCGGTTAATGCAATCATTTTTACCTGTTGTGCATTTCTTGCCAGCATGATCAGCACCGCCGTACACAATGGAATCAATATGAGTAAGAGTAAATTCATTTTTTATTGTTGATCAAACAAGTAAATCACTTGCCAGTCTATAGTTTTACTGTCTTATAAAAATTCTATTTCCATACATAAATAAATAAGCACGCTATCCCTATCGCTGCCACTAAAAAATACATGGCATACAGTTGTACTTTCCCGGATTGAAAACCTTTTATTTTTTCGGAAATGAAAGTAGTAGTATTGCCGGTTGCATTCATTAATCCATCCACTACATTTTTATCGAACCATGCTGCCGGTTTACCAATCAGGTTAAAGATCACTTTCTTCGTAATGAACAGGTACACTTCATCGATATAAAATTTATGATAAGCCGTTTTATACAATCCATTGAGGGTAGATGCCAGTTTCTCTGGTTTATCATTTTGTTTTTTATACATCCACAGGGCGATCATAATACCGAGTAAACCAAGTGCCACCGGTGCAACGGAAAAGGCCATGTGAAAAGGCGTTTCCAGGCGGTTACCATCGGCGCTAACAAAATGACCAAAAGGAATCCAACCTGCAAAAGCAGCTCCAATGGCCAGCAACACTAGCGGCATCATCATAGCCCATCCGCCTTCACCATGATGTTCCCCATGCGGATGATGTTCCTTATTCCAGAAAATGGTAAAATATAAGCGGAACATATAAAAAGCAGTAAGCCCGGATGTAAACAAAGCGATCCAATAAACAAATGAATTGTGATGATACGCTGCCAATAAAATTTCTTCCTTGCTAAAAAAGCCAGCAAAGGGTGGAACACCGGCGATTGCCAGGCATGCTATAAGGAAAGTGATATGCGTAACCGGTAGAAACTTTCGCAAACCGCCCATGTCTTTCATTTCATTGCTGTGCACAAAATGGATGACGGCACCTGCCCCAAGGAAGAGCAATGCTTTAAATAATGCGTGTGTAAATAAATGAAACATGGATGCGGTATAACCCAGGCCTTCTTCACCTGCATATCCCGAAACGCCCAATGCAAATATCATATAGCCTATCTGCGACATGGTAGAATAGGCCAACACTCTTTTAATATCTGTTTGAGTACAGGCGATAATAGCAGCGATCAATGCAGAAATGGCGCCCACATAACCCACGAGGCTAAGCGCTTGTGGTGCCGACAACGCAAAAATGGGGAACAACCTGGCCACCAGGAATACACCAGCCACCACCATGGTAGCAGCGTGTATCAATGCGGAAACTGGCGTTGGGCCTTCCATGGCATCGGGTAACCAAACATGTAAAGGGAACAATGCACTTTTTCCTGCACCACCGATAAATACCAACACCAGCCCCCAGGTTAGTGCAGACATTCCAAGGAAACTCGCCGCCATAGCCGTTTTCAATTCATTAGATTCGGGGCTGGATAGCTTTTGAATAAGTGTATTGAAATCCAGTGTGCCTGCATAATAAGAAAGTACCAGGATGCCTATGAGGAAACCAAGGTCGGCAAAACGGGTAACGATAAACGCTTTTTTGCATGCAGCAACGGCTCTGGGCTTGTCATAATAAAAACCGATCAGCAAAAAGGAAGAAACGCCTACCAGTTCCCAAAAAATATACATCTGGAAAATATTGGTCGACATTACAAGACCCAGCATGGAAAATGTAAACAATCCTAAGAACGCATAGTAGGTAGAAAATCTTTCTTCACCTTTCATATAAGCCAGGCTGTAAATATGCACCATCAGTGAAACGAAGGTCACTACTACCAGCATCATCACCGAAATGGGATCGAGCATAATACCCATATCGATCGAAACATTTGGTGAAAATTCGAGCCAGGTAATTTTAAGGGGAATCAATTTTTGATATACTCCATTGAGTTTACCAAAGTCGAAGAAATAACCATAGGCCGTATAACAGGCGAGCAATGTAGAGATCAACAATAATATCGTTCCTATCAAGCCCGCACTACGTTTGAAATAGTCCTTCCCAAACAATCCCAGCAGCAGGAAGCCTGCGAAAGGAAGTAAAGGAATAAGCGAAATGTAAGTTGCATTCAGCATTTGGTAACCATTGATTGTGCAAAGCAGGCTTTTAAATTTACCTGCCCGGCATCGATAAATTAAAATTTCAATTCTTCTGCAATTTCTACATCTATTGACCGGTGACTACGATATAAATTAATGATGATCGCAATGGCAACTGCCGCTTCCGCTGCTGCAATGGCAATCACAAACAACGTGAAGAACAGTCCGTCCATCTTACCCGGCCAAACATATTTATTAAATGCAATGAAATTCAGGTTCACACTGTTCAGGATCAATTCAATGCTCATAAGCATCGTAATAAGATTGCGCCTCGTAAAGAATCCAAACACACCAATGAAAAACAATGCTGCGCTGATAAATAAAAAATGATATAAACCGGGTTCGCTCGTCATATGAATGATTCAATAATATTATTTGTCAGTTCTTCTATTCAATTTCTTGTCTTCTCATGGCTCCTTCTTCGGCATTTCACTCAGGTTCGATTTTCCTGCCGGGGTTGCACGGGCAGCAATCACAATACAACCTATCAATGCTGCCAGCAACAGTATACTCACTATCTCAAACGGTAATGCATAACCGCCTTCATCTACACCCAGCATCTGGTGACCAATGTTTGCCACCGAAGGATCTAATGGTTTTGATTGATCTCCTGTAAAGGAATGTTGATATACCTGCAGCATGGTAAGTGCAAATCCACAAAATGCTGCCAGTCCTGCAAATAATTGCCGGGTAAACGTTGGCCTCGGCAACAATTCTCCCGCCTGCTGTGTAAGAAAAATAGAAAAAATGATGAGTACCGTAATTCCACCAACATATACAACGATCTGTACCGCAGCAATAAATTCATATTGCATCCAGAAATATAAACCGGCCACTCCAATCAACGTAAACAATAGAAAAATGGCCGCCCTGAAAATCTGCCTTGTGCAAACAGCGAGCACCGCATTTACCAGGGTAAACGCAGCGAGCAAATAAAATATGATCGTTGATGCACTCATTATAAGCTGTTATTTATTCTAATATTCATCATTCCACACCATCCATGATCTTTGATCCGGGATTGTTAAGCACTTTGGTCAATTGGCTCCTGTCGAACACACTATGCTCAAAGGTTTGTGCCATCACGATCGCATCGGATGGACAAGCCACAATACATAAATTACACATGGTACAGAGTTCGAGGTGATACACCAGTTTGTCGATCGCTTTCTTCTTCTTCCCCTCCGGTGTGATATCAAATTTGGTGACCACTTTGATGGTTCCGTTCGGACAAGCCAACTCGCAAGCCGTGCATCCTGTGCACCTGTGTTCATTCTTTTCATCGTGCGGCATCACCACTTCTCCTTTAAACCTTTCGGGCAATTGCAAGGTTGCCTTATTATCGGGATACTCCTGCGTGATGATCTCTTTATGATGTGTAAAATAATAACCGGTACGCTTCATGCCCACAAGCAACGACTTGATCGCACCGAAAACATCCTTTATGTATTTTACTATAAACATGATCTATTTTTAATTCACTACTATTTAAAAATGCCAGCCCAGAATCGCCATTAGCGTAACCAATAAAATATTGAACATGCTGATGGGCAACAGGTATTTCCATTCCAGGTTTAACAACTGATCTATACGTAACCTCGGGAACGTCCACCTGAACCACATGATCACGAAAATCAAGAAAAAGGTTTTTCCAAAAAACCAAATGCTCGATGGAATATAGTCCATCACATGATTGAATGACTCCCAATGACCAATGTGAAAAGGCATCCAGCCACCCAGGAACAGTGTTGCTCCAATGGCGCAAACAATAAACACATTCACATATTCTGCCAGGAAAAACAGGGCGAACTTCATTCCCGAATATTCTGTATGAAAACCAGCGGTAAGTTCTGATTCTGCCTCTGCCAGGTCGAACGGCGCCCGGTTGGTTTCTGCCGTTACTGCTATGATAAAAATAACAAACGCAATGAGCATCGGGATATGACCTTTAAATATCCACCAGCCATCGGCCTGTGATAAAATGATCTCATTGAGGTTAAGGCTTCCCGTTAGTACCACTACCGAAAGAATGGCAAGTCCTGCAGATAATTCATAACTCACGATCTGTGCTCCACTTCTCATGGCTCCCATCAGGGAATACTTATTGTTACTGGCCCAACCGGCCATTAAAATACTGATCACTGAAATGGAAGAAACCGCAGAAATATATAATACGCCAATATTGAGATCCCATAATTGGAAATCTTTTGCAAAAGCAATTGGCGCCATTAATAACATGGCCACGATCATGGCTACCAGCGGCGCTAAGTTGAATAAGAATTTATCAGCGCCGCCCGGTGTCATCCCTTCTTTCACCAATAATTTTAAGGTATCTGCCAATGATTGTAATATTCCTTTCGGGCCAACCCGGTTAGGTCCCAGGCGAATCTGCATCCAGGCTGAAACTTTTCTTTCCATCAACACCAACACCAATCCCAATGCTGCAAACAAACCAATCACGCAAACACCCGCGATCACCATTTCGAAGATCAGGGCCCACAACGGACTGAATTGCTGGTTCAGCCAGTTATGAATAATGTTTGATATGCCTGATAAACTCCACATGCCGGTTTGCTGTATTTATTTTACTACGGTTACTTTATTTCATTTGTTTACCGATCAATATCCGGTATCACCAGGTCAAGCGTTCCCATCATCGCCACCAGGTCGCCCAGTTTACTTCCCCTCGCCATATGATCGAGTGCCGATAAATTTGAAAACCCTGGTGAACGGAATTTGATCCGGTACGGCGTTGTGCCACCCTCACTCACGATATACACGCCAAATTCTCCCCTGGCCGTTTCTACCCTGGTGTAAAATTCTCCTTTTGGCAATTTCAACACAGCCTTGGTTTTCGCCTGGAAATCTCCTTCCGGGATCTGGTCGATGAGTTGTTCTATGATACGCACCGATTGTTTCATTTCCCGCAACCTCACCATATACCTGGCCAATGAATCGCCTGCGGTTTCCAACACTTCATCAAACTGCACTTTGTCATACACTTCATATGGATACAGTTTCCTGATATCACAACTTACGCCACTACCCCTTGCCGTTGGTCCGCTGCAACCAAATGATATAGCATCTTCTTTGGAAAGAATACCTACATCTTTCATACGGTTACGGAAGATCACATTACCGGTAACCAATTCATCGTATTCATCTACTTTAGATTTAAACAGACTGATAAATGATTTTACTTTTTGCTGGAAATCGGGATGCAGATCGGCCATGAGACCGCCAGGCACAAAATAATTCATCGTTAACCTGGCCCCACAGGTTTCCTCCATGATGTCGTTGATCGTTTCTCTTTCCCTGAATGCGTGAAAGAAAGGCGTGAAGGCACCAATATCCATGGCCATGGCGCCCCACCATAATTCATGCGAGGCAATGCGGGTAAGTTCATCCATGATCACCCGGATCACTTTAGCTCTATCTGGAATTTCTATTTGCAAACCCTTTTCTACACAAAGGGCACAGGCGTGATTATTGATATGTGCCGAGAGGTAATCCATCCGGCTGGTAACATATATAAATTGGCGATAAGTAAGGCTTTCGCACATTTTTTCAATGGAACGATGAATATAACCCAGGTGGGGTTCAACTTTTTTGATGGTCTCACCATTAAGTGTAATCACCAGGTGCAACACGCCATGGGTTGCAGGATGCTGGGGTCCTACATTGATGATGAGATCGCCTTCCGTTGTTGTGCCAATTTCTTCTACCATGTTACAGTTGAACAGGAATTCATTCTTTTCGAATACGCATTGGCGTGATGAACTTACCAATGCCGGATACCTGGCTCGTTATTTAAAATTTATAATTTTATCATATTTATCGGATCTTCAAAATCCTTTCGCATCGGGTTCTTTCCTTCCCATCCATCGGGCAATATGAGTAAACGCAGATCAGGATGGTTCAAAAAATGAACACCAAACATTTCATATACTTCTCTTTCATGAAACTCCGCGGTACGCCAAATGTGGGTGAGCGTTTCTATTTGTGGATCTTTAATATCCAATACAGATTTTACAACGATGTTATGACGATGCCTGGTTGAACTGAAGTGATACACCATGGTGAGGTTCGTTTTCCAATCGATACAGGTAAGACAAAAAAGATAATCGAAAAAAAGCGCTTCGTCATACCTCAGGCCCTTTGCCAAGGAATTGAGACCACCTGGATTAACCATAACCGTTAGCCATTCGCCCGTTTCATCAAATGAAACCGTTTCATCAATGTTTGAAATACTGGCTTTTAATTCTTCGTTCAGCATACATTTTTATACAGTTTGATGGATGCAAAATCTGCATACAGCATATTGTTTATTCAACTTATTTCACATCTTTGATCTGCTCCCTCGTCATACCGGCTTTAATTTTTTCCTGCAGGCTGATCAACGCATGCAACAAGGCTTCCGGCCTGGGCGGACAACCGGCCACATACACATCAACCGGGATCACGTGATCGGCTCCCTTCACAACAGAATATGTATTGTAAAAGAATGGCCCACCACTGATGGCACAGGCTCCCATGGCAATCACATATTTCGGATCAGCCATCTGGTCGTATAACCTTTTCAAAACCGGCGCCATCTTATTTACAATGGTACCGGCAATGATGATCACATCAGCCTGCCTGGGCGAAGCTCTGGCTACTTCAAATCCAAAACGCGAAAAATCATATTTGGCAGACGCCACAGCCATCATTTCAATGCCACAGCAACTGGTAGCAAACGTAAGTGGCCAAAGAGAATTGGAGCGGGCCCAGTTTATAACATCATCGAGTTTACTCAGTACGATGCCACCACCGGGTGTTTCATAAACCTGAACCGGACTTTGAGCTGGTATATTTTGTTGATCGGTCAATTGGTTATTTTCAAGTAAACAATCTCTAAGTTATAACGTGTAGCCTTAGCTGCCATTTATTTTTATACCCATTTAAGTGCACCTTTCTTATGAGCATAAAGGAATCCCATAAATAGTATGAAAAAGAAAACGACTACTTCAATAAAGGCTACCCATCCTACTACCTTGGCAACAACAGCCCAGGGATAGAGGAATATAAGTTCAACATCAAAAATTAAAAAGATCAGTGCAAATAAATAATATCCAACATTGAGTTGCACCCAGGTTTTACCCACCGTGGGAATACCGCATTCGTAAGGTTCGCTCTTCTGGGGATTGGTAGTGGCTTTGGTCAGCAGCTTGGCAACCATTATGGCAATGAGTGAAAACGCCAATGCTGCAATGATTAAAACGATCATGGAAGATGCACCCATAGCAATTCAATTATTGGTGTTGAAAGGATAATGCTACAAGTTAATGAAAAAACAATATCGAAATATATTTTAGCGATTGATTAGTTGATCATTTGCCGGATGATATTAATCATGTACAACATACTCTTTGTATTATGTATTAATCAACCATATATCTCAAGGTGAATATTCCTTTTATCATACCCCATATCTAATATGCGTTGACGGGCTTCATCGATCATGCCTTTCCATCCGCATAAATAAAAACTGGCCGGTTGCTTTTCCGTGCATAAAGCTTCATACCCGGCATGTACATATCCTGTTGCGCCGGCCCAGGTTTCTCGCGACAACACCGGTATATAACGAAAACCTTGCATGGCTTGCTGCAAATGCAGCATCTCCTGGTGATATAATAAAGTATCCTGGGTGCGGCAACCAAACAGCAGGTAAATATTTTTATGTTCGATCTGTTTATGATGGATGTGTTGAACCATGCTCCTGAAAGGTGCAATGCCGGTACCGGTGCATATCATAAAGATATCTTCCTGCAAAGGTTCTCTTAAAGTGAACACGCCTTGAGGCCCCCTGAATTGTATTTCAGAACCAACCTGAATATCATTGAAGAGATAGTTAGTACCGGCCCCGTTTTTATCCAACACAATGATGAGTTCAAAAACATTGCTGCCATCGGGCCAGGAAGAAATGGAGTAACTACGCCATCTTTTATTGGGCTTATCATGAATGGGAAGATCCAATGTTACAAATTGCCCGGGTGCAAAATCAAAACTTTCCAATTCGGGGACTTCGATCCAGAAACGCTTTGTATCTTTTGTTTCCTGTTCAATCCTGATAAATTTACCTGTGCGCCAGGGTTGTAAAGCCATACCGTCGTTTTAAATGAGGCTACAAATTAAGCCATAAAAGTTAATTTCCTGCTTTACACCATATCTTTGCCGATCAGCTTTAAAAGAAGATCTTCAAAAGATATTCCGCTGAGAAAAGGCTTTAACAAAGAGCGAATGAACCTGGATGTGTTGATGAATTTGTACAGATCAGATCCCCGCTGTTTTCAGATTGCGGACAGGATCACTATGTCAACTCCGCAACATCTGCACTTATCAGGCCTCTATGGAAGTGCTTCTCAATTCATCATCAGCGGGATTTTTAACCACCCGGCCGCCGCACAGGTAAATCACCTGGTAATATTAAGAGATGCCGAAGAAGCCGCTTATTTCCACAATAGCCTTGAAAATATAACCCATGCGTTGGATGTATTTTATTTTCCTTCTTCCTTTAAAAATAAAAAGAATTATTCCCTGCTCAACAGCAGCCATGTGATGTTGCGTACCGAAGCGCTGACCAAGATCGCTGCTGGTGGTAATAAAAAGATTCTCATCACCTATCCCGAAGCACTTTTCGAAAAAGTGGTTTTATCTAAAACGCTTTCGGCCAATATCATCAGCATTAAGCAGGCAGATGTACTGGATGTAAATGGAATCCTGGAAAGATTTGTTCAACATGGATTTGTACGCACCGATTTTGTTTACGAGCCCGGGCAGTTTGCCGTACGGGGAGGCATACTCGATATTTATTCGTTTGGAAATGAGAAGCCATATCGTATCGAATTATTCGGGAACGAGGTAGACAGCATCCGCATATTTGATCCCGAAAACCAGTTGAGCGAAAGAAAGTTGTTGCAGGTGAACATTATCCCGAATGTAGAAACCCAGTTCGATACCGGTGAAAAGGTTTCCCTCACTGAATTTCTGCCCGATAACACCGTAACCTGGATGCAGGACTGGGACTTCATCAAAGAAAAAATTGAACAGCAGGAAGAAGACCTGGCCATTTATCTTGAACTGTTGAACAACACGGATGACAAACCATTGACGAAGGAAGATGATAACGACATTAACAGAAAAACAACCCTCCATATCGATGATTTTGTTCCGGCTATCATCATCCAACGAGAGCTCGCTAAAAAACATATCATAGAGATCGGGAACAAATCACATTTCCCATCCACAGGCCAACCGATTCAGCGTATTGAATTTGCTACCAAACAGCAACCTGCTTTCAACAGGCAGTTTGACTTACTGATCAAAAACCTGCAGGAATATGAAGAGAAGAAATACAACATCTTCATTTTTGCTGAAAATCCGAAACAGCTCGAGAGACTGCACATCATTTTCACCGACCTGAAAGCTGAGATACAGGTAACCCCTATCCCTGTTTCCATACATGAAGGATTTATTGATGACGACCTCAAACTCGTTTGCTATACCGATCACCAGGTATTTCAACGTTATCACAAATACAAAGTAAAACAGGCTTTTAGCAAGAATAAAGCGCTTACGCTGAAAACCCTGCGGGAACTGCAGCCCGGCGATTATGTGTCGCACATCGATCATGGCGTGGGCGTGTACAGCGGGTTACAAAAGATAGAAGCCAACGGGCGTATGCAGGAGGCCGTTAGGATACAATATAAAGATGGCGACCTGTTGTATGTGAACATTTCGTCGTTGCACAAGATCAGCAAGTACAGTGGTAAAGAAGGCAGCATCCCCAAAATGAATAAGCTGGGAAGCGATGTATGGAATAAACTTAAAGAGAAAACGAAGAAACAGGTTAAAGACATTGCTTCTGATCTCATTAAACTATATGCCCAGCGAAAAAGCCAGGCCGGTTTTGCCCATAGCCCCGATAATTACATGCAAATGGAACTGGAAGCCAGTTTCATTTATGAAGATACACCCGACCAGGCCAAGGCCAGTGAAGATGTAAAACGCGATATGGAAAAACCATCACCCATGGATCGGCTGGTATGCGGCGACGTTGGGTTTGGTAAAACAGAAGTGGCCATCAGGGCCGCATTCAAATCCTGTGCCGATGGGAAACAGGCTGCCATATTGGTTCCTACGACCATCCTTGCTTACCAGCATTACAAAACATTTGGTGAAAGACTGAAAGACTTCCCGGTTACCGTGGATTTCATCAATCGTTTTAAATCGGCAAAAGAAAAAAAAGAAACACTGCAAAAACTGGAACAGGGAAAAATAGATATCATCATCGGTACACATGCCCTGCTTAGCAAGGATGTAAAATTCAAAGACCTGGGCGTTATGATCATTGATGAAGAACAAAAATTCGGTGTATCAGCCAAGGAAAAATTAAAGCAGCTACGCACCACCGTTGACTCACTTACGTTAACGGCTACCCCCATACCCCGCACATTGCAATTCAGCCTGATGGGCGCCCGCGATCTCAGCATCATCAATACACCGCCGCCCAACAGGCAACCGATTCAAACTGAGGTCATGGTGTTTAATGAAGATGCCATACGCGACATCATCTATTATGAAACCGAAAGAGGTGGCCAGGTATTCTTTATTCATAACAGGGTAAACGGGCTGGCCGAAATGAAAGGACTGATCCAGGGCCTTTGCCCCGATATCAGCATCGCCTATGCGCACGGCCAAATGGATGGCGACCAGCTGGAAGATACCATCCTCGATTTCATGGATAAGAAATACGATGTATTGGTTTGTACCAATATCGTGGAAAGCGGGGTAGATATTCCGAATGTGAATACCATTATTGTAAACAATGCTCACCAGTTTGGGCTAAGTGATCTGCACCAGC
>ERZ795056.6100-NODE-6100-length-11841-cov-5.241812_pt1 | contig 11841 bp, 10 predicted proteins | sample MGYA00375140_ERZ795056 | MGnify/ENA primary metagenome ERZ795056 (study PRJEB30185, sample SAMN05720227) | activated sludge metagenome | isolation source: Anaerobic digester | place: USA | collected 2015-03-09 ...
GGAGGGCTCCCGGCTCTCTCTGCGACCGGCCGACGTGCGGCTGGCGCGGGCGCGAAGATTCTGGTACCGACGAGGCGCTGCTTTTGGGTACCGAGAATCATCATGACTGCTGCAAACACCAAATGGAACGCTGAGCTCGCCGGCCAAACCTTGACGGCGTTTTTGAAAGCCAAGCTCAACGAGCCCAACTCGGTGGCCAAGCGCTTGATCGAAACCGGCAAAGCCTTTGTCGACGGTACGCCGGTTGTCGCGGTTGACTATCGGTTGGCCGTTGGGCAAGTGGTCGAGCTGCGCCGCAATGCGCCGCGGCCGATCGATCCAACCAAAGAAGGCGTGTTGGTGTACGACGATCCGCACGTGGTGGTGATCGACAAGCCGAGCGGCGTGTCGAGCGTGCCGTTCGATGCGCGCGAGACCGGCACCGCGATGGATTTGATTCGCGGTGCGTGGCGGCGGCGCGGCGTGTCGTCGACGGATGTGCCGTTGCATGTGGTGCATCGTATCGATCGTGCTACCTCGGGCTTATTGATGTTTGCGAAATCCAAGCGCGCCGAAATCGGCCTCGGTGCGCAGCTGCGTGCGCATACGTGTGAACGCGAGTATTTGTGCATCGCGCATGGCGTGGTGGCAGCGCAGCGGATTGAATCGAACTTGGTGCCAGATCGCGGCGACGGCATTCGCGGCTCGACCCGGCACGCGAATCAAGGTAAGCGCGCGGTCACGCATGTCAGTGTCGTCGAGAGTTTGCGTGGTGCGACATTGTGCGCAGTGCGGTTGGAAACCGGCAAGACCCATCAGATTCGCATTCACTTGAGCGAAGCGGGCCATCCGCTCGTCGGTGAAGAAGTGTACGACCGTGATCATTATGCGCAGGGCTTACCAGTGATCAAGAGTCCGCGGCTGTTGCTGCATGCGCACACGCTCGGCTTTGATCATCCAATCACCGGCGAGAAATTGCGCTTTACCGCGGAACTGCCACCTGATTTTGTTGCCATGTTGGAGTCATTGCGATGGCGTCGGTAACTCGAATTCGTTTTGCAACCGTCGACGATGTTGGCGTGATCTTGGGCTTCATTTGCGCGTTGGCTGACTATGAAAAGCTGCGCGATCAGGTGGTTGCAACCGAGGACACCTTGCGTGCGCAATTGTTTGGCGCGCGGCCGGCAGCGGAGGTGTTGATTGCGGAGCGGGTGACGACGGCCGGGGGCGACACGGACGTGGACACGGGCATGGGCATGGGCACTGAGACTGACACGGGCGCGGGCACGGGCACGGACACGGTTACGGGCAGCAACGACGGTGCCTCAATCCGACGAGCGAGCCGCGCGGATGGCAAGGCGGAGCGAGAACCGGACCGGAACGTACTCCCGTACGTGAGGACCGGAAGCGCAGCGACAACGCCGCCAGTCGCGATGGATCGCTTGTCGGACACGGACACGGGCACGGGCACGGGCAGGGGCACGGACATCATTGAGCCGGTTGGGTTTGCATTGTTCTTTCACTCTTTTTCAACGTTCTTGGCGCAGCCTGGCCTGTACCTCGAAGACCTGTTCGTCAATCCCGCTGCGCGCGGGTTGGGCATCGGCTCCGCCCTCATGGCGGCGCTTGCTCGCATCGCCGTCGATCGCGGTTGCGGCCGCTTCGAATGGTCGGTGCTCGACTGGAACACGCCATCGATCGAATTTTATCGCCGCTTAGGCTCGTTGCCTCAAAGCGAATGGACCGTCGAGCGGCTCACTGGCGCGCCGCTGGCTGCGCTTGCAGCGAAACACGGCACTAGACTCGTTTAGCCAATCATTGGCAACGGATTGTCGATGTGACGTGCGCATGCCAAATCCACCATGCATTGCGCCACTGCGGCGCGTGGAATCGAGGATAGTAGACCGTAGCGATCGGTTGGCTTCGCTGGTCGCACGGCGCCGCTGCGCAGCGTGACGGGCCGAATCGCGCACCACTGCAGCCCGCTGTGGGCGAGTTGTGCTTCCATTGCTGCTGAATCGACATAGGCGAAACGAATATTTGTGCGTAGGATCATCAAGCGAATCGCAAGCGACATCTGCGATGCGCTTTCCGCGACGCCGGCCGCGCTCATCACGACAATGCGAGCAATGCCATGTTGTTGCATCCCCGCAATGATATTGGCGCTGGCGCGCGTCAGTAGATCGGGCGGAGAAGTTACGCGCGACCAAGGATTGGCCGGATTTTGTCTGCGCTGGCCGAGGCAAGACAGGACGGCGGTTGGCGCAACACGGCGGACGACGGCAGCGGTCTGGTCGGCGTTGAGCACGTCGACAAGCTCGAGCGTCGCGCCTGGTATGTCGACCGGTTGCCGGACAGCGGCCGTCACCTTGATCCCCGCAGCGACAGCGCGCTGAACAACAAGTGCACCGCAGCGACCGGTGGCACCGAAGACCAATAAGTGATGGCGGTTGGACATGGCGGTTGGATGCGGGGCTGCGGCTGTTCGTTGCGAGTGCGCCTTAGCGATTCTTTTTGCGCGCTGCCTTCGCCGCTTTGCGTTTGTTCTTTTCTTTGGCGCTGCGTTTGTCGTTGCGTGCGCCGTGACTTGTACTGGCTGGTTTGGCGCCGCGCGTGTCAGGCGAGTTCGCGCGCATAAACGTGGCAGGGTTGCGTGAATCATCAGGATCGCTGAGGCCGCCGGTTGGATCGACGCGGGTAAGCCACGCAGTGAGGCCTTCGGCCGCGATGGCGGTGTGCCACGCATCGGTGTCGGCGGCGTCGCCTTCGGCGTCATCATGATCGCCATACGCGTCGGCCACATCGTCAGCCCGCTCGTCGCCGGCTTCATCAATCGCTGCGCGCAAACCTGCGACAGCATCGTCGTCGAGCATGGCAAGACAATCTGCTGCATTCGGCAATTGTTCGCAGCGCTGCAAATAACGCAGCAGCGCTGCAACTGCTGTGATGATGGCTTCGGCGTCACTGGTGCGGCACGCAACGTCGTTGGCGAAAGCACGAGTAAGCGTGGTGTACAGCTCGTGGTCGGTGAGATACGCAATCGGGCGATTGTACAGGCTTTGGTAACAACGCAAAAACGCATCGACCCAACGAATGCGTGGCCCCAACGCTGCGCCTTCAGCCGCGGCGGCAAATGCTTCGACCAGTTGCACGCGGCTCGGCTGCGCTGCATCAAACGGATGCGGCAGCACAATGATCGCAACGCTGGTGGATTCGCCGTCGCTGACGCTCAACGCGTACTTGAGCTTGGTGCGCGGCGCAGAAAAATGCAGGCCGTCGTTGGGAAAGCGTTTCATCATTTCGGCAATGGCATTGTTGACCGCCGTCAATAAACGCACATCGCGCAGCGTCGGTTCGTGGCTATAGTGGCCATCGCGTGCGACGATGATTTCGGGCAAGGCGTCGTCGCTGGCTACTGGCCACGCGTGTGACGCGATTTCGGCTTCGCGGCTTGGGTTCAATTCGCCAGCGCGGACAAAACCTTGTGCCCATTGATTCGGCGCCGGTGGTTTGGCTTCGCCGATATCGGCTTGGTAATTGAACACGAACGAGTTGCGAATCAGGTCGTAGTAATTGTTGAGCAGCGTGTATGCAAATGGATCATGCGCATCGTTCATGGTCCAAATCACAGCGTCTTGCAGCCCAAACGCCGGCAGCGAAATGCTCAGCGCCGTGTTTGACGCTTGCTTCCAAGGCGCCGCGTTGTACAGCCGCGCTGCCGACGCGAAGTAGGCCGCAAGTGCGTCGGCGTCGACGCCTTGGGCCAAGTAGGTCGTTGAGGTTGGCGCCACGACCCGTGCTTGATCTTGGGTGCGTTGGATCATGTGAGCAACAAACGCATCGAGTTCCGGCGTAGGTGTGCAGACAACTTTCACTTTGTCGCCGAGCTGCTCTTGCAAGCGCGCCGCGAATGCCGCATCTGCAACATGGATGCGTTCCGGTACATGTTCAGGGCCAACCAGGGGGAATTCCGTGGTGGTCCAGAAATAGTCGGCGGCGGTATCGATGGCTGTGCCAAGCGCGAGGAAGTCGACGCCGAGTTGTTGGCCATGTTGGCCAAGCCACACCAGGGCTTCGGATGCACCTGTGTCGAAACCGTCGTCGGCAGTGGCGGCGGGCTCGGTCGCTGGCACAGGAAAAATTCCTGCAAACCAAATCGGACAAGCGTCGGGCTCTTTGGTGCGTTTGCGTGACATGCCCGTAGCGTAAGGCAGTTTGTGCGCGAAGTGCCGCTAACGATTCTTTTTTCGTGCGGCTTTTGCTGCTTTGCGTTTGGCTTTTTCTTTGGCTTTGTCGGCGGGCGGGCGAGCCGCGCGGCTCGGGCTGGATTTCGCCGCGAGGGCATCGCGCGCTGCGGCGGCTTGCAGGTGCGCGACGATCTTGCCAGCGTCAGGGTGAGGCGCAGCGAGGGTGAGTTGCATATCGCCGCCTGCGAACGGCACGCTAATTTCTCGCGTGATCGGCGGATTGCCTGGCTCCCAGGTAAAGCCTAAGCGTGGTTCAGCGCCTATGAGCTCGGCGAGCGCGGTCTGCACAACTGTTAATAGCCGAATGTCGTCGGGCGTCGCTGCTTGCGGCAATGCTCCGGCGCGACGCACGTTTGGCAACGGAAACGCTGCAGGGCCAGCGATTGCCCAATCGTGCTGTTTGATTTCGAGCAATTGCCCCCGATCGATGTCTTTGCCGTGGTGAAACTCCGTCGCAGTCCAACCTGGCAAGCGGCTCAGCGTGGTGTCGTCAACCGGCGTGCTGGTGGTGTGCAGATAGTTGGCGTAGTCGATCGCATTGGCGAATACCAAAACGCTGTTGCGCAGCGGCGGACCAACGATGGAAAGCACCGCGTTGTTTAGGCCCAAGGCTTCACTCGTGATCGCAATGATGGCTTGCGAATCAGGTACTACCAGCCACGGTGCAACGCGAAATAGTCGCTGCGATGCAACGAAGTACGCCTGCATTGCCTCGGGCGTAACGTTGTTCGCCAAATATGACGGCGGCAGGGCCGAGGTTTGAGCCATGGCCGAATCTACGCGGCTGCGGCGCGTTGGGAAAGTGGGCTACGTCGGCAAAGCGTAGGTAACTGTGGCATGTGCGATGATGGTCTCGTCGCCGACGGTGCGCATATCGACCGAGCAGACAGCAAGCTTACGACCGAGGCGCAAAAAGCGAGCGGTCGCTTCAACGTCGCCGGGTTTGGGCCGAGCCAAAAAGTGAATGTTGAGACTCGACGTGACGGCGAGCGGCACTGCGCCTACATGCGCGAGGATCAAAAAGTACGCTGCGGTGTCGGCGAGCGCCATCATCGTGGGGCCGGAAACCGTGCCGCCTGGGCGAATAAAATCGGGCTTAAAATCGACCCGGGCAATCAGTTCGTCGTCGGTGATCGTGATGATCTTGGCGAATTCTAATGCACGCGGGAAATCGCCAAGCAAAGCTTCAATCTCAGCAATCGACAATCGCGGCATGCCGCAAGCTACCACCCGGCGGTGCAGCGACGAATCGATCGCCCGCCTAAAGCGTTCACGTTTTGCAAAAGCGCTTGACCTCGCCTGTCGGTGCGGGCAGCGTAGCGGCATGATCGTAATTTACGGCCATCGCTCGTTTGGCGCGGTTGATGAGCAGGGTGGGCAATACGCAGTGACGCGGTTTGCGCACATTTATTACATGCCCCTGATTCCAACCTCGTCGATGTGGATGACTGGCCCTGAGCGCGGCATCATGATCAAGATGAGCGGCAAAAGTGTGCTTGCTGCATACGCGCGCACCTGGGGCACCGTCGGCGCGATTGCGTGTTTGTTTGCAACCCTTGGCGGTGGTGGCATTGCAGTTGGGCTCGCTACCGTTGCGCTTGCAACACTTTCGATCAGTTCGTGGAGCTGGCGCAAACGGCGCAGCGAAAAAGATGTTTTGCGTGGCAATCTTAACGCCCTTGCCTTCGGCACCTACTGCGCTCCTGAAGCGTTGCCGAGCGAATTCACCGACGGTTTGCGTGCCCGCCTCGAAGCCCGCCGCTTGGGCGCCGGTGCCGTGCGCCCGCCCGAAGACGTTGCGCGCTTTGGCAGCGACAACGTCGACGAAATCGCCTGCGCCTATGGCTTGCTCACCTTGCACAAAGGCGCATCCAACGACGACGTCGACAAGCTGCTCGAACTCAAACCGCCGCAACACGAAGGCCGCGAAGGCGTCTATCGCGATGGCGCCGCCGGCAAATCCGCCCTCGACGTCCCCCTCGCCATCGCGATTGAACGCGCCGCGAAAGAGCGGATGGGGTAATGCCATTGACGACAGCGACACGGTTCATCGCAGCAAGCGTGGCGTTGCTTGGCTGCGCTTCGGCCAAGCAATCCCAGCCGGTCGGCGGCCCGGTGGCTAAGCGCGAGTTGTCGTTGGAATATGTTGATGAGACGCCAGTGCCAAGCCCTGACAAACCGTTCAAGCTTGCGCCGTGCGAGGTTAGAGGCCGTCAACTTGCATCTGATGTGGAAGTGGAACGATTCATCGCTGCACGAGTGCCACGAATCAATGAGCGCTTGGTGATCAAGTGGCTTACGAGTGCCGATTCCAAGAATGAAAAGCACCACCAAAACGGACCTGACGTTCTCAATATTGATCTTCGGGATGGCATTGGGCGCGCATTCTTCAGCAATGGCGCATTTCAAATCTATTGCTTGCGCTGGAAAGATGCGAATCACCTTCAGGTGAGTCTGATTGCTACGGTTGTATCGTGATGGTGTTTGGTGCGATGCGGGGCAAGGCAATGACCAGAAGTGAACTGACACAAAGCCACGGCGCATGCATTCAAATGAGACCGTCGACGATTGTTGCGTTCAGTGTGATCTGCTCACGTGGTTGCGGCGGACGACAACAAATGAATGAATCGCAACTCCTATTCGCAAGACTCGAATGGCCGACCGCGAGCCCTGGTGCGCTGGATTGGCTTCTCGCAAAAGCACTAGTTCTTTGCCAGCCACAACAGAAGGAAAGGCATCGTGCTCGCCTTTCTACTGCTTGGTTTTTCGGCGAACGAACAAACTAAGACCGCATTGGGCCCATTTTGCAGTCATTGACGGATAGCTGCTGCCCGTCGCGCGCCGTTCGCGATTCAATGGGCACCGTAGAAGTTCTAAAAAGACAACCGGCCGCCACGTGTTCACAACAATTGTGAAAACGGTTAACGCAGTGCTAGGTTCTCTGCGTGAATCCTCCTCATGGAACCCCTGCCAACCCTGCACATGCTACGTGCACAGACTGTCAGACTGTGAACTCGAGCGGGAAGTTAGATGAGGGTGGTGATCGTTGGCGCTGTGACCAGTGTAAGTCGCGTAACGCAATTGCCATCGGTGATAATGCCTCGGGAAAGCTGGAGCTCTCGAGTCGTGAGGCGTTGTTGAAAAAAGGTAAACGCGCACGCTTCTATCTGATGTTTGAGTTAGTGACTGCTGTTCCGTTCGCGGGCTATGTTGCTTATTGCGCGACGCTGCAAAATATTTCGTCACGCTGGCTAATTGTCAATGGTCTACTCGCGTTGGGATGGCTTGGGATGGCGGGCAACGCAATCGTTCAGCATCGACGAATTCGCAACGTACTCAAGCAAATGGAACTGCCAGAGGCCAGTGTGGTCTCGCGCAAAGCACTGCGTGAAGATATTAGCGCCACGAAGGCGACTACTGCTCCTTGACCGACAATAAAGGACAAGACCGGAACGCTTCGAATCGGCGCGGTGCCGCGCAGCGGACGTGCACCGTGCTCTCGGCGGCGATCATTCAAGAAAGACTGTTAATGATGCGGATCCTCTCAACGCTCCCTGTCCTCGCAGTAGCGGCGTGCGCTGCGACTGCGCGTCGAAGTGCGCTAGTGGACATGTCAGTTAGTTCGGTGACTTCGCACGAGCGATTAGACGGTGCGAGCCGATGCATCTATTTAGGGAAATCGCTGCCGCTCGATCCGCTGTTGGCGCAGCGACTGCTCAGCGACATCGCGCCCGGGTGCACTCAGCACGCAACGATTACCAACGTCAGCGCCCGAGGTGACGCGACGCCGGTGGTTTCGGCAGATTGGCCCGGGGGCAATATTCCGATGCGCAATAATGCGTGTTTGATTCAAGCAGATCTTCGGACCGAATATGGTGCGCTGGTTTTCTCGCACGATGGCGAGATTGGGCTGGTTTGCGTTTCTGTTGAATACATACGCAGTGCTCCGCAATGGCATGCGGACTTAGTATTCATGGTCGCAAGGTGATATGCGCAAAACGATTTGCACGGCCTTGATGGTTGCGTCTGCGTGCAGCACAAACACGCACTCAACAGCGATCGGCGGTCCGGTGTCACCTGTGCATTCGCTGCAAGGCGTGGCGGTTAGTGCTACGTGCGAATGCGAAGTTTCGATTCGAGAGACAGGCATATTGGAAGAAGATGAGAGCCGTGAGGATAACCTTTGTCCGCCAACCAAGGTGTCCGCATGTTGCATCAAAAATGCGACACAACAAATTGCGGCGTTCAACGTGACTGCTTGGTATCAGGGCAATCCGGGTATTGACTACGAAATGTTCAAGCTAGGCGACGAAGCGCGTAATCGATCAGGGTGGGTGCTCCAAAGCGGGCAAGTTATCGTTTACCGACCCGCAGCTAAGGATGGCTACTGTGCAAGCTATGAGAGAGGCGTGTTGAGCCTGCAGATAATCTTTCAATTTAGGCAGTGACTGTTCCCGCAGTAATGTGAGCCGGATGGTGAGGTGTTCAGCGGGACCGCGGCCTTCCCAAAATTGGCGACGTGGTCGAAACAGTCAGAGAACGCTCACCCCACCACCACGCGGCTGCGGCCGGCGCCGAGGTTGATGACATTGACGGTGGCGCCGACGCGTTCGGCGATGGCGGGGACGTGGGAGATGATGCCGACTTGGCGGCCACTGGATTGTAAGTTGTCGAGGACGGCGAGGGCGGTGTCGAGGGTGGCTGGGTCGAGGGTGCCGAAGCCTTCGTCGATAAAGAGGGATTGCACGCGCACGCTGTGAGCGGCGAGGGACGACAGGCCGAGGGCGAGGGCGAGTGAAATCAAGAAGCTTTCGCCGCCGGAGAGGCTAGCGACACCGCGAATTTCATCGCCCATGTCGCGGTCGACAACTTGCACTTCGAGGTCTTGCGCTGGCACACGCTCCAAAGCGTAGCGTGGCGCCAGGCCGAGCAAATGATGATTGGCTTGCTCAAGCAGCGCGTCGAGGGTGAGGCCTTGCGCAAACGCGCGGAAGATCTTGCCATCGTGTGAGCCAATGGCTGCGGCAAGTGCTGCGATGGTTGTCGCATTTCGCTCGGCAGCGCCGAGTTGCGCGATGAGTTCGTCGCGGCGACTGCGGGCCGATTCGTCGACGGCAAGTTCGTTGCGTAGGCCGTCGTAATCGCGCTGCAGATCTTCGAGCGCAAGCAATAATCGCGTTTGCAACGCTGCCAATTCGGGCGCGGTTGGCTCGGCGCTTCCAGTATCTGTGTTGGCAATTCCACTGGGTCTTGCTGGCGCCGCTTGTTGATGTTCTCGCCAGGCACGGTCGCGTTCGTCGAAAACTTCCTGCGCACGCACTTCGGCTTGCGCCAACGCTGCCAACTGTTGCGCCAAGTTGGCGGCAGCCTGGCTCGGCGTTGCAAACAATTGCACCAATTGTTCAAAGCTTACGGCGTGCTGGGCTGCGACGGAGTGCAGTGCTGCGCGCAGTTCACCGGCCTGCACGGTGCAGCGCTGAGCTTCATCGTCGTCAGACGCAAGCGCTGCGTTGATACCGGCTTCACGTTCGGCCAACGCTGCGGTTTCCGCGAGCAACAGGTCGCGATGTCCCGCGAGATTGGCAGCGCACGAGGTCGCATCGCGCACGGCGGCTTGGCACTGCTGCCACAACGCACTGAGTTGCGTGTGCACCGCAGTGATAGCAGCCGCATTGCTGTGTTGCGTCGACGCTTTGAGTTCGCGTAAGTGCGGCTCAAGCGTGGACCACAGTGCTGTTAGTTCGCGCGCAAGTTGCGCTTGCCGCGCGGTGTCGTTTTCGATTGCAACGGTCAGAGCAGTGCGTTGCACATCGAGCTGATTGTGGCGTTGTTGCAACTCGGTCACCGTGAGCTGGCGCGCAGTCACGATGCCGATGGCTTCGGTGGCTGCTTGCGCTGCTTTCTCGGCGCGTTCACGCTCGGCGCGCGCTTGCTGCAAGCCGGTTTGTGCTGCAGCAAGTTGGCTGGTGAGCCAGTCAGCGGCGGCAGCGTCGGTTGGTGCAGCTACCAACTGCAAAACCCCAAGTTCAACGTGGGCGCTCGCCCATTGTGTGGTGAGCTCGTCGGCGCGCACGCGCAATGCAGCGAGCTCGGCTGCCACTTGCGCGGCGTTCTTGTGCGCCACGCGTTGCATCGCTTCGAGCTTACCAACCGCTTGTTGTTGCCGCTGTTGTTGCGCCAACAAGTCATCAACACGAGTCTGCTGCGCCACGATCGCGTCGTCGATGGCTGTGCGTTTGGCCCAAGGATGTTTGGTGGCGCCGCACAGCGGGCAGGGCTCACCGGTAACCAGCGCAGCTCGATGATGCGCCAAGCTGGCAACATCGCGCATGCTTTGCAACGCGCGTTGCGCTTCGTCGAGCGATGCTGTGAGTTGCGCGGCGGCTTGTTGTTGCGCGGCTGCGTCGGCAATATGCGCCTGTTGCTCAGCAGCCAATGCTGCAGCACGCTCCTGCAATTCCATCGCGGCGCCATCCGCTTGCAACGCAGCTGCGCGCACGGCAGCCAGCGCTTCAATATCGCTGACCCGTCGACGCGCCAAGTCTTCGTTGCGGCGGCCGGTTTCCGGCGTGGCAGTGCGGCGCTTGTCGTAGGTTGCAGCTTCGCGCTTGGCCAACTCCACAGCTTGTTCGGCTTGTTGCATTTGCGAGCCCAGCAGTTTGGCTTCAGCGGCGATGTTAACCAGGTCGGATTTCGCAGCGAGCAACTTGTTGCTGCACGTGGTGTGTTCGCTGCGCAGCAACGCTGCACGTGGCAAGCCAGCGTCGAGCGTGGGCCATGCTGCGGTAAGTGCTACCCGTTGCTTCTGCGCCTGCAGCGCGGTGGTTGCGCGTTGGGCATGGCTGGTGGCGGCTGCGTAGTCGGCAACGATCACTTTCGTTGCTGCAACGTCAACCTGCAATACCGCCTGCAGCGTCGACGACGCTTGGTCGAGCGCAACGGCAATGGCTGCAAGTTGTTCGCGTTGGCTTGCCGCTTGTTGCAACTGCTGTTGCCGTTGTGCCATGCGCGCTGTCGCTGCCGTGCCACGCGCTTCGGCATCGCCGAGCTGGCGCCAACTCGCTCGATGCGCTTCGGCCATCTGCAGCAGCTCAAGTTGTGCACGCTGCGGTTGTGCTGCCTGCTGTTGCGCCGCCGCCACGTCGAGCTGCTGCTTGCCTTCGCTGCGCAGCGTGACCAACCGTTCTCCGCGCTGTTGCCACTCGATATATTGCTGCACGGCAGTGGCATGCTGTTGCGTTTGTTGCAACGCGCTTTGCTGCACGGTGAGCTGCGTCAACAATGCTGCGCGCGCAGCATCGTCGAGACATGCCAACGCTGCCACCGTCGTCCGAATATCTTGTTGCTGCCGCACTCGTTCGCTGGCTTGCGCATGGGCCAGCTTCGAAATCGTCGAGTAAATCTGGGTGCCCGTCATGCGCTCGAGCAGCTCGCTGCGCTCTTTGCCATCGGCGCGCAGAAACGCTGCGAAGTCGCCTTGGGCCAGCAATACTGACCGGCGAAACTGATCAAACGACAAGCCAAGCCGTTGCCGAATCGCAACCAATGTCTCGGTCTTTTTGCCGCCGAGCACTTCGCCGGTGCCCGCTGGGTACTGCGCGAGCCGGGATCGGCC
>ERZ795056.6101-NODE-6101-length-11840-cov-41.363004_pt1 | contig 11840 bp, 11 predicted proteins | sample MGYA00375140_ERZ795056 | MGnify/ENA primary metagenome ERZ795056 (study PRJEB30185, sample SAMN05720227) | activated sludge metagenome | isolation source: Anaerobic digester | place: USA | collected 2015-03-09 ...
CGCGCGCCGATATCCGTGCCACCACCTGGCGCGAACGGCACGATGACCGTGACGGGTTTGCTCGGGAACGCGGACTGCGCGAGCGCAGGAAGGGCGATGAGCGTTAAAGATGCGGCAAGTGCGTTTGCGATTCTTTGCATCGCGCGTGCGACGTTGCAAGCGGGCTGGAGTGTGATCACGATTTGATTTCCGGTGTGGGATGCGGCACGTCGATGGAACGGCGTTTCACGACATGAAATGGTAGCGCTGTCATTTGGAGTGTAGGACGCTACCGACGACGCGTCAATGCGCCGTTTCGGCAAAATCATTGCGCTGGCGTGAGCGACGAGTACGCCACCTCGTGCGGCTTCGATCACCGCAGCCGCAATGCTGCAACGCGGAATAACGGACGCGCCTTACCCAGCAGCCAGTAACAGATCGTCGAGTTTGCCGTGCTGCCCGACGGCTACAAATGCCCTTCGCCTGCGTCACCCCTTTCGTCACGCACAACTCGACCAGCGATGCCAACGCCTCAGCATGAAAATCTGTGCGCATACCATCTTGCCACCTCGCGATGTTAGCGCTATCATTTTCCGAGTTCCGATCATTCTTACAGCGCCGCGTCCGTCCGACCATGACAAAACCTCTTGAAGCCACGCCATTCAACCGCCTGCTCTTGACCGGCGCCGCGGGTGGTTTGGGCAAGGTGCTGCGCCCTCGCCTTGCCGCGATGTGCAAGACGCTGCGCGTTTCGGACATTGGCGCGATGGACCCTGCCGCTGCGCATGAAGAAGTGGTGACCTGTGATTTGGGCGACGCGGGGGCGGTGTATTCCCTTCTAGCTGGCGTCGACGCTGTCGTGCATCTGGGCGGTGTATCGGTCGAGGGGCCCTGGGGGCCGATCCTGAACGCCAACGTGATGGGCGTGCACAATTTGTACGAAGCTGCGCGTATTCATGGCACCAAGCGCGTGATTTTTGCGAGCTCGAACCACGCGGTGGGCTTCTACAAACAAAGTGATTTCATCGACGCAGACGCGCCGACTCGCCCAGACGGCAATTACGGCTTGAGCAAAGTGTTCGGCGAGCAAGTCTCTCGCTTCTACTTTGATCGCTACGGCATTGAAACCGTGTGCATACGTATCGGCTCTTCGTTTCCGAAGGCTTTGGATCGACGCATGATGATGAGCTGGTTGAGCTATGACGATTTGACCGAACTCATTCGGCGCGGCCTCTTCACGCCCAATGTGGGCCACACGATTGTTTTCGGTGCGTCGGACAATAAAAATCCGTGGTGGAACAACGCCAAAGCCGCGCATTTAGGCTGGACGCCACGCGATTCTTCGGAACCATTTCGCGCGGAAGTCGAGGCGCAACCGCCCGTGGCCGACGACGATCCGTTGATGATTTACCAAGGCGGGCGGTTTGTCGCACAGGGGCCGTTTTGATGCGCGCACGCGACGCTATGCCTCCACGCGTGCCGTTCGTGGTGAGCCTGTCGAACCATGCATACACTATTTTCGGTGCTGCACAATGACCTGCGAACTCATCCTAGACGCACAAAACGCCGTGGGCGAGAGCCCGGTTTGGGTGCCCGAGCACAACGCTCTGTATTGGGCGGATATCCCGGTCGGCAAGTTGTGGCGTTGGAACGCCGCTGACGGCAGCACCGATGCTTGGCAACTCCCCGAGATGGTTGGCTGCATTGCACACGTCGATGGCGATCACTGGATGGCTGCCACTGAAACAGGAGTGTTCAGCGTGAAGCTGCTCGACAAAGGCGGCACGAATAGCGAACCCTTCGCCACGGTGAGCCACGCCTCAAACGGCATGCGCTTCAACGACGGTCGCTGTGATCGCCAAGGTCGCTTGCTTGCGGGCACGATGTTCATGGACATGTCAGCCGCGAAACGTGTCGGCAAGATTTATCAGTTTAGCGGCGGGGGCAACACGCGCGAGTTGTTAGATGATTTCATCACGCCCAATGGCATGGCGTTCAGCCCCGATGGCCGCACGATGTACCTGTCGGACTCCCATCCAAACGTGCAAACCGTATGGGCGTTCGATTACGACACCGAAACGGGTACGCCGTCGAATCGACGCGTTTTCGTGGACATGCACGACTACCCCGGTCGTCCGGACGGGGCCGCAGTGGACGCGGATGGTTGCTATTGGATTTGCGGCAATGACGCTGGGCTCGTGCATCGCTTCACACCCGAAGGAAAGCTTGATCGCTCACTCGCGGTGCCTGTAAAAAAACCTGCCATGTGCGCCTTTGGTGGGGTAAACCTTGATGTACTGTTTGTCACATCCATACGACCATCTGGCGTTGACCTTTCGGATCAGCCGCTCGCGGGGGGCGTGTTTGCGCTCAGCCCCGGTGTGCGCGGCTTGCCCGAGCCGAAATTTAAGTTTGCATAGCAACGAAGTAACACCCATCAACAAGGAGAGAACATGAAACTGAAACTAAAACTTCTGGCTGCGTTGTCGTTGGCAGGAGTGCTGTCGGCAACAGCGTCGGCACAAAACGTCGTTATGAAAGCTCACGACACGCATCCAGCCGGTTACCCGACCGTCGTCGCTATCGACAGCATGGGTAAGAAACTGGACGCTGCCACCAACGGTCGCATCAAGTTCCAAATGTTTCCAGGCGCGGTGCTTGGACAAGAGAAAGAGGCCGTAGAGCAAGTGCAACTTGGCGCGATCCAGATAGCGCGCATCTCACTCGGAGTCATTGGTCCGATCGTTCCCGATGTAAACGTGTTCAACATGCCGTTCGTATTCCGTGACGAGGCGCACATGCGTAAGGTCATCGACGGGCCAGTGGGCGACGATCTGCTTGCGAAGATTTCTGCAAGCTCAGCGCGCCTGGTCGCCTTAGGTTGGATGGACGGTGGCTCGCGAAGCCTATACACGAAGAAGAAGGTGACCACACCCGCTGATCTCAAGGGCGTGAAGGTTCGGATGATGGGCAATCCGCTGTTCGTCGACACGATGAACGCCATGGGCGGCAACGGCATCTCGATGGCGTACGGCGAGGTGTTTAGCGCACTGCAAACGGGCGTGATCGACGGCGCGGAAAACAACCCACCGAGCTACTTCACCGCGAACCACTACAGCACGCCGGCCAAGTACTACGCACAAACGAACCATCTCATCATCCCTGAGATTTTTGTGATGTCGAAGGTGGCCTGGGACAAGCTCTCCGATGCCGACAAAGCCTTGGTAAAGAAATTTTCGCGTGAGGCCCAGATGGAACAGCGCGCGCTTTGGGACAAGAGCGTCGCCGAGTACACCGGCAAGCTCAAAGCAGCTGGTATCGAGTTTGTGCCCGTCAACCAAAAGTTGTTCTTTGACGCCACGGCACCAGTGCGCGTGAAGTACGGCGCACAGTTGGCCGATCTGATGAAGCGCGTAGCCGACGTTAAGTAGCTAACAGTCCGCTTGCGGATGTAGCGGCGGCGCGATCCCGTCGCTGCATCCTTGCTTGCGAGCGCTGCGCCAACGAGGTGCCTTTACTGCGGCATCTTGAATAAGGAAACTCCATGAAAAACATGATCCATCACGTAATGGACACGCTCTATCTCGCCTGCATTTGGGTGGCGGGAGCGGCTATCTTTTTTATGTCGCTCATCATCCCTTGGGGAATCTTTTCGCGCTACGTGCTGGGCAGTGGTTCACAGTGGCCTGAACCCATCGCCATTTTATTGATGGTCACGTTTACGTTTGTCGGTGCTGCCGCAAGCTATCGCGCAGGCAGTCACATCGCTGTGGCGATGCTCACAGATCGTCTGCCCCTGCCACTAAAGCGGTTCGCCGCGGGGTTCTCGCACGGGATCATGCTGCTGCTCTGCTTGTTTATGCTGGTCTACGGCGTCAAGCTTTGCGTGGGCACTTGGGGGCAATCGATCAGTGAATTGCCCTGGATGCCAGTCGGATTTTCATATTCACCGGTGCCGATTGGCGGCCTGCTCACCCTGCTTTTCGTACTCGAGCACATCTTTTTCGGCTCGCAACACGACCGCGCCGTCGTGCGCTTTGACCATGACGTTGATCACAACATCGAACCTGCTGCGGGAGCCAACTAATGGACGCATTCGTGCTGCTTGGAAGCTTCGCGGTGTTGATGGCGCTCGGCGTTCCTGTCGCCTACTCGCTCGGCGCAGCGGCAGTCATCGGCGCGTGGTGGATCGATATTCCCATCGATGCCATCATGATTCAAATTGCTGCGGGTGTGAACAAGTTTTCGCTTCTGGCCATTCCGTTCTTTGTGCTCGCTGGTGCGATCATGGCCGAGGGCGGTATGTCACGGCGCTTGGTTAATTTCGCAGGCGTGCTGGTTGGATTCATCCGAGGTGGCTTGTCGCTCGTCAACATTTTGGCGTCGACTTTCTTTGGCGCCATCTCAGGCTCATCCGTGGCAGACACCGCCTCTATCGGATCAGTGTTGATTCCTGAAATGGAGAAGAAAGGCTATCCGCGCGATTTTTCCACGGCAGTGACTGTCTCCGGCTCCGTTCAGGCCATATTGATTCCGCCAAGCCACAATGCGGTGCTCTATTCGTTAGCTGCTGGCGGTTCGATTTCGATTTCAGCGCTCTTTGTCGCGGGCATCCTCCCGGGCTTGTTGTTGGGCCTTAGCCTCGTCGCGCTGTGCCTCTACATCGCGAAGAAAAAGGACTTTCCGAAAGGCCGCGTCATTCCGTTTCGCGAAGCGATAAAAATCTGCGTCGATGCGATGTGGGGCTTGATGACAATGGTCATCATCCTCGGCGGCATTCTTTCAGGCGTCTTCACGGCGACCGAGTCGGCGGCCATCGCCGTCTTGTGGGCGTTCTTCGTCACGATGTTCATCTATCGTGACTACAAATGGCGCGACCTACCAAAGCTCGTTCACCGCACGGTAAAGACGGTCACGATCGTGATGATCTTAATTGGATTTGCTGCAGCGTTTGGCTACATGCTCACGCTGATGCAGATACCGCTCAAAATCACGGAAATGTTCTCGAACCTGTCGAGTAACAAATACGTAATTCTCATGTGCATCAACGTCATGTTGTTGGTTCTGGGCACCATGATGGACATGGCGCCGTTGATCCTTATTCTCACGCCCATTTTGCTACCGGTCGTGACCTCACTCGGCATAGACCCAGTTCATTTCGGCATGATCATGATGGTGAACCTTTCGATCGGCCTCTTGACCCCGCCCGTAGGTGCTCTTCTTTTCGTGGGAAGTGCCGTCGGCAAAATTAGCATTGAGACGCTCGTAAAGGCGCTGCTTCCGTTCTTCGGAGTGCTGCTGTTCGTTCTGGCGATCGTGACTTACGTACCCGCCGTTTCGCTCTGGCTGCCCGCATTGCTGCTTAGCAAGTAACCATCCCAGCGTCCGTTGGTGCCGAAGCGCGCCTGCGGACGCTACTGCACGCCGTATTTGTTCGGCAGCTTGACGTTCTCTTTCATGTACTGATTCATCGGCAACTTGAACGCGCCGCTCTCGAACCATTTCGCGTAGACCGTCCGAATTTTTCCAGACGTGAACAAGTCCGCTATCGCCACGTCAACAAGTTTGGCAAAAGCCGGATCGTCTTTGCGCAACATGATGCCATACGGTTCCACTGAGAAAAATCTGCCCACAAAATCATACGCCGCAGGGTCTTTCGACTTCGTCGCAAGGCCAATGAGGAGCGCATCGTCGTTAGCGACGGCAATCGCTTCACCGGCCTCCATGCGCTTGAAGCCCTCTGCGTGATCTTTCGCGGTAAGGATGGTGATGCCTAGATTGCGCTCGGTATTGGTTTGACGGAGCACAGCTTCCGTGGTCGTTTTCTCGGTAACGATTACCGTCTTGCCACGCAGATCAGTGAGATCTTTCACCCCAGCGCTTTTCTTGGCCAACAAGCGCGCGCCTGCGACGAAGGTCGTGTAGCTAAACGCAACGTCCTTCTGCCGCGCCACCGTGTTGGTCGTTGACCCGCACTCCACATCGACGCGACCGTCCTTCACTGCGGCGATTCGGTCCGCAGGTTTGAGCGGGACAAGCTTCAACTTTATGTCGGAACGCTTGAGATCAATTTTCACTTGCTCGTAAATTCGCAAGCAGATATCCACAGAATACCCCGCAGCGCCGCCACCTTCATTGACAAATGAAAACGGAGAGGAACTCTCTCGGTGTCCGAGCAGGAACTCGCCGCGTTCTCGTATCGACGATAACGTATCGGCATAGGCGCATGCCGCGAACAGACTCAGCACGCATAAACCCGTTACCTTGTAGCAGTTCAAATCACGCACAGAAACGGCTCCTAAGAAAATACCTACGCATTGTCACCCAAAAAGCCCAGAAGCCCTTGCGCTGTCGCAATGCTGACTACTAATGCTCGTCCAAACGAAACGGCGCACCATCACACAAATTTGAGCGCACTTTGCGCGCGTGGTGCATCGGAGTAACGCATAGTCCATGCCAGTAATGGCATCGTCTGCGCAACCAAATGCTCCTACAGTTCGGGCTTCGCATACTGATTTCCAAACTTGCAAATGAACACGAGTACGCCCGGCCTCTCCTACGTTCCCAATAACCCCCAAAGCCCTTGGCAGATGTATCTGCAACAAGTGGATCGCGTCACGCCGCACCTCGGCCACCTCGCCCGATGGTCAGAAACACTCAAGCGTTGTAAACGCGTGTTAGCAGTCGACATTCCGATCAACAAAGACGACGGCACCGTCGCCCATTTCGAAGGCTTCCGCGCGCAACACAATCTTTCGCGCGGCCCCGGCAAAGGCGGCGTCCGCTTTCATCCGGACGTGTCGATTGATGAAGTGATGGCGCTCTCGGCATGGATGACGGTGAAGAACGCCGCGCTCAATCTGCCCTATGGCGGTGCTAAAGGTGGTGTGCGCGTTGACCCAAAACTGCTCACGCGTGGTGAGCTGGAGCGCTTAACGCGCCGCTACACCAGCGAAATTGGCCTCATCATTGGCCCGGATAAGGACATTCCCGCGCCAGACGTGAACACCAACGACCAGATCATGGCGTGGATGATGGACACGTATTCGATGAATGTGGGCGCGACCGCGACGGGCGTTGTTACTGGCAAGCCGATCGCGCTCGGCGGTTCGCTCGGCCGCCGCGAAGCGACGGGGCGCGGCGTCTACATCGCCGCACGTGAAACCGCGCGGTCCTTGGGTTTTGATATCGCGGGCTCACGCATCGTGGTGCAAGGTTTCGGCAATGTTGGCGGGATAGCCGCGAAACTGTTCAAAGCCGCTGGCGCGAAGATTATCGGTTTGCAGGACGCGAGCGGATCAGTCGCGAACGAAGGCGGCATTGACGTTGATGCCGCGTTTGACTTCGTGGCGCTCGGTGGCAAACTCACCGAATTCAAAGGCGTCACGCCGATCACCGAAGGCGAATTCTGGGCGCTCAAGAGCGACATCTTCGTTCCCGCCGCGCTAGAAAACCAGCTGACGGAAGCTCGCGCGAAAACAATCTCGACCCGATTGGTCGTGGAAGGCGCGAACGGCCCGACCACACCCGCCGCCGACGACATCTTGCATGACCGAAACATCATCGTGGTGCCGGACGTCATCGCTAACGCCGGCGGCGTAACGGTCAGTTACTTCGAATGGGTGCAAGATTTTTCGAGCTTCTTCTGGACCGAAGCCGAGATCAACGACCGCCTAGAGCGCATCATGGTGGAAGCCCTCAAAGCCGTCGTCGCTGCGTCGGAAAAACACAAAGTATCGCTACGCACGGCCGCGTTCATCATCGCGTGCACTCGTGTGCTCGCGGCGCGCGAGTTGCGTGGGTTGTATCCGTAACCCAAGTCGCGGTCGTGGGGCCGGCACTGCCGGCCCTACGAACAGTGCGCTGCGAAGCAATATAAAACCCAGCACCTGCGATGCGGCGTAGCCGCGAGCGTGCGAAGCGCATTTGAAGGGCCGGCGCGAGCGAACCTCCGCGCCGCGTGAACATCGACATGACGTCAACAGCTTTATGCCGTCAGCGGCTGCCCTTTGGAGGTTTGAGCCACTTTTTTATGTATATCGACTTCAACAAAAAACGGTCTGCAAGTCAAGCACAGCGGTCGCTAGACACAAAAAGCCAATAGACTCAAACGAAGGCGACCAGTGCTGCGGTGAATCGCTGCGCCAGCTCGTTAAGCGATCACGGCCGGAAACAATACATCCGTGAACCCAAACCGTGTCATATCTTCAATCCGACGCGGATACAGCACGCCATCCAAATGATCGCATTCATGCTGCACGACTCGCGCATGAAAACCATCGACCTCACGCTCGAATTCGATGCCGTGTGCGTCGCGGCCTCGGTAGATCAAGCGCTCAAAGCGCGGCACTTCGCCGCGCAGGCCTGGCACCGACAAGCAACCTTCCCAGCCAGCAGATTTTTCGTCACCAATCGGAATGATTTCGGGGTTGCACAGCACCGTAAAGGGAATGTCCGGCGCATCAGGGTAGCGCGGGTTCTTTCCGGTACCACCGAAAATTACAACGCGTAGATTGACGCCGATCTGCGGCGCGGCGATTCCCGCGCCGCTTGCTGCGTACATCGTCTCGCGCAGATCCGTGATTAGCTCGGTCATCTCCGCGCTTGCGAACATCGCTTCAGGCACCTGCGGCGCAACGCGCAACAAGCGCTCGTCGCCCATTCGCAAAATTTCGCGCACAGCCACGATTACGCCGCCTTCCAATGCAACGCTGAGGCTGCGATGATCGTTTGAACGCGTTCGATGCTTTTGTCTAACGTGGCGTTGATCTTGTCGTGCGAAATCGCAGTGGCGCTATCGCCGCAGCCCGCGGCCCAGTTTGATACGACGCAGAGGTGCGCATAGCGAAGCGAGAGCTCGCGTGCCAGCGCCGCTTCGGGCATACCGGTCATACCCACGAGCGTCGCGCCGTCGCGGGCCATGCGTGTAATTTCCGCCGCCGTCTCAAGGCGCGGGCCTTGCGTCGCACCGTACACGCCGGTGGCGATCACAGCCTCGTTGCTTCGGGCAGCCGCCTGAAGAATCACGTCGCGCAATTGGCCGCTGTACGGTTGAGTGAAATCAATGTGAACGACGCTACGTTCACTGCCGTCGCAGTACGTGTGTTCGCGGCCATAGGTGTAGTCGATGATCTGATCGGGCATGGCAACGGTACCCGGGCCGACGTTGTGAGCGATCCCGCCCACTGCCGCAACGGCGATGATGTCCGTTGCGCCTGCTTCCTTGAGAGCCCAAATGTTGGCGCGGTAATTGACGCGATGCGGCGCAAGAATGTGGCCGGGCCCGTGGCGCGGCAGGAAAAGCGCAGCCGCGCCGTTGATTTCGCCAAACACCAAAGGACCGGACGGATCGCCAAACGGCGTACGCATAATCTGGCGACGAATCACCTTCATTTGGCCGAGGCCGGCTAGGCCACTACCACCAATAACTGCCAACATAGATAAGTTCGCTTGAGGCGCTAACGCTAAACCGTTATTCTCGCAGTATTGACACTCGCGTCTCGTGGCGCACGGATTCCCGCTTTCATGTATCTCACACGTTTGTTGCAATTGATGTCCGAGCGCGAGGCATCGGATCTGTTCATTTCGCCCGGCGCGCCGATTCATCTAAAAATCAACAACGACACGCTGCCCGTGAGCACGCAGATCATCGATGAAGAAACGTCGAAGAAAATTGCGTACGAAGTGATGAGTGAGGAAGAGATCGCGCGTTTCGAGCGCGATTGGGAGATGAACCTTTCTCACGTTGAGCCTGAGTTCGGTAACTTCCGGATAAACGTGATGCGGCAGCGCGGTAACGTTTCGATGGTCGTTCGCTACATCCGAAGCAGCGTGCCGTCGTTTGAATCACTTAACTTGCCGCCGGTACTGCTCGACCTTTCGCTTGAACGACGCGGCCTGATCCTCGTGGTCGGGTCAACTGGCTCAGGGAAGTCAACCACGCTCGCCTCGATGATTGATCATCGCAACACCAACACGACCGGCCACATACTCACGGTCGAAGACCCTATTGAATACCTAGTGCGACATAAGCGCTGCGTGGTCAATCAACGCGAGATTGGTCACGATACTCGCAATTATGAAAACGCGTTGTCCAACGCCCTGCGCGAAGCGCCGGATTTGCTGCTGATCGGCGAGGTGCGCGACCGCTCCACGATGCAACACGCGTTAACGCATGCGCTCACCGGTAATTTGTGTCTCACGACGCTGCACGCGACCAACAGCTATCACGCCCTCTCACGCATCATCAACATGTATCCGCAGGATGCCCGTTCAGGTTTGCTGGCAGACTTGTCGTATGGCCTCAAGGCAATTATCGGGCAGCGTTTGGTACGGACCAAGAACGGCACGCTGCAACCGGCCGTCGAGATCTTGCTCAACACCAAACTCGTCTCCGAACTGATTGCCGGTGGCGAGATGCACAAGATCAAAGAGGCAATGGAGCAGAGTTTGACGCAAGGCTCTTGCACATTCGAGCAAGCGCTCTCGAAAATGTATCTCGCGGGTACGATTGACTACGAACAGGCGCTTGCGTCCGCCGATTCACCTACCAACTTGGCGTGGCTGATTAATCAATCCCAGCAAACGATGCAATCCAGCAGCACGCGAAATCGCGCTCATTCAGCGGCAAATTTCGACGATTTTGAGTTGGGTAGTCGCTTACCAGAACGTACACGCTGAGTTTTTCCAGATAAATCAGCGTTGGTTCTTAGACGGCAGATGGTCTGTTTTCGCCAACGATTTACACCGATGAAAGCGGAACGAGTCGATGAAAAACTGTGCTCACCCATGCAAATCCGTGGCAAAAATAGAATCACGCTGAAGTTAATCTGATATCCGCATCCCTTTCTCACACTACCGGCCCCTGCTCCATGACCGCACTGCAACCTCTTACTTTTCCGAACGCCATCCCGCAGGAGCTGGCTACGATCGGCGACTGGTGGCGCTTCACGGTGAGCTCTCTCTCTCGCGGCGAATCGCGGTTTGGCCAAGGCACGCTCGATGCGGGGGAGGACGCGGTGTTTCTCGTCCTCGGTGCGATGCATCTTCCGCTCGACAGCTTCGAGCAAATGAAAGACTTTTCGCTCACAGGCTATGAGCGAAAGCACGTGTTTAATGCGCTCCGAAAGCGCGTGGTCGAACGCGTCCCAACGGCGTACGTGCTCGGATTTGTGGAGCAAATGGGACTGCGTTTTGAAGTAGACGAGCGTGTTTTGATTCCGCGTTCGTTCATCGGCGAGCTGCTCGAAAACAGCCTAGCGGACTGGATCGAAGATTCAGGAGCTATCGATAGCGTGCTCGATCTTTGTACCGGCTCTGGCTGTTTGGCGATCCTCGCGGCGCATGCATTCCCGAATGCCGTGATCACGGCCAGTGACATCTCGCCCGATGCATTAGACGTCGCGCGTAGCAACGTTGCCCTGCATGGGTTTGAAGATGACATCGACGTGCTCGAAGGCGATTTGTTCGCGGGCGTTGGAACACAAAAGTTTGACCTCATCCTGAGCAACCCACCCTACGTGACAGCGGAGAGCATGGCCGCGTTGCCGGAGGAGTTTCGGCATGAGCCAACGCTAGCGCTGGCCGCCGGCGATGACGGCAACGATGTGCTGCGACGCATGCTCAAGGAAGCGAAATCGCATCTGAATCCAGGTGGATTTTTGGTGGTGGATATGGGTCACAATCGCGACCTCGTGGAAGCTGCGTTCCCAACGGTGCCGTTCGTTTGGCTCGCGACGGAAGCGAGCGATGGGGGGGTATTTTTGTTGCGCGCTGAGGACCTTGCGTGAAGCGAACGCTAGTGCTTGTCGGAGGTGGGCATGCCCACGTTGAAGTGCTGCGACAACTGGCGCTCAACCCGC
>ERZ795056.6112-NODE-6112-length-11826-cov-44.080112_pt1 | contig 11826 bp, 10 predicted proteins | sample MGYA00375140_ERZ795056 | MGnify/ENA primary metagenome ERZ795056 (study PRJEB30185, sample SAMN05720227) | activated sludge metagenome | isolation source: Anaerobic digester | place: USA | collected 2015-03-09 ...
CACAGCCCGATCACTCTCGTGATCTAGCTGTTGACTTTCAAGACGGTATCTACGGCCAAGTCGCTTCACGCTACGAACGCGTCACGGCCCCATCGTCTTGCGGATGTGCTCCAAATGCGCGCGTGCGGATTCGACGTCACGTCCGTATTCGGCGAGGTAGCGTTCGCGCTCTTCGCTGTTCCATTCGGCTTCTGAGAACGCGCTGAGCGGGTAGCTCTTGCTCACTAGCACTTTGCCGGGTAGCCGTGGCATGAGCGCGCGGTCGGGATCTACGTCGGGCTTTAGCAAGAAAGCATCAACGTCGCGTAACGTGAGCGGGAACACAGGTTTTTCGTCAACGAGCAATTTGCCGAATAAGTTGAGCTTGAATTCGCGTGGACCTGCCGCGACTTCATCATTAAAAGAAATAAGCGCGAACGGTTGTCCCTTGGCGTCATCAATGCGGCCGGTGACAACGTAGCGACCAGCTTCGTGCACTTGTGCCTTCAGATAAAAATTGAGTGATCCGGCTTCCACTGCTTCGCGAACGAAGTTGCCCGTTGCCCAAATAGCAGGTGGGTTCGGTGTGTAGAAAATATCGAAAAAGGCGAAGCCCGTCTCTTCGCTCACTTTGAGATTGACGGACACGCGAATCGTGCCTGCGTGTCCGGAGAAGCCTTGCGTTTCAGGGCTTAGGCGAACGCTCACGACGCCGTCGCCCGCGACAACGTCACCGGCTGCGCCGTCGTCGTTGAATCCAAGGGCGACCGAGTTTCGCTTTGACGGTTTGCCATCAAGCGGTGGATCTTCGGCTATGGCGCGCGTGACGGATAGCGGAAGGATGTTGCCGTCCCAGTCAAGCGCCGACACTGTGAACAACACCGTCTCGCTGCCGACCACGTAAATGCGTTCCTGCGAGGTACGTATTCGCACGCCTGCGGAGGGCTTTTGGCCCGGATTGGTGAGGCGTCGCTCCTCGTTCACGAAACGGTTCGGGTACATCTGATCCAAATGCTCGCGCGCCGGGCGTGATTCAAACGGATAGATGGTTTGTTTGCGATAGTTTTCGAGCACTTCTTCGGCGCGCGCGAGCCGCTGTGACCAGAGCGCGAGTTGTGCTTTGGGATCGGTGCTGGCGGCTAGGTCAAGCGCGTCGGCTTTTGATCCACCAACAGCTACTACTCCCGGTTGGCGCGGAGTGAGGCCGACGCCATTGGCAGCGGCTTTGGCGTCGGCTGACGCGTTGAGCGCTGCGCTCCGTTGCGCGTCTGCACCGTTCGTCGCGTTGTCGTTGCCCATGCCCGACACCCACCAACTGCCGCACGCGCCCGCCACGATGAGTAGCGCGATTACAAGCGGCCAGCGCCCACGCGTGGCGCGCGCGCGTGGCGATACTTCGTCGTCGGATTTATTGGGCATTCACCACCATATCAGCGACCGCACGCGACACAATGCCGCCCCAGTTGCCATTGGTATAGTGGTTGTACGACTCGTTGTTGTCCCGGAACTTCACGTTGTGATTTGTCCATTTCGCACGACCGCCTTCGTTTGCGGCTGTGCCCATCGTCAAGTCGTTGCAGAACCAATCCGAGCCATTGCAGTAGCTCGCGCCGCCTGTGCCCGACACGCCGCCGCTTGAGTGGTACGCGATGGCTTCGTCATCCTGTCCCGGAAGGATGGCGGAATAGAGCGTGCCGCTTGCGCCGGCGAACATGTAGAAGGTCGCGCCGCGTGTCGTGTTGTGGTTGTACATCGCGCGTGCTGTCGCTGTTTTTAGGTCACCGACCAGTGGTTCAGAAAGCGCCCAGCTACCTGCGTTGGCGAGTTCGGAGCCACCACCCGCACCACCGGCCACGTCGACCCATTTGATATTCCAGCCTGTTTGCGTACCGGTTCCTGCGCTGCCGCACACTCCTCCACTATTGGGTACGCCGTTTTTCTTGGTGCGTGTGGAGCCACCGTAAAGGGAGAGCGCGTAGCCCACTTGCAGATTGCCTGCGCTGTGTGCGGCGACGTAGCACCAGTTGTTGCCCGTGCAATAGCAATCGAGCGCGTCGCGCACGCCGCCGTTGGTGGAGGCGATGGTGTTGTAGCCGTCCCAGTTCACAGATTTTTTGTTGACGCCAGCGGCCGTTGCGGCAGGTCCCCAATAGGCGAAATCAGCGTGATTGCCCACTTGCCCGCCGCCGGTGCGGCCATTCACCCACAACGAATAGTTGGTCGCATGCGCGAGCGCCGCAATGCCCAAACCCACGATGGCAAACCCGAATACGCATTTGCGCCAGCACCATGATCCCAGTTTCATAACTGCTCCCCTTAGTAGATCTGTGACGATGAAAACTCAGGCCGCACACCGTTGCAGTGCGCGAATCAACGTCAAAAGGAACAGTATCAATTCGCCAGCGATTCGACCGCATCCTCCCTGATGCGTGCATCGCTCGACGTCCCCCTTTTGCACTGATGCGACGCACTATATCGGCGTTGCGTGGGGGCGTCAATTTCAAACGCGGTGTGAGTTTTCGAAGCGCTACGCGTTACGCTGGCACGTCGTGCGCGACTGCGCGGTCGTGGTCGCGCCGAGCTTCAAGAAATCGTTCAATGCAGCAGACCATTGCGAGGTGAAGCGCGTGGGAATATCGATGTGGCGTGCACCATCAACCAGCAGCCATCGCTTGGGTTCGGGCGCCGCGTCGAAAAGTTTTTTTGCGACGTCAGTTGGGATGCGGTAGTCGTTACTGCCGTGCATGAAGAGCGTGGGCATGCAAAGCGTAGGCGCCTTGGCGATTGAATCGAAATACTGCGTTTGTACTGCCGCCAGCGGTATCCACTTGTAGGCTGTGAACTGCTGCATTTCGCGCACGCTTGTGAACGAGCTTTCCACTACCAGACCCGCCGCGTTTTTGGCTTCGGGTTTCGCCGCAAGATCAATCGCAATCGCGCCACCGAGTGAATGACCGTAGATGTATCGCTTGCTGTTGGGTGCTCGCCGCGTCAGCTCGGTCCACGCCGCGCTGGCGTCCTCAGCGGCTGACTGTTCCGAAGGCAACTGCCCGTCGCTCTTGCCAAAGCCTCGGTAGTCAATGGCGAGTACTGAAAAGCCTTCATCGCGAAGCTTCATGATGCGCGGCAGATTTGCCGAAATGCCGAAGCCTGCGCCGTGTAAGTAGAGAGCAGCCGGTGCGGATTTAGTGGCGCCCGCCGGAGACGGAATCCACCATGCGTGAACGCGATTTTCGTTGCCGTTGCCTACCTGTAGCCACACGTCTTCGAACGGTGCATTGAACTCCGCGGGCGTGCGGCCGACGTCCTTGCTCGGGCGAAATATCGCTTGTCGCTGAAAGGTATCGAGCGAAGCACATGCGGAGAGCGTCGCCACCGCGGCGACGGCTAGTACAACGAGCGTCGGGATGCGTATAACGCGGCGTAGCGTCAAGGGTATATCGATCATGTTCATTCCGGTGCAGTGGAGCGCTGCCCATGGTTAGTCGCGGTTGGAGCGCGGTGCTCGCAGTTTTGCGGGCAGAAACCGCCCTATTCAAATGGACGTTCACCGCAATTCTGACAATCTGGGGCCAATCGAATACGAGTCAATCACGACGCGTTATTTTAGCGACCTAGAACGTTGGCCATTCCGTGACGAGAAAGTTCCCCTGAGCTCTCCGCGTGGTTGGTGCTCAAGGAAGCCTCCATCAGCTTTTAGCAAAAACGACAGGCACGTCTTGATTGCAGGCGAATTTCGTCACTTATCGACTTTTATAAAATACTGCCTGTATATACCGTGTAGCTGTCGGAAAAGCCTAAAAGCTGTTGGTCATTAACCGACGGTATCTGCGCCGATTGTCCGAATGCTCTGATCGGGTAAGTGCGGCCGCCGTCGCCATGTCACGTATGCAGGTGTCAGGCAGTTTTCGCATATGTATAGCTCGAAATTTCTTAATTTTGGCAGCCAGTCCGGTCCTAGAATCGTCTTTGATCGTGACTAATATCAACGACGTACTTTGGAGGCCACCCCATGCATTTTCAATCTCGATTTCGTGTTCGCGCGCTCGCGCTGACTCTTGCCAGCGTGCTGCTGGCAGCCGCGCCCGGCGCGTTCGCCCAAGCACCCGTTAGCAAACATCTTGCGAGAAACCTCGCAGCGCAGTGCGCGAACTGCCACGGCACCAATGGCAATAGCGTGAGCGACGTACCGTCGCTTGCTGGTGCTCGTGCGATCGATACCATCAAAAAAATGACCGACTATCGAGACGGAAAAATGCCTGGCACCATCATGCATCAGCTCGCGAAGGGCTACAGCAATGAGCAAATTGCATTGATTGCTGATTACTTCTCTAAACAAGCCAAATAACCAAGGAGCGAACCATGAACTCATTCAATCGTCGCGACTTCGTTAAATCGGCTGGCGCGATCTCAATCGCAGGTGCAACCGCCGGCGTCGGACTTTCCGGCTGCGCGAGCGTAGGCGGCGCGGCTAAACCCAAAGTAGTCATCGTGGGCGGCGGCTTCGGCGGCGCTACGGCCGCGAAATACATCGCCATGTGGAGCGAAGGCAAGATTGACGTCACGCTCGTGGAGCGTGGCAGCGCGTTCGTCTCGTGCCCGCTGTCGAACCTTGTGCTCGGTGGATCGAAATCCATTGGCGATATTTCCGTTGCGTACGGCGGGCTGGACAAATACGGCATCAAACGCGTGCAAGGCGAAGCCACGGGTTTTGACGCGGATAAAAAAGTGCTCGCCTTGGCCGATGGCACGCGTCTGCCCTACGACCGATTGATTCTCTCGCCGGGCATTGACTTCATGCTTGAGTCGCTGCCGGGCTTGGCCGGCGCTGAGGCGCGCGGCAAGGTGCTTGCAGCATGGAAGGCGGGTCCGGAAACCGTCGCGCTGCGTAACCAATTGACAGCGATGAAAGATGGCGGCGTTTTCGCTATCCACATTCCCAAGGCACCCTTCCGCTGCCCACCAGGGCCGTACGAGCGCGCCTGCCAGGTCGCGTGGTATTTCCAGCAGGCGAAGCCGAAATCGAAAGTTCTCATTCTCGACGCCAACGAAGACGTTGTCTCGAAGAAGGGCCTCTTCATGGCTGCGTGGAACGGAAAGTTCAAGGGCGTTGTGGAATATCGCAACAATCAAGAAATTCAGGACGTTGACGCCAAAACCAACACGCTCAAAATGACTTTCGGTGATGACTTGCGCGCCGACGTATTGAACGTGCTGCCACCGATGCGAGCGGGCAACATCGCAACTCAGAACGGCTTGAACAACTCCAATAAGCGCTGGTGCCAAATTGATTGGCTCACCTACGAATCCACGGCCGTGAAAAACGTGCACATCCTCGGTGATGCGCTGCAAATTGCGCCGCTGATGCCGAAGTCGGGCCACATGGCCAACCAGCATGGCAAAGTCTGCGCGGCGGCTGTTATCGCATTGCTAACGGGGGACGTGGTCAACACCACGCCGATGGTTGCGAACACTTGCTACAGCTTCATCGATGACAAAAACGTGGTTCACGTCGCTTCGGTGCATCGCTATGACGCGGCACAGAAAACGATGGTCACAGTGGCTGGCGCCGGCGGCTTGTCGCCATCGCCGAACCTCGCGGAGGGCGTATACGCCAACAGCTGGGCGAAAAACATCTGGGCAGACATGCTCACCTGATACGCGCCCGCATCGCGTTAGGCTCAGTCGACCAAACCGAGTGAGCCAGCAGCAAAAAAAGCCCGAACACGCGAGTGTCGGGCTTTTTTGTTGCACGGATACGACACCGCAGAATCTGCGTTGCGTGCTCAACCAGTTTTGGGTACGGCGGACGTTCGTGGCCGTTCGCGCCAGTGGCTCGGCACCGAACTTTACGCGCGCACTTCAACACCTCATCGGAGTCGATTGAATTTCCAACGCTTTTTCCAATTGTGCAGCGGTGCGGAACCGAATTTCAATTGGTGCAACGCGGGAAACAAAAAATACTTTCACGATGTGGAATCTTTCGTGGAATGAAAACGCATTGCAAACCGTTGTTTTAATGAGCTTTTTTAGAAGTTGAGATGCAGATTCCATAAAAATGCTCTATGCTGCGAAGCAACAACAAGATGCTTTGCGCGCTTCCGTCAGGTGGAAACCGGATCGGGGCGTAAAAAAGTGAGGAACGTTTTCAGGACACCGTTGAAAGGCAACCCACCATGACTCAATCTTCCAAAGTTCAGGCCCAAATGGCCGCCGCTACCGCCGCTCTCGAAAAGGACTGGGCGACTAACCCACGCTGGAAAGGCGTCAAGCGCAACTACAGCGCAGCTGATGTCGTACGTCTTCGTGGCACTGCAGGCGTTGAGCACACGCTCGCCAAAAACGGCGCAGAAAAATTGTGGAATTCGCTGCACACCGAACCGTTCGTCAACTCGCTAGGCGCGTTGACCGGTAACCAAGCGATGCAGCAAGTCAAAGCGGGCTTGAAGGCCATTTATCTGTCAGGCTGGCAGGTCGCGGGCGACGCCAACCTCGCCGGTGAGATGTATCCTGACCAATCGCTGTACCCAGTGAATTCGGTGCCAGCTGTCGTCAAACGCATCAACAACACGTTGCTGCGCGCTGACCAAATCCAGTGGATGGAAGGCAAAGACGACGTTGATTACATGCAGCCAATCGTCGCCGACGCTGAAGCTGGCTTCGGCGGCGTGTTGAACGCGTTCGAACTGATGAAATCGATGATTGACGCGGGCGCTGCTGGCGTTCACTTCGAAGATCAACTCGCAAGCGTTAAGAAATGCGGCCACATGGGCGGCAAAGTTCTAGTGCCAACGCGTGAAGCCGTTGAAAAGCTCTACGCTGCGCGCTTCGCTGCGGACGTCATGGGCACGCCTACCGTGTTGCTCGCACGTACGGACGCAGAAGCCGCTGACTTGCTGACCAGCGACGTTGACGAAATCGATCGTCCGCATTGCACCGGCGAGCGCACGGTTGAAGGTTTCTACAAAACCAAGCCGGGCTTCGAGCAAGCGCTTTCGCGCGGCCTCGCTTACTCGGCGGTTGCTGACTTGATTTGGTGTGAAACTGGTAAACCTGACCTCGAATTTGCCCGCAAGTTCGCCGAAGGCATTCAGAAGCAATACCCAGGCAAGATGCTGGCGTACAACTGCTCGCCGTCGTTTAACTGGAAGAAAAATCTCGACGAATCGACGATTGCCAAATTCCAACGCGAACTCGGCGCGATGGGCTACAAGTTCCAGTTCATCACGTTGGCTGGCTTCCACAGCCTCAACTACTCGATGTTCAACCTCGCCCACGGCTACGCTCGCAACAACATGAGCGCATTCGTTGAATTGCAAGAAGCTGAATTCGCCGCAGCAGACAAAGGCTTCACGGCAGTTAAGCATCAACGCGAAGTCGGCACAGGCTACTTTGACGCTGTGACCCAAGTGATCCAAGGCGGCCAAAGCTCAACGACCGCACTGCACGGTTCGACCGAAGACGAGCAGTTCTTCGACGACAAGAAGCCAGCGTTGAAATTGGCTGTGGGTCAGAACGACTAATCCGTCGTTTGCTCCAAGCGACTGAATTAACTTTCGGTCGCCGGGCTGCTTTCGAGCAGCCCAAGAATTTGAAGCGGTGAAATAGGGCGAAGAGCACCAAAAAAGTGAAAATCGCACAAGATAAGTCTTGCAAGTCCTCTAGAAGACCCTATAATCTGCACTGATTTCCTCGAGGAGGAGGGAACCCTTCAGCCCGCGCCGCGTTCATTCGCCCGCGGGCTTTTTTCTGCTTCCAAGATGTCGTTCGCGTACTGCGACTACAGCGCCGTCGACACGGGCACAATCGCCTTCAACCAGCGCTCAAACGGCAATTTGTACTCAGCGTGCAGCGCTCGAGCGCGCGCTTGTAGCGCGCGACTGGCAAGATCTGGCAGTGGTGACTTGCAGGCGATAACCGTGACGTTTTCTGTGGCAATGGCGGGTAACAACACGATGTTGTTGTCGCCAAACACGGCGCGTAAACGGCGAAGTCCGCCGCGATAACGGGTAACGCTGCTCCACATGTTCGCTACGAACACGCCCTTGGCTTTTAGCGAAGCGTGTGCCGCGGCGTAAAACTCGGCTGATTCGAGCGCGCCTACACGCCCGCGACCGTCGTAGCAGTCAACCCACATCCAATCCACGCTTGAAGCGGGTCGTTCGGTGATGACCTTCGCTGCGTCGCCCAACGTGAGCACCACGCGTTCGTCGTCCTGGGGAATGGGAAAGGCCGAGCGCGTAAGTGCCATCACGTCGGCGCGTAGCTCCACAATCTCCATGCGCTTGAGCGATTCGGCCCAATTCGCGATTCCCCAGCGTGGCAGGGAGCCGACTCCAAGCCCGGCTACATAAACATGTTTCGGCGGCGGCGCGAAAAGCATGGCGGCGCACATGTCCTGCGCGTAGCCCAAAATAAGTTCCGCGGGCTTGCTGATGCGCATGCGCCCCTGCACCCATTCGGAGCCAAAGTGAAGCGTGCGGTAACCATTTTGTTCAGAAATCAGCAGTTCGGACATGTCGGGCGAGAGCGCGTAGCAGTGACGATTTAAGCCGCTATTGTCGCCGCAAAGCGCGTACTGGCCGTTATCTGCGCGCGCTGCATTCGTCCTCAGTGCCGAAGGCGGCTTAAAATAGCCGCTTCTCCTCAAGAGATTGCTCTTTCTCATGGCCACTTCTGCCAACCCCGCCTCGTCGTCCTCCAAACCAGCGCTAGCCGCTGTGCCCTCGCATACGACGTCGGTGCTCTCATCCGTGCCAGAAATCATCGCTGACCTTAAGGCCGGTCGCATGGTCATCCTAGTGGACGAAGAAGACCGCGAAAACGAGGGTGATTTGGTGCTCGCCGCCGAATTCGTCACGCCGGACGCGATCAATTTCATGGCGAAACATGGGCGAGGGCTGATTTGCCTCACGCTCACGCAAGAGCGCTGCGCGCAGCTCAATATTCCGCTGATGACATCGAGCAATCGCTCCGGTTTCGGCACTAATTTCACGCAATCGATCGAAGCGGCTGAGGGCGTCACCAGCGGCATCTCTGCTGCGGACCGTGCGCATACCGTCAAGACTGCCGTGGCCTTTAATGCGAAGCCATCCGACATCGTGCAGCCCGGCCACATTTTTCCAATCATGGCGCAGCCCGGCGGCGTGTTGATGCGTGCGGGGCACACTGAGGCAGGCTGTGATCTCACACGTATGGCCGGTCTAACCCCCGCCGCTGTGATTTGTGAAGTGATGAAAGACGATGGGACGATGGCGCGGTTGCCGGACTTGCTCGTTTTCGCGAAAGATCACAACCTCAAAATCGGCGCGATTACCGATTTGATTCAGTTCCGCGCAGCGCAAGAAAATTTGGTGGAGTGCGTCGGCGAACGTCCGTTGCACACCGCGCAAGGCGAATTTACGCTTAAGGTATTCCGCGAAAAACTCACCGCTGCGACTCACCTCGCGATCGTTAAAGGCACGCCGACGCCGGATGCTGAAACCGTCGTTCGCGTACATGAACCGCTGTCGGTGATCGACATGCTTGACGCAGCCAGTGCCGTCCATTCTTGGAGCGTGCCCAATGCGCTTGAGCGTTTGCAGCGCGCGGACGCTGGCGTGTTGGTCTTGTTGCACCAAACCGAATCGGCGGACGATCTACGTGATCGTGCACTCAACGTGAAGCCGCTCAACGCACACAAAATGGATTTGCGCACCTACGGTATCGGCGCGCAAATTTTGCGTGCGCTCTGCGTCGGGAAAATGCGCGTTCTAGCCAAGCCGCGGCGCATGCCGTCGATGACGGGCTTTGATCTTGAAGTGGTTGCTTACGAAGAACGCTAGCGGCCTTGAGACTGTCACACAAGAACACTTCTTAACGTTGGATAAAAAATGCCCCTAAAACCCCTGATGCAACTTCGCGGCGCTGGATTGCGCGTTGGTATTGTCACCGCGCGATTTAATGCTCCGATTTGCGAAAAACTCCTAGCAGGCGCGAAGAAAGCGCTGGCTGAAATGGGCGTTGACGGGAGCGATATCGCCGAAGTTACGGTGCCCGGCGCGCTAGAAATTGCCCTCGCCCTACAGGCGTTTGGCACGACTGAGCAGTTCGATGCGTTAATCGCGTTAGGCTGCGTCGTGAAGGGCGACACCTACCATTTTGAGGTCGTGTGTAACGAATCCGCTGCCGCCATCACGCGTGTGGGGCTGGACCTCGATATCGCTATTGGCAATGGGGTGTTGACCACCTATACCGATGAGCAGGCGATCAGTCGTGCCGAACAAAAGGGATTCGAAGCCGCGCAGGCTGCGGTTGAAATGGCATTGCTTCAAGAATGGGCGCATTCAAATTTCAGCGAAGACTAACCCCTCGCGCGCCCTCGTTTTCATTGCGGCAAGCCGCTCCTACAGAATAAAAATACTTAAATCGCATGACCGCTCCTCAAACGCCTGATTCTCCCGCTGCCGTTGCGGCCACCGCCCCGGTGGCGAAAGCAAAGCCAAAATCGGCGCGTCGCTGGGCGCGTGAATTCGCGCTGCAGGCGGCGTATGAGCTTTTCGTGGCTGATCACGATCCTGGCACCATTCGCATTCGCACGGAAGGCGACGAAAATTTCAAGCGTGCGGACAAAGACTTTTTCCGCGAACTTTGGACCGGGTTGTCCGAAGGCCGAACGCAGCTCGAAGCACTCGTGCAGACCTATGTAGATCGCCCGTTTGCGCAGATCAGCCCGATTGAGCGCAGCATCATCCTCATTGGCGCTTGGGAATTGCAATCAAGGCTCGACATCCCATATCGCGTTGCGATCAACGAATCGGTTGAGTTGGCAAAAAGCTTTGGCGGTACTGATGGCCATAAGTGGGTCAATGGCGTACTCGACAAACTCGCACCGATACTGCGCGCAGACGAAGTGGCCGCGGCTCCACGCCAGCGTCGCTAGGCGCGCTGCGCGGTCAGCACGGTTGCCACGTGTGGTGAGGCTTCCAAACCATGAATGAGTTCGAGCTGATCGGGCGATTCTTCACGCGACGCTCTGAGTCGGCGGTTGTTGGGAATGGCGACGATTGCGCGGTCATCGCGCCATCCGCGGGTAATGCGTTTGCGGTGACCACTGACACGCTCGTGGAAGGCCGACACTTTCTGCCGACCTTAGACCCGTGGAAGCTGGGTCGCCGCGTGGTGCATGTGAATTTGAGCGATTTAGCGGCGATGGGTGCGCAGCCGCGTTACGTGCTGCTCTCGTTGACATTGCCCCGCATTGATGAAACATGGGTTTCGCGCTTCGCTGACGGACTATGGAGCGCGCTAGACGAATTTGGTGTGGAGTTAGTCGGGGGCAACACCACACGTGGCCCCCTCGCGATTGCAATCACCGCGTTTGGTGACGTAGACCCCAGACAAGCGCTCTTGCGTAGTGGCGCGAAGACCGGCGATGAGCTTTGGGTAAGCGGCCCGCTCGGTGACGCCGGCTGGGCGTTGTACTGCATGTTGGGCGACATCAAAGCTGAGGCCTCAGCGGGGCAAATCGCTCGTTACGAATGCCCGACAGCGCGCGTTGCGCTTGGCCTTGCGCTGCGTGGCCTAGCGACAAGTTGCATTGATATTTCCGATGGACTGCTGAGCGAAGCGCAGCACATCGCGAGCGCGTCGAATGTAGGTATCGACATTGATCTTGCCGCCATTCCGACAGGTCTCGGCGACGCCCTCTCTTCAGCTAATTTCGCACGTCAAGCGCAGCATTGCCTGCTTGCCACCGGAGACGCTTATGAACTGTTGTTTACCGCGCCTTCGTCGCAGCATGAGCACATCGCCACTGTCCTCAAGAGCCTATCGCTTGACGGCGCCTGCATTGGACGCGTCACCGGC
>ERZ795056.6113-NODE-6113-length-11826-cov-4.788718_pt1 | contig 11826 bp, 9 predicted proteins | sample MGYA00375140_ERZ795056 | MGnify/ENA primary metagenome ERZ795056 (study PRJEB30185, sample SAMN05720227) | activated sludge metagenome | isolation source: Anaerobic digester | place: USA | collected 2015-03-09 ...
ATTTTAAGATGCATTTTTTCCATTATAAGGTCGCGGTCGTTATAAAAGTCGCTCATATATTTTTCAAGATAAGGCCTGATAGTGTTGTCGCTTTTATATATATAAGATTTTGAAGGGCCTTTTGCCGAATTTATAAAAGCTTTGATTTCAGTATAAGTTTCTACGTTATCGAAGGGCTTGCCGGTCAATTTTAAATTTACCTTATTTTTGAGTTTGCCGAGGCCGTTCGCGTCGCCTTCGTCGAAATCGTCGTCAGAATTGTCGCCGTCATCGATAGTGGTAAGCCTGTCCCACACGGCTACGTCGGTTACCTGATAATAACCGGCCCATTTAATTTTTTCTACGTTCTTTTTAAATTTTTCGAGTTCGGTGACTCTCTGATCGAGCGTGTTGACTTTTGCTCCGAGCGTGTTTAATTCTTCGCGGAATTCCGTGGCCAGGCTTTTAATTATTTCCGCGTCCTTTGGCGATATTATGCCGCCGCTCGATTCTACGTCCTCTACTTTTGTCAATATTTTAGCCAGTGTCAGAGCTATTTCATAGCGCGTTACGACTTTTCTTCCCCTGAACGTATCGTCGGCAAAGCCGTCCATATAGCCGTTTTGAACGAGTTTGTCTATAGCTTCGTACGCCCAGTGGTCTTTTGAAACGTCAGTAAAAGGGGCCGCCATCGAGGATGCTGTAAAAAATAAAAACGCGAGCGCGAATGCGCAAACGGCGGTCAAACCGGCTTGCGGACGGGCTGAAATGTTATTTTTAATTGTTTTTTCGATTAATTTATATAACATCATAAATAATAAATGCTTAATTTTTAATAAAATATTATAGACCACGTTTTTTATATCGGCCGTGCGATTGAAATATTTATTTATTATTGTTGAATTTATAAATTTAATGTGATAGTATAAGTTTAAGTTAAAGTTATATTCAGCCATTTTTAATAAAATAATTTCTTTCGAGGAGTTTCTAATGGATCCAAAAAGAGCTATAATAATAGTCGATGACGATATGATAATGGTAAACCTTCTAAAGAATACTCTTATGAACATTTATGGCAACGCTTTTATATATAAAACGGCTTTAAGCGCGTTAGAAGGTTTAAACGCCATCGAAGAACTGACTCATTCAGGTATCGCAATTTCGTTGATTATTTCCGACTGGCTTATGCCTGAAATGAAGGGCGACGAGTTTATTTTAAAAGTGCATCAAACTTATCCGGATATTAAAACTATAATGATATCAGGCTACGCTGCTCCGGAAGTTATTGAAAGAATATGTTCTAAATTAAAATTGAACGCTTTTATAACGAAACCATGGGATGTAAATGTTTTAACCGCTGAAATAAATAAGTGCGTTAACCAGTAAAAATTTTATGGAGGTTATATGCTGCGTAATATTATGCGTAAAATTTTATCGCCGCTCCTTCTAACTTTAATCGTTTTGATTTACGCCGGGCCGGCGGCGTGCGCGTTTACCCTGGACGAATACAAAGCCGCTTTGAAGCACGCCGGCGAAGTGAGCGAACTTATGATCAGCGGCCTCGATGACGCCGACAAAATAAAATCGCTGCCCGCTGAAATAAATAAATTCAAAAAACTTAAAAAACTGTATATAAATAACCTGTATAACCTCAAATCCATCCCTAAAGAAATAGGCGACCTCGCCGCATTGACGGAATTACATATGGAGCAGGGGAACGACTCGCAACCGATGAAATGCGCTCTGCCCGAATCCATAGGCCGCCTCGGGCAGCTAAAATTTCTTAATCTGAATGGCGCGTTCGACCTGGACGCTAAGCCTCTGCCGAAAAGCGTTTCAAAATTGTCGGGGCTCGAAGAGCTCGACCTTGGCCGATGCAATCTGAAAAAAGTACCGGAGCAGTTAGCGGGGCTCGCCGCTCTAAAAAAACTATCGCTCGAATACAATCCCGTAGCGTCGCTGCCTGAATTTATGGGCCGCCTTACGGCTTTAGAGGAGCTCAATATCAGCTATACTGACGTCAAAGACCTTCCGGCATCATTTTCCGAATTAAAAAAACTGAGCGTGACGATGGGAAATAATCGCCTGAAATTGAGCGAACAGAAAAAACTGATCGATAAATTCAAGAATATAAAATTTAATTTTGAAAATATTTACGATGATGACGCTGTTAATGAAATGCACGCTGACGAAGCTAAAAACGCTAATGAAAGCAAATAATAAACGCTCGAGGCTAAATCGATAGCTCATCACGCGGAGCTTAAAATATTTTTTATTTGAGCGATGGAAGAAAACTTTAATAAAAAAGCCGCTTTCAGATTTATTATAAACTGAAAGCGGCTTTTTAAATATATCGATAACCGTATTTTAGTAAATTTTCATATAAATTTTAAAGTCTTTTAATGCGTTATTTTGAACTTCGCCTATTTCCGTCCATTTTTCGCCGCCGCAGGATATTTTATATTTTGTATTGAACTGTACGCTGCGTTCTTTATTTTCGCCGGCATATAATATCGCGCTGACTGATATAGCTGCGATAATATAGTCTGTTTCGGCGGTTTCTTCGTCTTTTGAAATTCTGACGGCGAGCTTTAAAAATTTGAGAGTTTCCGCCACGCCGTCCATTGTGCGCCCGGCTTTATTAATATCAATTTCAGCGGTTTCGTCAGGAGCTTTCTGAGAGCCTATGGTTATGGCCGAATCATGGAATATAAGAGTTTTAATTTTAGGCGCGGATATGGTCTTTTCTTTGCCGTCAGTTAATTTTACTATTTTGAATTCTATAATTTTTGAATTTGAACCATGCGCCGAGCAAACAAATTCGGAATTTTTATAAATATATTTTCCGCCTGCCGCGCACACCGGTTCGGTTTTTAAATATTGTTTTTGAAAAAGTTCGTGAATGAAATTATCTTTAATATTTTCCTTTTTAAAATTTACATTTTCCATCGAATATAATTCGGTGACGGACGTTATATTTCTTAAATTGGCAAGGCATGCCTTATATATCGATAATTGCCGGGCGGCGCCGTATTTTTTATTGATGGAAGGCAGCGCCTGCATAAAAATATCGTAAAGCTCTTCGATGCCTATCAATTTTACCTGATGCCCGCTTTTTTCATTATGTATTATGCTTGCCGGAAGAATTTTTAAACCGGTAAACGAATCGAGCGCCGAAAGAAACTGGTTGATATCGTTTAATTCAGCCGAGGTGGACAGTATCAAACGCTTGTTATCCAGCATGACGGAAGCTTCGTTTATTTTTGGAACGCTTTTAAAATAAGCCGGCAAAATTTTATTTACGCCGATAAAACGCTCTAAATCATCTGTATAAAAAGACAGATCGAAAGGCGCATTTTTAAAGCAATGTTCGTAAATATTATATAATGCGCCAGGGCTTCCGGCTTTATTGCCTGGTTCGTTCCAGAACCCTATTTTTTTATATTCTGAAATTATTTCCGATTCGCTGGATATGGATGAAATCAATAACGTTTTCCAGTCGATATTATATCCGTTCATGTTATACGCCGCTGCCGCTTCGCCGGCTTTGAAAGTTACGTCTTTATCGAAAGATAATATTATATCTACGGCGTTTAAGTTTAAAGACGAATTTCTGCTTATAATAAAAACTTCAGGCAGCGAATGGCTTTTTAAATCTTCTTTTATGAATGTGGATAATTCCGATTTAATATTTTCTATCAGGATATTGACGTTGGCGGCATCTTCTTTATTCGAAGCCCTCGATCTTAATTTATTTAACAGGAATTTTAAATTAATATGCGCTATGGCGAAATTGGATTTAACTGCGGAAGGTATGCCGCTATTTGGGTTTTTACCGATAGCTTCAAGACGCATCCGCGCTTTTTTAATTACCGTTTCGTCGGTGGCCGCTTTGCCGATTATATTTTCGTAAACCGCTCTTGCCCCCCCGGTATCGCCTTCTACGAATTCTTTCCACAGGCCTTCAGACAGAGTTTGCGAATGAAGATAACCCGCAGGAATTAATGCTAATATAAACGCCGCCAGAAATAAAGCTGAAAAAGCGCCGAAAATTTTACCGTACCTGATAGTTTTGTTTTTATTCATAAAAATTCCCCCTTAAATTAAAATCAGTTTTTTCACTTCCTGATTTTATTATCCGTCAGGGACCTTGCAATAGTGTTGCGGCGGCGTTACAATCACCTTATATTTTAAATTTATATCCTATATTGGGAATCGTTTCTATAAGCGCCCCGTAAGGCGCGATTTTTTTTCTGAGCCTGGATATATGCGGATCGACGCTTCTTAAATCTATAAAAATTCCATTCCACACGCGCTCTATTAATGTCTGCCTTTCGACGACCATATTTTTATTTATTAACAGCAGTTTAAGTATTTCAAATTCGGTAAAACTTAATTTAGCGGCCTTATCATTTATAAACACTTCGCGCGAGCCTAAATTAACGGCCAGATTTTCATGCCTGAAAATATCGGGCGCGCCGCCGGCGTTTCTTTTCGACCGCCTTATCAAAGCTTTTATCCGCGCGTGCAGCTCTTTTAACGAAAAAGGCTTGCACATGTAATCGTCGGCCCCCAGCTCGAGGCCCACCACTTTATCCAGTTCCGAAGACCTTGCCGAAAGGATTATCACCGCGAAATCCAGCGACTCTCTGCGGACTTTTTTAAGGATATCGAGCCCGGAACCGTCCGGAAGCGTCAGGTCGAGCACCATTATGTCGAACCCGGAAAGGCCGCTTTCATTAATAATGCGGCCCGCCTCCACGGCGGATCCGGCCGTTACAACTTCTATATTTTCTAATCCCAGCGCCTCTTTTAATCCGCTAGCGAGCGCTTCGTCGTCTTCGACGAGTAATATTTTGGTTTTTGAATATTCTTCGTTCATAATTTACCTTTTCTTTATGACGGTATGCGCAAATATAAAACGAACCTCGCGCCGTTTTTGTAATTATCGTCCAGCTCGAGTTCGCCGTTCATTTTAACGGCCAGCGCCCTCGCTATATATAACCCAAGCCCGCTCGATCGGAATTCTCCGCCGGAAGCTTCTCCTTTATAAAATTTATCGAATATTTTCGGCGCGTCGGTTTCGCTCACGCCGGGGCCGTTGTCGGAAATTGAAAGAGCCAGGCGGCCGCCGGATATTTCCGATCTGAAAACTATTTCGGTCGTGCTTTTTTTTGAATATTTAAGGCTGTTTGAAATAAGATTGGCTATGATATTATAAAACGCCCATTTGTCTATGAGCGCCCTGTTGTCTTCAGCCAGTTCGAAAGTCACTTTCAATACGGCGTTTTCGATTTGAGCGCCGTAGGATTTAATGTGAAGTATCAGCTCTTCTTCGATGTCCGCCTCTATAATATTAAGAAGAACGTTGTCGGAAAAAATCCTGTTTAAGACCGAATAATTTTCGAATAAAAACGAAAGGGATTTTGCCTGTTCATGCGCCAGAGCTATCGCGCCGCGCGCTTTTTCTTCTTCGCCCGATTCCAGATGCTTTTCGGCGAGCTCCAGGTATAGCAGCGACGATGAAAGTGGCGTTTTAAGCTGGTGGGAAATCTTAGAAACGAAATCGGTCATATTAACGCTGAGCCGGTACGCTTCATTTTCGCGTTTCTTTAAAATATAAAAAACTATTATAGTTATTATCAGCGGAAGGTAAAACGCAGCTTCTATAAAATAATTCCTGTTAAAATCCATGTTATCCGCGATGAGCTTATAAGGGCCGCAAAATTCCATCGAATTAATGCCGCCGCCGTTTTCGACGCTCAATCTCGCGTTATGTTTTCTTTTTATGGCGGCGTTCAAATTATCTATATTAACGACGCCCGCCGCCGCGATTTTTTCCGCCGCGCCGCGCCCGGCCTCTTTCAATTTGCCGGACAAAGGCTCTACTACGGCCGAAACCAGCATGTGCACCCGCCCGCCGTCCATATTTAAAGGCCTTATGTTTATACCGCCGCTCGATTCTCCCGAAAGGGCTTCGCTTTTGACGCTGAGAAAAAGCGCCGGAATTTTTTCGTCTGCCGGATAGGCGTCATCGGATTTGCCGCCGGTTATATTTACGCCGCTTAAAATATCGCCGGCGGAATCCGCCGCTGAGGTTTTTGAAGAGACTACCGAAAGCTTTAATTTTTCATATAAAAATTTTATTTCGTTATCGTTTTTAACCGCCGCCGCGAGATTTTTAAAAGCCGAAAGCTCCTCGTCGAAAGGGCGGCCAAGATCGTTTTTAATTTTTATCAGATAAATATATAAAACGGCTTTTTCATAAACGTATGTATCGGCCCGGTCGTTAAGATAATACGAAAGCAGCGGGGCGGCCGTTTCGGGCGGCGCAGTTTTAACCGCCGATATAAGCCTTTCTAAAACCGAGGAATCGAAATATGCGTGCTTGAGCTCAAGTTCCGCCAGCAGCTTCGCTTTATACCGCGGCGGGAACACGCTCATATCCGAAAGCCCGAGGCGTATAACAGGATCGTAGAATATATCGCCGGAGTAATTTTCATCGCAGGCGTAATTATAAATTTCTTTTTTTATTGAATCGCGTATCTCGTTTTTTATTTTTTCGAGCGGGCCGCGCGCCGCGTTTTCTAAATATTGCCCGTGATAATAAGCCGCCGCCGGCAGCATTGAAATTAAAGCCGCCGCCGCTAATATTATTATGAATCTGTCCATGATTTTTTTCATAAAATAACGCCCTTAATCGATTGGCTCGTTCTTCGCATCGCCCGGCTTGCTTAAAATAAAATCAGCGTCCATTTGGTTATAAGCAAAAACAGAGCGGCTAAAATAAAATTAAAATCTATCAGGCCCTCAATATAATTTCCGTAATAATTAGTTTCTTTGCCGAATTTATTTATGATAACGAGCATATATGCAAAATTGGCTATGAGAGAAAGGCTGTAGTACTCGTATTCGTTTACCAGCACCGCCACTATAGTTATTACGCTCGCGCAGAGAAGAAGGAACTTCATCAGTAAAACTGAATATTTGCTTCCTATAAGCGTTGGTATGGTCTCCTTGCCCACTATGCTGTCGCCCTGGATGTCTTTGATGTCGAGCGTTATCGTGCGGCAGAAAGCCATTATGAATATTATCGAGAACGTGAAAAGAAGGCGCCACTCGAATATCCATTTGCCGCTTACCGCCGGGGAGAATGTCAAAACCACCGCCCAGGCAGTCGAAATGAAAAGGTCGCGCGAACCCGGTATGTCCTTGAGCGAGGCATAACGCACGTAAGGGCGGAAGCCGACCGGCACGAAATTAATGCTGTATAAAACGCCGGCCAGCGAGCAAAGCACGTAAAATAAAAAGAGCCATACGCCGAAATGAAGCGAGAGCGCGACCACGGAAAGCGACGCCAGCACGCCTCCGGCCATTATATACTTCGAGAATTTATGGTATATCTTATTGCGGCTGGAACTGTTGTAGCGGCTCGCGTCGCGGTCTATATAACGGTTCAGGGTGTGCATGGAAAAGATATAAAGCGCGGCGAGCCACGCTTCGAAAGGATGTATGGTTTTGGCTATCAGCGTAGAAGCCACATAAGCCATGGCGAAGGCGCAGATGCCTATATAAATGTCGCTGTCAATAAGAAAGTTGACGGTTTTTTTTAGAAGCCTCAATGGAAAAGGTTTTGAATTATAAGATATTTCCTCTATTTTCTGCGCGACGTTTCGTATCATCCAGTTTGGAGTGGAAGCCCCGGCCGTTATCCCGACCGTGTGCTTGCCCGCGAACATTTCCGTGCTCAGCTCTTCTTCTGTTTCTACGAGCACAGCCGGAGTTTTTGAATACTGGGCCACTTCAGCCAGCCTCTTCGTGTTTCCGCTGTTTTTACCGCCCACTATGACCATGAGGTCCACTTCTCGGGCCAGCTGCGCCGCTTCTTCCTGCCTTTTTCGCGTGGCGTTGCAGATCGTATTAAAAACCTTTATGTCGTTAAATTTTAATTTTAAAACCGAAACCAGGTTTTCAAAATGCTCCAGCTCCTGCGTGGATTGCGCCACTACCGAAACACCGCCGGCGAACCGCGCCGCGATTTTACTTTTATCGCCGGCGTTTCCTTCTTTTTCTTCCGTAAGCCGCGATATCTCTTCTTCGCTGTTGATAACCGCGCCCATACCCGAGGCGAACCCCAGGATCCCGATGACTTCAGGATGCCCCGCTTCGCCTATTATCAATACGTAGCGGCCTTTTTCTATTTCTTTTTTTACTATGTTCTGGATTTTAGATACGAGCGGGCAGGTGCCGTCTATTACCTGGGCGCACCTGGATTCGAGAAAGGCTTTTCGCGCGGGAGATACCCCGTGGGCGCGTATTACGACGGTAGCGCCGCCGCCCGGCGCCGCCGCGTCATCGAGAACGCTGATCTTTCGCTGCTCGAGCGCTTTTACTATCTGAGGGTTGTGTATCAGCGGGCCGTCGGTATAAATCGCCGAACGCAGGCGGTTGGACGTGTTTAAAACTTTATCCATGGCGCGCTTTACGCCGAAGCAGAAACCCGCGGTGCGGGCTATTTTTATTTTCATTTTTAATATTTTATATATAAAGCTCGCAGGGCGAGCCCCAGCCTTAACTATTCACTATCCACTCTTAACTATCCACTGATAAACTTGCCCGTACGAAACGAAAAAGAGCCTTTTTATATGCGGTTTACTGGCCGTTGGCGTATTTGCTTCCTATAGTGGCGAGTTTTATCACTTCGTTGTCGAAGAAATTGACTCCCATTCCGGCGTCGATAACTATACGCTGCGCGTTTATTCCGCTCGACGCAGGGCTCAGTAAAAATGCGCCGAGCGTTCCTACTTCTTCCGTCATGAGGTTTTTCTTTCTGAGCGTGAACTTTTCGGCGAAGTCGTAATAATCAAGATATCCCGGAATTCCGGCCGAAGCCGATGTTTTTAAAAGGCTCGCCGCCACCGCGTTAAACCTTATATTAGAAAACTTGCTGAACGACTTTGCAAGAAAACAGACCGAAGAATCCAGCGCGGCCTTTACAGGCGCCATATATCCGTAATTTTCAACGGCCATATTGGTGGCCGATATTGAAATAGTTATAACCGAGCCGTCTTTGTTTATTATATCGCGCATCGCGTTGGCTATGGATATTAATGAAAAACATGAAATATCCATGGCTTGAAGAAAATCTTTCTTTTTAGTTTCATAAAAAGGCTTCAGGCCTTCAGAATAATTGGCGTAGGCTAACGAATGGACTATTCCCTGTATTTCGCCGTGCTTTTCTTTTAAAATAGCTGCCATATCGTAAATCTGCCCTTCGTTTTCAACGTCGCAGATGTGGGTTTCGGCTTTGGGGAAAAGTTTTAAAACGGCCTCGGCGTTCTTTTCGTTTTGAACGCTGTGAATCGCTACGGCGCCGTTTTCTTCAAGAGTTTTAGCTATATGATAAGCCACGCTTCGTTTATTAGCCACCCCGAATATTAGAAATTTTTTATTTTCTATGTTTAAATAACTCATTGACCTTTACCGCCTTCGCTTTCTACTAAACTGACCGCGAATTCGCAGCGGACCGCGTTTTTGCCGCCCGAAGAAATCTGCGCCTTCATGAAGTAAGCCGGCCCTACTTTTTCTACGATTTCAACCGTAGTTTCGATAACTTCATCGGGTGAAACCATCTTTCTGAATTTGACTTCGGACACCCGGGTTACCACCGGAACGGACTGCGACAAGTCAATTTTACCTTTAAGCAGGGAAGAAATCAAAATAGCTCCGCTCTGGAAGGCCGCTTCGCATAAAATTACGCCCGGAACTATAGGGCGGCCCGGATAATGGCCGCGGAAAAAATCGCGCCCGCCGTCCATTTTTGTACGCGTTACGATTTTATTTTCAGCGGATTCTACGATTTCGTCCACGAATAAAAACGGCGGCCTGTGCGGTATCGCATCATATACGGCCTTTAATTTTTCATCGCTCATTTATTTGATCACTCTCGACTTTAATATTAACTATTAGCTTTTACATACCTGTCGGCGTTATTCGCCACAATCACGCCGTAGTTCACCGTTCCGAGCCATCCGGACATTATTATCCCCACCGAGCCCGTATGAAAAAGGCCGCCTACTTCGTTGCCTATTTCCATGCTGGGTTTCAAACCTTCAAATTTAGTGCCGAAAGAAGAGCCGCCCGGATGCAGCGTGTATCTTTTAAATGTCAGCGGAGTGGCCGCTTCTACATAGTCGATTTTTTTTCTGACGTCGGGTACGTATTTTTCGAGATGCTTGATGGAACGCTCTATCAGCGCTTCCTTCTCTTTTTGGTAATCCTCTTTTGAAAGCTTTGCCCAGTCGTTGTAATTGGAGTTCGTGGACGATACTATCGAATACATATCATGGCCGGGGCGCGTCTTTGGATAATAAACCGAAAATGTGCGGCTGGACGTGTTTTTATCGATAAGCTCGGACGACGAGAACTCGGGGGCGAAAGAGGTGAATATAAGATCGCCTATGAAATCGATCTTTTCGCCTTTTTTAATCCCCATGTACACCTGCGAGCTGCTGTTATTGATCCTGACCGTATCGAACTGCTTCAAAAATCCTTCGCTGAAATTTTCACGCCCGCACAGGTCGTTTACCGTGGTAACTATGTTGGCGTTGGAAACGACCGATTTACATTTTATTTCGCGCCCGTTAACTACAACCCCGCTCACGGCTTTGCCTTTCGTAAGTATTTTTTCGACGCGGCTTTTAAGCGCTATATCCACGGCGTTTTTTTCGAGCTCCTCTTTCATGGCGCCTATAAGCTTGTCGGTGCCGCCTTCGAAAGTGAAAACGCCCTTGCTCATGAAATTTGAAAATACTATTCCATACGAAATGGCCGGGTCGTCCAGCGTGGAGCCGTTGGCGTAAGTTATTGGCTCCATTAAAAGCCTTACCACGTCGCTTCTGCCCGGAAAAAATCTGTTAAACAACTCGCGGGCCGTCATTTTGTTGTCCTGAAAGTAATCCATTCCGCGCACCGTCGTGAAAAAATCGTCCACCGTGGCTTGAGGCACCTTAAAATTATTTACCAGCTTGTCTTTGAAATCATTTACGTCGAAGGTGGTGGTGAAAGAAAATTGCGGATTGTCGAATCTGATATCTTTTAACTGGACTATCGAATCGGCGATTTCTTTATTCCAGTATTTGCGGCAGGTTTTTATCATGCCGACCGGAAATCCGTGCAGCGATACGTCGAATATATGCCCGCCCTTTCTGTTAAACCATGTGGCAAGCCCGCCCAGATTAAAATGATGCTCGCATAACAGCACGGAATTTTCGGCTTTAGCCAGCATATTGGCCGCGGTGAGCCCCGCGAGCCCGCTTCCTATAACGACTACGTCGTAAGAGTTTTTAATTTCTTTCAATTATACACCCCTTCAATATCACGCGTTCATTCTAAAAACTATTTTAAGTCCTTAGAATGAACGCATTAAAAAATCTATATATTATATTTAATTTTAAGCTAAAATTCAATATAAATTATTACTCGTTTAAAAATTCTTCCATAAACCGCTGATTAAAAAGATCGTTGAAATCAAACCCCTGCGGTATCGAATTTGGCGGGATTACATAATATTTAAAATTGCCTCCGCTCCGCTTATCCTGCTTCTGCTCCTTTTTAGGCTCGGCCGTCATATTCTTGAACTTATCGGGCGCTTCCGCGTTGAGGGTTAAATACCTCGAAACGCCATTATTTGTAACGGCTACCACGAAGGATTTTTCATTCTTGTTTTTAATCAGATATTCCCTGAGCTGCTTTACATCTTTAATCTGCTCAGCGCCTACCTGTATTATGACGTCGCCTGGAGTCAGCTTTTCGGAAGCTTCCGCGGCCTGATCTATAGCCGTAATT
>ERZ795056.6116-NODE-6116-length-11824-cov-4.528762_pt1 | contig 11824 bp, 5 predicted proteins | sample MGYA00375140_ERZ795056 | MGnify/ENA primary metagenome ERZ795056 (study PRJEB30185, sample SAMN05720227) | activated sludge metagenome | isolation source: Anaerobic digester | place: USA | collected 2015-03-09 ...
GGCGACATGGTTGCGAAGACATCAATAACCTTTACTGAAAGGAGGTAATGATGACAAAAGCAGTCAAAGGATACATAGAGCGTAAATCAATGCTCTACAAAACCGGCGTGGAGTATGGTGACTACACCATGAACCATGTACTTGGATGTGCTCACGGGTGCAAATATCCGTGTTATGCATTCCTGATGTCGCGGCGATTCGGAAAAGTTTCCTCTTACGAGACGTGGGTAGAACCTTACCTTGTCAGCAATACGCACGAGATACTCGATAGAGAGATTCCACGTTTAAAATCGAAAATCGAGTCAGTTCATCTTTGCTTTACGACTGACCCGTTTATGTACGAATATAAAGAAATAGAAAAGATGAGCCTCGCCGCTATCCTCAAGTTGAATACAGCGGGAATTAAGTGCACGGTTTTAACGAAGGGAATTCTTCCGGAAGTCCTTGCCGAAATGTCACCTAAAAACGAGTATGGAGTGACGCTCATCTCACTTGATGAAGAATACCGCTCGCGCATTGAGCCGGGGGCGGTTACTTATCGGGAAAGACTCGCCTCGCTCCGCCGACTCCATGAGCTCGGGTGCAAGACATGGGTCAGCGTCGAACCTTATCCCACACCGAATTTAATAAAACAGAACTTGGACGCGATTCTGGAGACCCTCGCCTTTACTGATAAAATAATCTTTGGACGCACGAACTACAACAAAGAAATCACAGCCTACGTACAACATAAAAACTTCTACAACGATCAAGCGCAGAAAGTTATCGAATTCTGCGATGCACATGATATTCAATACCACATCAAGGACGGTACAATTAAAGAAGTAACGAAAGTGAGGTAATGGCTTATGACTCGACTAGAGGAAATTACGGTTGGAGCAAGAATAGCCGGAATTGCCGAAGGTGTGTTAGTTAATGTTGTTGCTGTCAAATGGCATGGAACAAGCGCCCTAACGATTACATTTAAAAACCCGGCAGGAAATGTAGCCGAGCAAATTTTATATCGTGAAGATGAAGAGCGGTTAGAGATTTCGGATGGTAGCCTTCTTTGGAGTTTTGATGGAGATGCCGATACCTTACGACTCGCTTCGGAAGCGTACCGCATCAATCTTGCACACCTCTTCGACCCCTACCTCGCCGTCCATACTTCGGCGATTGAGCCCCTTCCACACCAGATTTCGGCGGTTTATCAGGAAATGCTCTCGCGGCTTCCGTTGCGCTACATTTTGGCGGACGATCCTGGCGCCGGCAAAACGATTATGACAGGGCTTTTCCTTAAAGAATTACTCGTGCGCGGCGATTTGAAACGTTGTATGATTGTTACTCCCGGCAATTTGTCAGAGCAATGGCAAGATGAACTATACCGTAAATTTAATCTTTGGTTTGAAATACTGACGAACGATCGAATAGAGTCAGCAGTAACAGGGAATATTTTCACTGAAGTGAACCTGTGCATCGTCCGTCTCGATAAACTTTCCCGTAATGAAGTAATACAGGAGAAACTGCGCGTCACAGACTGGGACTTGATTGTATGCGATGAAGCTCATAAAATGTCCGCTACGGTATGGGGAGGAGAGATAAAGTACACGAAACGTTTTCAGCTCGGGCGTTTGCTATCGTCCATCGCCCGCCACTTCCTGCTTTTGACCGCTACTCCCCATAATGGTAAGGAGACGGATTTCCGGCTTTTTATGTCACTCATTGACCAGGATCGCTTCGAGGGTGTAACGAGAAGTAGCAATCAAGCAGTTGATGTTTCCGATGTTATGCGCCGTCTCGTGAAGGAAGAATTGTTAAAATTCGATGGAACACCACTGTTCCCAGAACGACGCGCTTATACTGTCAACTATGACCTCTCGCCTTCGGAAGCACACCTCTACACAACGGTCACAGATTACGTACGAGATGAGTTTAACCGTGCAGATACTCTAAACAGCGAACGCAGGACAACAGTTGGCTTCGCTTTAACCATCTTGCAACGGCGTCTTGCTTCATCTCCAGAGGCAATCTACCAATCCTTGAAACGACGCCGGGAGCGATTGGAGAGCCGTATCACAGAAGAAAGACTTGGTAAACGTACGGCGAATGTTTCATTGCCCGGCTACGAAGATTACGATGACGACGATATGCCCTCAGCCGAGTTGGAAGATACTGAGGAGCAAGTCGTCGACCAAGCATCTGCAGCTCAGTCCATTGCCGAACTGGAAGCCGAAATCACTACGCTGAAGAAGCTGGAATGTATGGCAAACGAGGTACGCCAAAGCGGAGAAGACCGCAAGTGGGATGAGCTTTCCCAACTATTACAGGACGACGAAAGTATGTTTGATGGGGATGGAACCCGAGAAAAATTGATAATATTCACAGAACATAGAGACACACTCCGCTATCTGAATAATAAAATTAGCTCACTTCTTGGAAGCGAGGGAGCAGTTGTCACCATCCACGGCGGCATGCTTCGAGACGAACGGCGAAAAGTTGAGGAATTGTTCAGGCAGGATAAGGAAGTACGTATCCTTATCGCCACCGATGCTGCGGGGGAAGGGATCAACCTGCAACGCGCTCACTTAATGGTTAACTACGACTTACCGTGGAACCCTAACCGCCTTGAGCAGCGTTTCGGGCGTATCCACCGCATTGGTCAAACAGAAGTCTGCCATTTATGGAATCTTGTGAGCCGGGAGACTCGAGAGGGTATGGTATTCCAAAGGCTCTTCGAAAAACTGGAACAAGAACGCGAGGCTCTCAGAGGTAAGGTATTTGACGTTCTCGGCAAGGTTACGTTCGAGAATAAACCGCTTCGTGAGCTCTTGATTGAAGCGATCCGTTATGGCAACGATCCGGCTGTACGAGAAAGATTAAATCGGGTTGTTGATGACAGTCTAAATCGCGAAGAACTGCTAAAGCTGTTAAGCGAACATTCGTTGATTGAAAACACGATGGATGTACAACAGGTGACAGCGATCCGAGAAGATATGGAGCGTATGGAAACCCACAAGTTACAACCTCACTTTATCGAGTCATTTTTTATCGAAGCTTTCCAGAGTGTTGGCGGAAAAATTAGGCAACGCGAAAAAGGGCGCTATGAGATAACCGCCGTCCCCTTCGCAGTTCGAAACCGCGATAGGCAACTTGGCTTCAGAGAACCAGTTCTTTCCCGCTATGAGCGGGTTTGTTTCGACAAACTTTTCTCCAATATACAAGGTCAGATTCCCGCTTCCTTAATAACCCCTGGCCACCCATTGTTGGAAGCGACTATTGACTTGGTACTCGAACAAAATATCAATACCCTGAAACGTGGCGCCATATTCGTAGATGATTCTGACGAAGAACAAGATGCGAGGCTTCTTTTCTATATAGAGGACTCCATACAGGACGGGGTTATTCTACCGACCGGGAGCAAACGCGTTATCTCCAAACACGTTCACTTCGTAGAGATTAAAGAGGATGGGTCTGCAACAAGCGCAGGATACGCCCCCTACCTTGACTATCGCGCGGCTAACGAGATCGAGCAAGCCGAAATCTTTAGGTTTCTGAAAAACCAACGATGGCTTCAAGTGAACGTCGAGGATATCGCGGTCAATTATGCTATTGACGAAATTATCCCTACTCACGTCAGGGAAGTGAAAGAACGAAAGATTAAACTCATCGATAAAATCACGAAAGCTGTTAAGGATAGGTTGACAGCAGAAATACAATACTGGGATTTCCGAGCTTCCGATCTACGGACGAAGGAATCTGCGGGAAAAACGAATGCCAAGTTAAATTCCCAGATGGCAGAACGGCGCGCTGAAGAATTGGTTGCTCGTAAGCAGAAACGTCTCGCTGAACTCGAAACCGAAAAACTCATTTCAGCAATGCCGCCTTTGGTCGTTGGTGGGGCTATTGTTATTCCTCGCGGACTTCTGAACAAGTCGCTGGGAAAACCTGATGTTTTTTCGATCGACGCAACTCAAAGGCGAAAAATCGAGTTGACGGCAATGAAAGCTGTGATGGACATTGAAGAATCCCTCGGTTACGTTCCTCGCGACGTGAGTATGGCAAAGATAGGTTATGATATAGAATCGTTTATACCACGCGAAAAGCGGGGCGCGAATAGCGCTTCTCTTCGCTTTATAGAAGTTAAAGGCAGAGTAAGCGGTGCGGATACTGTAACTGTCAGTAAAAACGAGATACTCACAGCATTCAACAAACCAGATGAATATATTTTAGCAATCGTAGAAGTGGATGATTTGACAACAAAAACCATCTACTTGAAAAAGCCATTCCGTGAACGTCCGGATTTCGCCGCTACGAGCGTGAACTTTGACATTGATGAATTAATTAGCTACGCGGATACGATATATACGGATTAAGGGTGAAAAAGAGGAGATATGCCATGATAGAGTCTATTTCATTGAAAAATTTTAAGGCTTTTAAAGATGTTGAAATGAAGAATATTCCGCCGTTTTGCGTTATTGTTGGCGCTAATGGAACAGGTAAAAGTACGATCTTTACTGTGTTTGGTTTTCTTCGAGACGCTATGGAAAGCAACGTTAATACAGCACTATCGAAACTTGGTGGAAGCCGCGGTATTAAAGAAGTGAGAACTCGTGGAGTCCCGGAGAATGAACCAATAGAAATAACCATTAAATATCGAACAAAAAAGGTAGTGAACTCTAGCAATACGCAACCTTTGATAACCTATCAACTAATAATTAACGAAAGAAACGGCAAAGCGTATGTTGAACTAGAAAGGTTAAGTTATCGAAGAGGCCGACGTGGGATCCCGTGGTTGTTTTTGGATATTTCCGACGGAAAGGGCATAGCTGTCACTAACGAGGCAGCGGAAGTAACCGATGTCAGTCAGCTTGCACGAGAAGACCAATTGTTAAAGTCAAATGATATACTTGCGATTAAAGGTCTGGCTCAATTTAAACGCTTTCCGGCAGTCATGGCTTTGGGTGAGATTATTGAAAACTGGTATGTATCAGATTTTCACATCAGCAAGGCGCGACCGGAACAGGAAGCAGATTATGCTGAACACCTTTCCCGAGAAGGAGAAAATCTTTCGTTAGTCATTCAATATATTTACAATAATCATCGAGAAATTTTTAACAAGATTATTGAAAAAATCAAGAAACGCATACCGGGTATTACTAATGTAGAATCTAAGACAACAGAAGAAGGACGTGTGCTGTTAAAATTCCAGGACGGTGCTTTTGAAGACCCGTTTCTTGCAAAATTCGTCTCTGATGGCACAATTAAGATGCTTGCTTATCTCGTACTACTTAACGACCCTAACCCATATCCATTGCTCTGCATTGAGGAGCCGGAAAACCAGCTATACCCTAAGTTATTGGAAGAATTAGCTGAAGAGTTTCGTGAGTATGCCAATCGCGGTGAACAAGTTATGGTTTCAACCCATTCACCGGATTTTCTTAACGCCGCAAAGCCGGAAGAGGTATTTTGGCTTGAAAAAAAGGCTGGTTATACACAAATCAAACGAGCATCTGAGGATGAGCAAATCGCTGCCTATATGCGGAATGGCGACAAGATGGGTTACCTCTGGAAGCAAGGATTTTTCGGCGAGGCAGATCCTCGATGACGAATCTGGTATGCTTTTTGGAAGAAGCATCTGCGAAAGAGTTTTTAGAAGGAGTTTTTCCACGTTTATTACATGACGGGATTTTCGTTCATTACGTCGTCTTCGAAGGTAAACAGGATTTAGAGAAGCAAATCGTCAGAAAATTGCGGCACTGGCAAAAACCGGATTCTGTGTTCCTTGTTATGAGGGATCAGGACTCAGCAATCTGCACTACAGTAAAAGAAAACCTGGTAAGGCTTTGCACCAAAGCTCAAAAACCGGAAACACTTGTGAGAATTGCTTGTCAAGAGCTGGAAAGCTTTTATTTTGGGGATTTGATAGCCGTTGGAGAAGCTTTGCGGGTAGATCTTAGTTCATATATACATAAAGCGGCATATCGTACACCAGACAACAATGTGAATCCAGCGAAAAAACTTGAAAAAATCACCGGTAGAATATATCAAAAAATCGGTGGTTCGCGTGAAATTGGCAAAGTTATTTCACTCACCGATAATTCTTCGCACAGTTTCAATACGTTGATTTCAGGTATTCGAAGGTTATGTGAATGTGAGGATGTCCAAAATGCCTGAAAAGAAGAAACTTATCGAAGTAGCTCTGCCGCTGGAAGCGATCAACGCAGAGTCGTCTCGCGAAAAGTCAATACGCCACGGACACCCGTCCACCCTGCATTTGTGGTGGGCAAGGCGGCCGCTTGCAGCGGCACGGGCTGTCATCTGGTCATCACTGGTGGATGACCCGTCTAGCCACCCCGAAGAATTTCCTACAGAAGAAGCGCAGACTGCAGAACGGGAGCGGCTTTTCGGGATACTCGAAAGGCTCGTAAAATGGGAAAACTCCAACAACCAAGAAGTCCTTGCCGAAGCAAAAGCCGAAATAATGAAGTCCACAGACGGAAACCCACCTGCCTTGCTTGACCCCTTCGCGGGCGGCGGATCGATTCCGCTGGAAGCGCAGCGGCTTGGACTCAAAGCATATGCCAGCGACTTGAACCCCGTTGCTGTAATGATAAACAAGGCAATGATCGAAATCCCGCCGAGGTTTGCCGGGCAGTCGCCTGTGAACCCGATTTCGAGATCTCTCGTAAGGAAATGGGCAGGTACAGAAGGACTCGCCGAAGACGTGCGTTATTACGGCGAGTGGATGAAGCAAGAAGCTTTCAAGCGTATCGGCCACTTATACCCGAAAGTCAAGGACGAATATGGCCAAGAACATACGGTTATTGCTTGGATTTGGGCTCGAACAGTAAAATGCCCAAATCCTGCCTGCGGATGTGAGATGCCGCTGGCGAGCAGTTTCCAACTGACATCTAAGAAAGGCAAAGAAGCATTCGTCCAACCGATTATTGAAGGCTCAAGCATCCATTATGAAGTAAAATACGGCAAAAATGCACCTGAGGCACCCAAAACGGCGCGTGGTGCTAAGTTTAAGTGCATCCGCTGTGGAGAAGCGACCACGGAAGTCTATATCCGGACCGAGGCAAACGCACAGCGTCTTGGTCAAGTTATGATCGGAATAATAGCCGAAAGCCGTAACGGAAGAGTCTATCTTTCCCCAAGCCAAGAGCAGCTATCTGCTACTCAAGTTGAACTCCCTGATAGCTATCCACGTGATGGAATTGCTTATAACCCTCGCGATTTTCGACCACCCTACTATGGTCTAAAAACGTATGGCGAGTTGTTCACAAATAGACAGTTAACTACACTATCGACGCTTCAAGATCTGCTAACCGATACAAAAGCGGAAATTAAAAGCGATGCGTATTACTCAAGGAACAGGGATGCGGAAGCATATAGCGATTCGGTCATCGTCTATTTGGGCTTTCTCGTAGACAAAATGACTGACTACCATTCTTCTCTATGCACATGGCATTATTCGAAAGAACTGATAAGGAACACTTTCGGGCGGCAAGCAGTTGGCATAACTTGGGATTACTCTGAGGCAAATCCTTTCAGTAATTCTGCTGGTTGCATTGAAAACATGATTGACTGGATAGTGAAATCTATTAACAACTTTCCGCATTCAGAAGTGGCAGGAAAGGCAGAACAACGCGACGCACAGAGCGATAACGGAATGCGCAATATTATGGTGTCAACAGACCCGCCTTACTACAACAACATCGCTTATGCCGACCTATCTGATTACTTCTATGTCTGGTTGCGTAGGTCGTTAAAAAGTATCTACCCCGACCTGTTTCGCACGATGTTAGTGCCAAAAGCAGAAGAATTGGTTGCAAACCCATATCGATTTGAAGGTGGTACTGGAGAGGCACAGAAGTTTTTTGAGGAGGGAATGCTAAACACGTTCATGCAGATAAACACCTATGCGCAAGAGGATATACCCGTCAGTGTTTACTATGCGTATAAGCAGAGTGACTCAGATGAAAACAACAACACTGCTTCCACGGGTTGGGAAACGATGCTAACTGCTATCATCCGCGCAGGCTTTTCAATAACAGGCACATGGCCAATGAGAACAGAAATGGCAAACCGCTCAATAGGTATTGATGCTAATGCCCTTGCTTCCTCCATTGTCCTCGTTTGCCGTAAGCGTCCCGTCAATGCAAAGATTTGTACCCGACGAGATTTTTTCAACTCACTAAAGCGTGAACTTAAACCAGCATTGATGAAATTACAAGCGAGCAACATCGCGCCGGTCGATCTGGCGCAGTCTGCTATTGGCCCCGGTATGGGGGTTTACTCAAGCTTCTCCAGGGTTTTGGAAGCTGACGGTACACCGATGAGTGTCCGTACCGCTCTACAGATCATCAATCAGGAACTTGACCTTTATTTTTCCGAACAAGACGGCGAACTTGACCGCGAAAGCCGCTTCTGTGTTGACCTATATATGCAATACGCCTTTAATGAAATAAAATTCGGGGATGCAGATGTTTTAGCGCGAGCGAAAAATACTTCTGTGGAAAAACTTGCCGGTTGTGGTGTGCTCTATGCGCACAAAGGCGTGGTAAGGCTATTGACGCGAGAAGAGATCCCCGAAACGATTTACGGCCGCGAAAAGTTTATCTGGCTTTTTACTCAGCAACTCACTCGCGCCTTGGAAAAAGACGGCGTCCTCGGCGTTGCGAAAATCATAACAGACGTTTTTACTTCAGAACCTGAACAAGCCAAATCGTTGGCGTACCGGCTTTTCACGATAGCCGAACGAAAGGGTTGGGCACAAGAAGCCTATGCCTACAACTCGCTCGTTATCGCGTGGCAAGACATACAGAGCAAGGCCGCTGATCTGCAATCACAGAGGAAAGGCGGTAAACAAGCGACTATGTTTGAGGTTCAGAATCATTAACTGGGGGGTTGATAATGGCAAATAACCACTTGCAAGTTCAGGAAGGATTTCGGGTACTACTCTTTGCTCTATCTGACTACATATGCAAGGAACTTAAACAGGAGTTCGGAGAGAATTGGTGGATAAACGGCGTTATGGATGTACTCTACGAGGAGCAGAAACGCGGACTGCCGGATTCCGGCGACTGGCCTACACTGGTTGATTCGCTCGACGTCGCCCGTTGCCTCTTGCTGTTCGATTTGCACTGGCAGAGAGTGTTTCGCAAGAAGTTGTCTATCGACCACCGAACTTGGGCAAAGGAACTTTACGGCGTCCGTAACAAACTGGCGCATATTGGTGGGTTGGATTTCAGCGATGATGACGCTTGGCGCGCGCTCGATACGATGTCGCGTCTATGCGAACAGATAGATCCCGAAAGCGCGGAAGAAATTCGGGGTTTTCTTCGCGCTTCTCGCTATGGCACGACAGGTGGCTCCACGACGGTTACAGAAGCACCATCCTCAAAGGAGGTAAGTGTGGCAAAAAAGAACTCCGGTATATTAAGCTCATCCCCCATAAATGGGCTTCCAAGTTGGCGCGACGTTATCACCCCGCATCCCGACGTGGCGCAGGGAAGATATAAGAACGCCGAGTTTGCAGCCGACCTCGCACAGGTCGCTCGCAGCGAAGGCGCGCTCGAATATCGCGACCCCATAGAGTTTTTTGCCCGTACGTATATGACGGAAGGTATGATGGGGCTTTTAGATCAGGCTTTACGCCGTATTAACGGTATGGATGGCGAGCCTGTTATCCAGTTGAAGACGGCGTTCGGAGGCGGTAAAACCCATAGTATGCTTGCCCTTTACCATCTCCTGCGCGGCAGGGTTTCCGTCGACAAAATTGCAAACATAAAGCCTGTTCTACAAAGAGCGGGCGTAACGACATTGCCGAAAGCGAACGTAGCCGTTTTAGTCGGCACGGCGCTGGATCCCACCCGAAGCAAGCGTCCAAACACGATGCCAGGTATTACTGTTAACACACTGTGGGGAGAGATGGCTGCGCAACTCGCAACATCGGTGGGCAAGCCTGCCCTATATGATTACGTAAAAGAATCAGATAAAAAAGGTGTCTCTCCCGGGTCCGAAGCGCTCAAAAACCTGTTTGACGCTGCCGCGCCTTGCTTAATACTGATGGACGAGGTGGTCGCTTACGCCAAGAAAATCTATGGAGCCAACGGTCTTCCTGCTGGAACCTTTGACAACTTCATCTCCTTCATTCACGAAGTGACCGAAGCCGCAAGGGCGAGCAAGAACAGCCTTGTTGTCGCGTCGATCCCCGAATCCGATATCGAAATTGGTGGAGACGCGGGGAAAACCGCCCTTGAAACCATTGAACATACTTTCGGGCGTATGGAATCCATTTGGAAACCTGTTGCGGCGAACGAAGGTTTTGAGGTCGTGCGTCGGCGCTTGTTCCTCGACTGTAAAAATCCCGATGGCAGGAATGCGGTATGCTCCAAGTTCAGCCAGATGTATAACGAAAACCAGGGTGACTTTCCCCTCGAAACCCGCGAGGTGGAGTATCGTGAGCGTCTGGTTGGTTGTTATCCGATTCACCCGGAAATATTCGACCGCCTTTACGGGGACTGGGCAACATTGGAGCGTTTCCAGAGGACTCGCGGCGTTCTGCGTCTAATGGCAGCTGTTATTCATGAACTGTGGATGGGAAACGATGCGAGTTTAATGATTATGCCCGGTTCTATTCCCCTCGACGTACCAAACGTACGCGACGAACTGACCCGTCACCTGGCCGAAAACTGGAATGCTCTCGTTGACCGCGAAGTGGACGGTAAGAACTCGATTCCGTATCAGAAAGACCAGTCCATCCCTCGTTACGGTGGGAATCTGGCAGCCCGTCGTGTGGCGAGAACGGTGATGCTCGGCTCCGCGCCTTCCGTTCGCGACCAAAATATTCGCGGAATAGAGGCTTCTCGTATACGTCTCGGTGTTGTCCAACCTGGAGAAAATATCGCCATCTTTAATGACGCGTTGAACACTCTATCCTCTTCGCTTACTTACCTTTACGCGAATCCTTCAGGCGACCGCTTCTGGTACGACACCAGACCAACGCTTCGAAAAACTGTAGAAGACCGCGCCACGCAAATATCGCCTTCCGATGTGGAATATGAAATAGAGACGCGCCTCCGGGGACTACGCAAGGAACCGCCATTTGCGGGTATCCATATCTGCCCTGCGTCCTCGCTCGATGTGCCGGACGAGCAAGCCGCTCGATTTGTTGTTTTACGCCCCGAAGACAATTATAAAGCAGCTAATCAGAATAACAAAGCGTTGACGGCGGTAGAGGTTATTCTGAACAACCGGGGAACCGCGCCTCGTATTTATCGCAATATGCTGGCGTTCATCGCTCCCGACCAAGATCTGATGTCGAGCCTCAAGCAGGTTGTCCGGCTTCATCTTGCGTGGAAATCCATCAAAGACGATAGTGAGGACTTGAACCTCGACGTAGCTCAAAACCACGAGACGGAGAACAACCTTCGTAGAAGCGACGAAACCGTAAAAGTGCAGATGAATGAAGCTTACTGCTGGCTTCTTGTACCGTATATTGATCGGGACAAAGAGTTGAAAAAAATCGTCTGGGATACGATACGCGTCAACGGCGGTAGCGACAGTATCATTACCAAAGCAGCCAAAAAGATGCGTCAGAACGAAGCCATCATTGAACGCTGGGCTCCTGCTCTCCTACGGATGGAATTGGACAATTTACTTTGGCGTGAATCTGATAATATAGCAGTCAAACGGTTGTGGGAGTATCTTTGCACTTACTGCTACCTCCCGCGTCTGGCAGACGAGAAAGTACTGAACGAGGCCATCCAGACCGGCGTTAATTCCACCGAATATTTTGCCTTTGCTTCCGGCATTGATGGTGAGCGGTACATCGACC
>ERZ795056.6117-NODE-6117-length-11823-cov-4.674796_pt1 | contig 11823 bp, 12 predicted proteins | sample MGYA00375140_ERZ795056 | MGnify/ENA primary metagenome ERZ795056 (study PRJEB30185, sample SAMN05720227) | activated sludge metagenome | isolation source: Anaerobic digester | place: USA | collected 2015-03-09 ...
TATGTGATAAAAGCGTCTGATAACCTATAAATGTTATTTACAGTTGCGACTTTATTTGTATAACTTCCAAGTTTTGCGTCGCCCTCGTTAACATTAGTTGGTGTTCCTATTGCAGTTAAATCATAACTGCCTATTAAGTCAGCACCGCTACCCTCGAAACTCCAAACGGCTTTTACATTAGCATCCCATCCCATTATTTCACCGCCATTATAGGACGTTCAATATCACCGTTCATATACTTTAATCCAAGTTCTGCTGTTGTCACAATATCCACATATTTATTCCAGTTTATTTCAATCATGGGATATTCTTTTAAAATGCTTGTGTCTGCGCCTTCTTCAACAAAAGCCATTACAAGCACGATATCAGCATCATAATGGAATGTGGCACATTTACATAATGACATCAAGTAATCACTTGACGCTTTGTTTGCCATGTCTGAAACTTTAAACGCAAGTTTTATAAGGGTGTATGTCATAGCGCATCCACCTCGTAATCTGTGATTAAGAATCCCGGTATCTCGCGGACTCTTATTGAATAACTGCCATACGGCACTTCTTGTATCAGATAGACGGGCTGACGCGTTGACAATATGCCGTCAATCTCAACCTTATAATATCCCCACGTTGAGCCTGCGTCAAATGATAAGCCAAGTATCCACGTTGTTTTTTTGATTAACTCTATGGCCTGCTTCTGTGCGCTGTCTGTAATGGTATCTTCTGTCCACTCCATATTAAACGCCGCCACGAACGCATCTACAATGCCCTCGTATACGCCCGTAACCGACATTGTAGTCTGGGCGTTCACGGGCTCCAGTTCCTGCGTGAAATTAATCGGGTTGTCAACAAATGTAAACGCAGTATATGTCAGCGTTGCGGCGATGTGCTGCTCGTTGCGTGCGCCGATGTGCTTATTTGCATCCGACGCCCCGAGATATGCGGGGCTGTTGCGCTTGTATCCTGTGTATACTGTGGCAGGATAATAGTTACTGTCAAGCTGCGGGTTTTCTGAAATATCATTATCGCCTGCGGAATCTGGGTATTCACGGCTGCCGATGATATTGTAATCAGATAACTTCGGCGATGAGTAATCCCATGAGTTATTATTAAAAAGGATATTGTTTTTAATCGTGGTATATTCCTTTGCGTATTCTTCAATAGAAAAGAAGCCGTAAGACAGCGAATACAGCCCGTAATCACAGCGTGTAATTGTGTTGTATTGTACATCGGCGCTTGACCGCAGGAATATGCCGACATAGGAATCAGTTATGATATTGTTTTTGATGACCGAAATCAACGCCGCCGATGTGGCATAATTCATAATCGCCACGCCGTCAATGTCGGACAGCGTGCAGTTTTCAACTTTCACCAGCGACCCAGACGCTCTGACGCCTTGGCAGAATCCGCTTATATCGCAGTATTTAAACGCAGATGACGCCGTGCCCGACTTTGTGAGATTGAAATTCGGCGCTCCCGTGAACGTGATAAACTTGAAATTACCTGTGTACGTCGCGCCTGTGAAACTGATTAATGACGGCAAGAACTCACGCCATTCTTTTGCAATGTATGCAATATCTTCAATGGGCGATGTGATTTCCCATGCGTAGTTGCCGTCTTCGGGATTAAGTAAGAGAGGGTCAAGGTCGTTGCTGGTTACAAAAGACACCGTGCCATTGCCGCCAATGGTGACATTATAATAAAGTGAATTTATTAAGACCAGTGTAATTCCTGTTGCAGGATTAATTGTGCAATTATAAAAAACATTGCTTGTCAGCGTTCCATTGTCACCGCTAATTGTTCCCGTTGTGCAATTTACAAATAAGTTGTTTTTTATAATTTTTGTTAGTGCTGTATATTCCAAAGCAATATTAAAATCGTTATCGCAAATATTTTTTTCAAAATTAAAAGTGCCGGACGAATCTGCGTATACGATAACGCTCGCAGAACTGAATAAGTTTGAGTTTAAGTCATATATTCCCGTTCCGTCCGGTCTAAGACTTCCCGAAACTTCATTGCCTGAAAAAATCATCTCACATGTATTTGCGCTTGAAGGCGAAACAAGCCAGCAACCTGTATCTATTGTGTTAAAAAAAACATACGCCTTTGCTGATGTTGCGTTATATGTAGAAATATAATATATACTTCCAGTTTTGTCCTGCGTACTTGCATAATTACCAATGCACGTAATAGCTATGTTAGCTTGTGCGGAAAAATTTAAAAAACCAAGATTTGGAACGCTTTCAGTTTCGCCCATTATATTATTTATAAAAAATGATGCGCCATACGCTTCTACGATATATCCTCGGTCATTAGCAATATTCACGGCTCTATTATTTTCAACATGGCAAATACCTTTTACATGCATTGCTCCGCCCGATGTTGGAACTGACATTACATAAATGTTTACAAACGTGCAATCAATTATTCTTGTATTTTTTGTTGGAGTTGTATTTGAAATAAGTATTCTTTCTTCGGCGCCTGTGAAATTCCCCTCAAATATTATCCCAAATATATTTATTGCATAGTCGCCTGTGCTTGTGACTGTGTTATTGCCGCTTGTATACTTCCATGTCGGCTTTTGTGTCGGCGCCGCCTGTATCGTTATATCCTTGGCGATGTCAAGCGTTTCATCATACACCGCGCTGTCAACTATCTCAATGCAATCGCCAGCCGATGCCGCCGCATACGCCAGCGCTATTGTAGCATACGTGCCGCCTGCACCAACGGTATGCTTTGTTTTTGTGCCGCCGATGTTCTCGTAAAACGCTGTCCTGTAATAGTCGCGTGCGCCCGTGCGCGTAGCGTCAAACAGCCCAGCTTCTGCCGATATTGTCGGCGTTTCAAGATAGTCGGCGATTATCGTTACATCTGCGGTCAGCGTTGCGTTAAGTCCAACAGTATTGTTTGCGGTGTCAATCGGCTTATATGTTGCGCTGTCAATTATGCATACGTAATCATATCCCACCGTTATCGCCGCCGCAAGTCCGCTTTCAATTGTCTTTTTTGGTACTTTCTTAGTCAGTCCCGTGTTTGCGTCATCGCCAAACAGATGTGATACATATATTGTATGGCCGCCCGGTACGCTTGGATAATATGCGCCCGTTATTGTATCACCACCGTATCCCGGCTGTTCATACGGCAGTGCAATCCAAAGCCCGTGAACGTAAAAGTCGCACGGGTTAGCGTCAACGCTATGCGATATTACTATCTCGGTGATATTCGCCCAGTCAGCGTCGGCGAATCCGTTTGCGTATGTAAACTTCGTATCGTCCATGGCAAATATAGTTTTCCACCATACGTCTTCCATTGCGTTTGTAACCGTGAACGCCGTTGTAAGCGTGGCCGTCTTGGTACCGTTTTTTACCTGGATGCTGAACGTCGGCACATCGCCTGAATTTGTTGCCTTACAGCGCCACTGCAACACAAGATGTAATTTATCCTTGGCGTCTGTTGCATTTGCAGGGCGTGTAATAGTGGCGTAATTATTAGCTTCTGCGTCGCTTAATATCGTTAAGTCAAGCGGCGTTGCTGGCGTATATGTGATTGTCTGTGTATCCGTATCGGCTATACTCTTGTAACATGACTTTCCGTGATACGCTTTTATATAATCAAAGTCGCCTGCCGTTGATGATATCAACGCGGTGTCGTCAACATCAAAATAAGTGATTAATTTATTCGGTATCTCACTCCCAATTATCGGCAGAAAGTCTTTTATCTGCGTGTTTAACCCCGTTGTATGGCGTGACTGTATCTTGCTATACAGTGTTGACATTATCTCTCACCCCTCTGCTTGCCGAGTTTTTTAAGTGCTTTATCTATCTTGACCGCTATCGCGTCAAAGTTAGTATTATTGTCAATCTTATTCGCGGCTATCTGCACGGTTACGCCGCCGACATTGGTTGTCAGGCTGCTCTGCACGGCTTTGTTAACTATCGGCTGGATGCGGTCAAGCGGCATCACGGCTTCGGGGCCTGCTTCGCCAAATATGCCAGGCGTCGGGCCATATACCACGCCGCCCTTGGCGAACTTAATCGTACCGACTGCTGCTTTTAGCGCGTCAACGGCTACAAGCTGCGCTGTGGTGGCTGCAACCGTGCCGGCTGTAAGTCCGCCCGTCGCCACGGCTTTCGCGGCTTCGGCGGCTATGTATGCCTTAATTTGCAGACCCACAACGTCAAGAATTGCATATAATCCCGACTTTAATATCTCGCCCATCTTTTCGTTTAATGTCAACTGGCTGTTCAGCAGGGCTTCCGTGGCGGTTGTGATAATAGGGCCTACAACTGAGGCTGCGGCTTGTGCTTGCGATGTAAGGGAGTCGGTGGCATCTTTTACTTTCTTTTCGTATTCTTTTGCTTTATCGCCTGCGTCGTCCATACTGTTGCCCGTTGCGTCAACCCCTACACTTAAATCTTTTTGTCTTGATTTTAAATTTTCGGCAGCGTCTTTTGCCTCGCTTAATTTTTTTTCCAACTTGCTAAGCGCTGCGGTTTGTATTTCAATATTTTTAGCTCCAACTCTTGCCAGCGTTGATGATTCACCATATTTTTTAATAAGTTTTTCATAAGCCTTTTCTGCTTTTTCTACTTCTTTTTTTTGTAATTTTATATCTTCTGTGATGGCGCGAATATTAATATCGGATTCCATACCCTTAAATGCCGATGTGAGTTTTCCAAGCCATTTAACCGCAGGGATAATCCACTCGTTTACCATAACTGTAAAGAACGGCCCGAGATTCCTACCGCCCTCCTCTGCCAAGTCGCCGATTGATGATGTCAGCCTTTTATATGCTCCGTCAAGCGTGTTTGCCTGTGCTTCTGCGATACCGCCGAACCGCTTGCTTATCTCTGCCATTACTTCCTGACCTTTAATGCCCTCTTTAAGTGATATGCCGTATCTGTTAAGCGCCGCCGTGTCGCCGTTATACGCGCGTCCGAGCAGTACCGCCGCCTGCTCTAAGTTCATCCCTGTCGCCGCAGCAAAGTCAGTCAGCGTGCCCGTGTGTTTCAGCGCAACGTTGTAATCATTCGTCGTGCGCGTCAACGCCATCATGCCGCGCATAACATCTTCATCGCCAAGCCCCTGCTTTGCCTGTATTTCTGTTGCTATATTTTTAAACTGTTCAACGGTTTCCTCTGTGGCGCCGCTCATAAGCGACAACTGCCCGCGGAGTTTCGCGACTGTCTTTTCCGCGTCAGCAAAGGCAGCAAGCGATGCGCCAACCGCAGCGGTTACCGCGCCCCAGCCGATAGCCGGCATCATCGCCTTAAACAAGCCTCCAAAAGCGCCTTTGGAGGATGTCGCCGCCTTGCCTGTCTTGGCTACCTTGTCAGCGGCCCTGTCCATTGAGGCGTCAAACTGCTTCGTGTCGCCTGTAAGCTTAACCAGCGCTTCCGCTAATATCATTTTTTCACCGTTTTTTTGACATATTTAACGCCTTTTCCGTTCATTGACACGCCTTCTTCTGCGTTATATTCCGCTTTGATATTGCGTATCTCAATGCCCTTGCTTAAGCCAAGTATCTGATGCACGGTCATTCTTGCGTATGTTTCGGGTAAGATGCCAATGTCTGCCAGCGCCGCAAAATATTCTTCCCACCTTATTGCTTTTTGTTTAACACCGCCTGTGCCAGATTTTTCCGGTCGAAAAAATAGTTCCGCTCCAATATCTTCAACGCAATAACCTGTATCTGCTTAGGTGTCAACGCGTCAAAGTCATCCGGCATAAACGGCATGTCAGGGTTGCAGATGTCCAGCGCAACCTTTAACACTTTGTAATCTTCGCTTGCCTTGCCCTCATTTAACACATCGCGGCGCTTTACGCCGAATAATTTGCCGAACGTTCCCACCGGCTTCAATGCTTTTTCAATCTCTTTTGTGGCAAGATTAAACACTTTTTGGAAGCGGATAATCTCAGCCATTGTGAGGTCGCGCAACTTGAAATCTTTCCCGTTAATCGGGATTATATCCGGTTCATTTACGAAATCGTTCAAGTCAAATTTTTCCGACATAAAGCACCGCCTGCTATTTTTTTTATATTACGTTTATTCGTATGTGAATGCCGCTACTGCTGTTACTGTGCCTGTATCCGCATTGGTAATTACGATATCAACCGCACCGGCTGCGTGTGCGCCCGTTACGCAGGTTATCGCGCCGGAACTTACAGCAACCTCGCCTGTTGCCGCAACGCCGCCGACTGTAACCACAGGGTTGGCTTCAAAGTTCGCCCCAAGTATCGTAATTGATGTACCGCCAGCCGCTGCGCCACTTGCAGGAAAGACTGATGTGAACACCGGCTCTGATACCGCGGATATTGTTTCTTCGCGTATCTCAAACACCGCTGTGCTTGTTGATGCTTCGTTGCCGAGGCATTCAAGCTCAATATCCTGCTGAAAAAATTCGCTGGATGATACAGGTATCTCAAGGTTATTTGTAACAACGGCTTTCGCCGCGTATATCTCTATCCTTGCGCCCGTTGCGTCATCGGTACCTTTGATTAATACTTCAATCTCAGGTTTCTGGAATCCTGCTGCAAGTGTTGCCTTGCTGTTCTGCGATACTGTAACGCCGTCTGCAAGAGTTCCCGCAGCCGTGGTTAATCCAAGTATCTTTTCCAGCGTTTCTTTGCGGAACGGTACGTTTTTGAGCACGAGCCGTCCTTTGTACTTTACTGTGTGCATCTCTACGTTTGACGGATGCGCTCCTGCGAAAAATAAATTCTCGTTTTCCATTGCAAGCACAACTGCACTGGCATCTGCAAGCGTTGTTGTGTCCGGCGTTCCTGACGGGTCAATTGTTATTGTCCCGTTGATAAATAACACCCTGTTTTTTTTAGCCATCTTATATCTCCTTTTTTTATGATATTCTCGGAAGCGTTATGCGTTCCGTTGTCAGTCTGAAAAACATATCTACTGTTAATGTCAGCCCATCCGCTTCCACGTTCGTACCTGTTTCAGAGAATTTTTTCGCACAATAGATTACAACCTCCTTTCCCTCATAGGAATAGTCAATAATTATCTGATTAATTGCATCGCATATCTTATCCATATCGGACTGGCTGCGCGCAAACACTTTAACCCGTAATGTCGGCGCTTCGTAGTGCTGCCTGTCCATATCCGGCATTGACATCTCATCCAGCCAGAATATAACGCAGGGATATTCAGTCAGCGACTGCGGAAACCCCGCATATATACGCGTACTTACAAGCGCGGTTAATTCTGTTGATAATTTAAGCTTCTGATATATCGCGGCTTTGAGTTCCTGCCTGTATCCAAGAACATCATATACAATAAAATCAACGTTGCTCGATACCGTAACACCGTTATAAGTTCCGACAACCTGATAAAAATATATTCCCGTGGTAGCGGGTAGTGCTATCGCATAACTGCGCTCTATGCCTGCAATAGTGGCTTTTAAATCCGTGGGAATAGTCGGCGCAGCGCTTTTCTTTTCATAAATCGCAAAAGTTGCAAACGAGGCGTATCCTGCCGGATATATTTTAAGCACTATGCCGTTGAGCGATTTGCTTACCTGTATTTTTATACTCATTTGCCGCCGCCTTCCGATGCGTGCTTTGATGCTATTATCTTTAAGCGCCCGATAAACTCTTTTTTAAGAAAGTCAAGTGTATATGTAATATTTTTTGTCAGCGCAGGCGTTAAATACGGACGCGCAGGCATCAACACCTTGCCACCTTTACCCGTAAACCCGCCAAGCTCGTGGATCCGCGCGTATTCAACGTTAGTAAACACAGCACCCTCTGTGCCGCCGTCTTCTTTGCGTTCAACTGCGCTCTGTATACTGTTCTGCAGTCGCCCTGTCTGTACCTGTAGCTGGTTCTCGCCCGTGCGCATGGCATCAAGCTGCGACGCTGCCTCGCGCTGTTCTGCTGTAAGCGCGTTATCTGACGTGGATATGAACTCCCGGGCATCGGCTTTAATGCGTTCCGTACCGGCAAAGATAGCCGTTGCCACAGCTTCCTTGGCTGCCATATCAACTACCTCTGTGCCGAGTATCTTTTTTAAATCTTCCAGCCCTTTAATATCCAGAACTAAGCTCATTGTTTGACGGCTCCATTTTGAGATATAATTCCACGTGCGTATTGAATCTGCTCCAAGTCTTGCGTATATGCTCAACTAAGTACGTCTTGCCGTTTGATACTATCTTATATCTGCTCTGTGGGCTCGTAACGTCGGCCTTCAAGAAACATATATACTGCGCGTCTATCTTAAGCCCCTGCAATATGAGCGTCTGGCGTCCTGATATCGGTTGTATCAGACACGCCTGCCCTGTTGTTGTCTTTGTCCACGTTTCCACAACTTCGCCCGCGCTGTTCTGCGCGCTTGACTGCGTGTAGATATCACACGTCTCAACGTGTTCCTCGCTTAGCAGGGCTTCGTCAATATCAGGCATTATATAGTCTCCCGTAAAGTCTGATTATTTATTATCTGCTCCGCGTTGTCTTCTGTGTATATTTCTTCTGCTATTTCAAAGTATGATATCTCTTCGCCGTTTATGTCAATGCCGGACGCTTCGGCCTCGGCTTCCAGCGCTTTCGCCATTTTCTCAAGCGCGTCAAGGTTATGGCTGCGCGAGTATGCTCCCTCTGATAACGTTGAGCCTATTGATGATTTAACTATGAGTCCACGTATTGCTTTGGCTGCTGCAAGGCTTAAATTTGACCACTTATCTATCAGCCTGCTAAGCTCTGTGTCACTCCAACGTGTTGTTGTACCTGTATCGCCGAGCTTATCTCTTACTTCAAGTATCTGCGCTGCCGTTGCCATATCTGCACCACCTTTTTATTGTGCCCCTGCAGAGTGTGCGCGCCCTGCAGGGGCTATGTAACTATACGGTTACAGCTTCGTTGCGTATACTGCGGCCTGCGGTCTGCGCATTACTGCGTTATGCAGGAGTCTTACTTTCCAGCTTATCTTGTCCGCATGGAAGCTTTCCATTACGCTGCCGCCTGCGTTTGCAAGTGCGATTGCGTCGCTCTGTTTGATAAAGAGCTGGGGCCCGGGGATGCCGTTCATTTCGAGCCTTGTGATAGCCGGATATATGTTCGGGTCAGCGAATATATACCAGTTATCAGAGCTTACATCTTCAAGCCACGGCGACACCACGAGGTCAATGTCAAACGCCGTTACGCCTGTGTCCATGCTCCCCGCGGCTATCTGTGCGAGGATAGGTTCAACAAGTTTCTTGGCAGAGAAGCCAAGGCTTGTCGGCACAACAAGTGTTGCGGCTTTGATTGCAAGCCTGTTGCCGTTGTCGTCTGTCTGGTTGGCCATAAGCGAGATAGCGGCTTCAAGATTTGCCTGGTTAAGTGGCGCCGTTGTAAGGATGTTGCTGTTGCCGGCGTTAAAAAACGTTGCGTTGCCGGCAAAAAGATTGGTTATCTGTTTCGCCTTTGTTCTCATCGCCGAGCGGTTAAGCGCTTCAGGAAGCCCTGCGAATATTCCAAGAATGTCATTCTTGGCGGCTTCCATGGTGATGGTGATTATGCGGCCATATTTCTTGATGGCTGCCGTGTCCTTTGCATCCTCAAACGATGTTGACTCATAGTCAGCACCGGATGCAACTTCGTTTAAGTCTTCGGTCTCGGTTGTCCTGTAAAGTTCAACCGTGTTGAAATCGTTGACCCTTTTGAGCTGTGTTATCTTTGTGATGTCAAAAGTCGGGTCATTTTCCGGATACGGAGCTGTCATATCCAGTTCGCGCTGTGTTACAAGCGCAGTTGCAAGGAAATCAGATGTTGACAGCGACTCCCTTACCTTGTATCCCTTTTTTGCTTCCTTTGCTTTTACAACGGCTTCAATTGCTTTGATTGTTTCTGATTTCCTTGTCGGGTTAAGTAATCCGAGCAGGGATTCTTTGGTTACGGGTACATAGCCGTCAAAGAAATCCGACTTTACTGCCGCAAATTTATCACTCATTTTACGTTGCCTCCTTGTGTTTTATGTTTACACCATTTTGATGTATATTTCTGATACTGTTGCGGTTGTGGTTGTCATTGCTTCAGCAGCAACGCCATACTGTACGTTGCTATTCCCCGCCTTGTCTTTCGGGCTTGTGGTAAGCCTGATTTTAACGCCTGTCGCCTGGTTCGGGTCGTCCTTAAGTCCGCTGAGGTCATAATACACTTTGTCGCCGACATTAATAGCGCCCCATGTTGCTTCTGCGTTGTTAGCATAAGTCAGCGCGTTTGACACGTAATGTTTAACGAGCTTGTCAGTTGCGATTTCAACGGGCGCGTTGTACGGGCTTGCTGTTTCCGCGTCTTTTACAAGTACGCCGTTAAGCGTGCCTTTCTGAAACGCCTGTCCTGACTTTAATCCGCTTGCTGTTGCCATTGAACGAACGAGTGAGCATTCACCCATATATCCGTTTTTCATTTTCAATTACCTCCTGCGGTTATTCCGCGTTGATATAGTTTACATCATCCTGTTTAACTGCTTTCTTTTCGTAAAAGATATACATGGTGCCTGTGTTGCTGGTAAAGTCCACAACAATGGAGTCATCGCATTCAATGGTCACATAATGGTCTGCTGTGCTTTCAAATCCGTTATTCCACTGTCTGCGCGGCATATTTTCAAGAAAGTGATATGTCGTAGTCAGTGGCAGCCATCTGTTCAGTAAGTCTGTGCCGCCTATTACTGAAAGCAATTCAAATGACGGCGTTGATTCTGCGGTATACGTTACGTCGCGCGCTTCTATCTTAACATATCCGTCGCCTGATACTGTTACGGAAAAGATAGCCGTGATTACGCTATCCTGCCCCATAACTACAAGCTGCGGGCCTGTGCCGGTTACGCGTTTTACATCAGCCATTGCCGGCGCAACTGCAAACAGCGCAAGCACCATTGCTATTACAAGAACAAATGAAAATTTTCTCATTTTACTTTGCCTCCTCTTTTTTTGTACCATAGGCAGACAGTATCTCGTCAGCCTTTTTTACTGCTTCCTCGGTTTCCATTTCGTCGCCGAGTTCTTCTACGCCCTCTCCGTTGCCGAATACATGGGCTTTGCCGAGCTTGTCCATGTATTCTTTTTCTTTGACGATTACCTTTTCAACTTCGGCGATAACGTCCTCTTTCTTGCTCTCTTTCGTGATTGCGATTCCTGCCAGCGATTCAGTAACCCTTTCGGCTACAGGCTCGGGAAGTTTCGCCTCTGCCACTTTCTTCTTGGCTTCCGACAGGATGCTTTCTTTATGCCGCGCAAGTTCCATCTCTGCCACTTTCTTTTCCGCTTCCTCAGCCCTCTTTACTGCTGACTCAAGAGCTTCTTTCTGTTCCTTTGCTGCCGCTGATTCTTTCGCCTGCGCTGAAAAATCAGGGGAAAGTTCTTTCAACAGCGCCGCTTTAATCGCGGAGTCTTTCTTAATCGCTTCCAAAATTTCTTTAAAATCCATCTTGTGGCCTCCTTCCCCTTTCGGGATTTGTATATTTTTGCGCGCCGCGTCTGCTGACTCGGCCGCTTCAATCACACCGCCTGCATTACCACGTGTTACGAAGTCAAGGCTTTCCGCTTTGGCTATCCTGTCAACTCTGTATACAGGATACCCCTCAATGTCGGCCGCTGCGCCCTCTATCCAGCTGTGCTGCGATGTCTCGGGAGTCGCTCCTGCTTCCAGCATACCCTTAAGCCATGACCGCAGCGCCTCAACCGTGTACGTGGGGCTGCCGTGCAGGGCCGCTTCAAACGCGAGCCCGACCTTGCCATTGATTTCCTGCACCCACGTGGTTAATATCTTGCCCACCATATCGCGGATATCGCGTTCAGGACGCTCGAAATCCTCGCGCTCTGTTGAGTGGTTGATA
>ERZ795056.6119-NODE-6119-length-11815-cov-8.612330_pt1 | contig 11815 bp, 10 predicted proteins | sample MGYA00375140_ERZ795056 | MGnify/ENA primary metagenome ERZ795056 (study PRJEB30185, sample SAMN05720227) | activated sludge metagenome | isolation source: Anaerobic digester | place: USA | collected 2015-03-09 ...
TGATGCTGATGGTATTCCATTTGGGCAGTTCGCGGCTGCACCATTCAAAAATATCAGTAATGATGCGCATGCTTGGCTTAGGCGGATAAATGTAGGTGCCCCTTGCAGCGTATTCTTTTAAAATGTCGTTCTGAATAGTACCGGTAATTTTTTTAAGGTCGGCACCCTGCTGTTTGGCAAGCGCCACATAAAAACTGAGTAATATAAACCCGGTGGCATTAATGGTCATGGAAGTGCTAACCTCCTCGAGTTTTATTCCCTTGAACAGGTTTTCCATATCCTCAATACTGTCAATGGCAACCCCTACTTTCCCTACTTCACCTTCGGCAAGGGGGTGGTCGCTGTCGTAGCCAATCTGGGTAGGCAGGTCAAATGCCACACTTAACCCGCTTACCCCCTGGCTTAGCAGGTAATGGTAGCGTTTATTGCTTTCTTCGGCCGTGCTGAAACCTGCGTACTGACGCATGGTCCACAGTTTGCCGCGGTACATATCGGGCTGTACGCCCCTTGTGTAGGGGTATTCACCGGGTTTCGACAGTTGTTTGTCGCTGTTCCAGTCCGAAAGGGAACTTGCATCGTAAAGGGTTTTTATTTCAATTCCGGAATCAGTCGATATTTTTTTATTTTCAGACATAGCAAATACAATCGTTTGGGTATGAAATTTACATCAATTCCTGCGCCTCGTGCCGGATGGCATCAAGTACGAGTTGGTTAAGGGTAGCCTCGGGGTTGTTGAGGGCAAATTGTACGAGTTGCCTGCTGAGGTCCAGCGAAGTGGCATTTTCGGGCAGGGTAGAAGCTATCTGGTTGATAATGAAGCTGTTCTGCTCCTTCATTTTGTTTACCGCGTCCCAAATTTCCTTTTTTACATACAGTTGCTGGGTAATATTGTGGTCAATTTCTTCGCGCATAGAGGCGAGCATGAGCTGCTGCAATTGCCTGGCTGAGAGATCGCTTTGGGTTAACCGCGAAGCGAGATTGGTTAATTTCAAGCGCTCGGTAAGCAGGGTAAGCCTTTCGTATGCGGCAAGTACCAAACCCGGGTTTTTCCCGTTTTTCTCGTTTTGCGCTTCAAGTAGCTCAAATTTTGTTTTAGCCCAAAACAGGTAGGCTGCAAAACTGCCAACCAATACAGCAATAATGGCACTCAGAATGAGTTCATTGGTAGTTAAAATCATGCGGCGAAGGTAAGCAGCCGCAGCTTTAATTATTTAATGCCATATTTTCTTTTTTGGGCATCGGTAAAGGCTTCAAAACGGAATGTTTTCAGGAAAGCTTCCATGGGTTGTTTTTCATGGAACATTTTCAGGTCGCCATCTTCTGAGACAACAGCAACCTTTAAACCTGTCGGTAAGAAGCTTACAATTGTTGCTTCCAATGAGTCTGATTGGTAGGTACTATCAGTGTACGCAGTTTCAAATTCGGTTCCATCGGTATTGTATTTGATTTTTTTTCCTGTTGCAGTATAACCAAAAAACAAATTTTCTGCTTCATTAAAGTCAACAGCAACATAAAATTCAGGTTCCTTTTTGTGCCGCTCCATCTTTGGGGCAGGTTCCGTTTTATTTTGTGGAATTTTCCATTTTCTTATTTTATCTGATGAGGTAATAATGGTTGAATCCTTTGGGTTATTGAAAAAGGCTGCTGAATTTAATTTGGAACCAGGACATTTATACTGTGCAAACAATTCAATGGAAGAATTTCTGCCGGCATTAATTCTATATAGTTGAACAATTTGTGTGGCAGTGTTTCCAAAACTTACCAAAAGCCTTTTTCCATCAGAGGAAAATTGGTAGGAATTGATCTTGTAACCAAATAAGGATATTCTTGGACCTTCATCATAGGTAAATCGTGCAACAACCTGACCATTATCTATTTTTTGAAAATAAAGACGGATGAAAACATTTGTCTCCACAAGAAGGGTAGTTTTATCAGGTGAAAAAGAAAGGCTTTCAACCGGATTTGCAGTATTGATGGAGAATGCCTGATGCTCCTTGTCGGATTCAATTATTGTTATTGTATTTGAAAAATTATTATAAGCAATTTTTTTTCCATCTGATGAAACAGCCATATTGGTAGTACTTCCTGAGTCTGCACTTATTGAAGCTGTTAACTGCCTGTTGTTATCCAGGGAAAATGCCCTGTTTCCAAAAACAAATAATCTTTCAGCCCATCCTTGCGAAGTATCTCTTTGTGGCAAATACTCAATTTGTTTTACCACATTCCTTTTCGTTCCAGGTAAGCTGATGGGAGGTTGCTTGTGCGTTGTTAACCAAATTTTTCCACTTGCCTTGGTCTCGTTTTTTTTATATCCATGAATAATTATTACACCCTCTCCTGATTGTTTGAATACGTATATATCTAAAGTCGGGTCCAGTTTTAAAGAGTCAGTTAAATTGCCGTTGGTATCCCATTGATAGGCATATGCCGAATCTGTTAAAGTCCATATGGATTTACCATCCCGGGCATAAATGGCCTGTATAAGTTTGCCATGAATGGGCTGTTTGTTTGCCGGATCAATAATTGTTTCCCCAAAATTGTTTTCATAATATATTCTAAGTGCTTTTTTATTTATATTAGTTGTATCATTTGTATCATTAATCTTTCCTGATCTCATTATTTTCAAGGCAGTATCAGCAAGGTGCATAGCTAAAATGGGATCATTTTTTAACGCTTCCTGGGCGAAGAAAATAAATTTGTAGGCATCCGAAATTAGTTTGGCATTAATGGCTTTTTCCTCATTTTCCCTTGCCTCTTTTTCATTTTCCTCTGCTATGCTCTTGAGTTTTTCAATTCCATTAAAGGCTTTAATAATACCATCTCTTGCTTCCTTTGCATTATCCGGGCAATGCAGCAATGCGATGCTGAATTTATTTATAGCGTCTTTAAACTTTTGTTCTGCAAGTAACAGGTTGCCTTGATTTATGTATTTTTTATAATGCGGGCAATTATCCTGAGCCAACAAAGCGCCTGAAAAAAGTATGAATATTAAAATCAGGATGTTTTTCATTTTCTTAGTTTCCTCATTTTTTGATCTAAATCCTTTATTTTTTCATTTAGGGTTGAAATCTTTCTTTTTTCATCGTCAATTACATCGTTTTCTGCACCATATTGTACATAGGATTTAATGTTTTTCTCTAAAATTTCTTTTTCCTTTAAATACCTGCTTTTTTCTGATTCATATACTTTTAACAAGTTTTCCTGGGCCAATTCTTTTGATTTATTGGCAGCAACTTTTGCAGAATCTGCAATCTTCAGGGCATTCAACGTTCTTTGTTGTGAAATTATCAATGAATCATTTTTTTTATCCAGCTCCTTGTTTGTATTAAATAGTATTTTTTCGGAATTATTTACAATTTTCAATAAAATGCCAGCCGCAATACAGGCCAGTATTGCTACAATCAAAAATCCTGCTAGTGTTCTATTCCGCTTTCTTGCCTTTGCCAGTTCAATTTTCTTTTGTTCTTCTTCTTTTCTTTTTTCTTCATCTGCTATTTGCTGACTACTTTCTATAGCTTTTACTTCCTCCGGTTCAAGCTGTATTCTTTCCCTGAATTGTTTAATTATGGCCAATTGTTCTTCATCAAAAACCCTGCTTTTGCCCTTTTGTGCTTCCACCAGGTTTTTAATCATTCTTTTTACTTCCAGGATGGCAATTTCTTCGGGGCTTCTGTGCGCATTTACCTGCTTGGCAAGGGCATCATGGGTAATTTCATACCGCTGATTATTTTCATTTAACCTGAGGATCCGGCTTTTAACGAATACATCAATTACCTTTTCAATAAAATCATGTGGTATATCCCTCAGTATTTCGAAAACTTCTATTTTCTCAATTGGGTTCTTGGTTCCCTGAAGCGTAACAAAAGGCGAAAGAATTCGCCAGATGATTTCTTGCGGTTTTTCAAGCTTAAGGGCGGTTTTCGAAACCTGTTCAACCAAAAAGCTTCGCAGCACATCGCCAATATTACCAAACTTGTTTAAAGCTTCTGTGGAAATGGTGGCTTCTGCCTTTCGGGTTTCATCTCCTGCTGTTGGATATTCCTTTTTAGTAATATCCATGTACAGATTATCTAAAAACACCTGCAGGTAGGGTAGCTGGATGGTATTGCTTTTTTCATCCTCCCTTAATTTTTCGAAAATGGTGGTTGCAATATCTTTTTCTTTTCCTTTTTCAATGCTTATATTACTGTTTTTGCTATTGCCAATACCTTCAATTACCGTCGTTACCTTGCCAAGGTTCATGGCCTCCACCCGTAATTTCTTGCGCAATAGTTCAGGTACTGCCTGTTCAAATTTGTACAAATGACCAAGGTATTCTTCCCTTATGCTGATAATGATTTTAACCGGCCTTTTTATGGATAGGATTTCGCGTATTACTTTGAAAAATCCGTTCTGTTCATCGTTATTACCCAGTATGTATAGTTCTTCAAACTGGTCGAAAATGAGGTAAATAGGTTTTAGGGAGACTTCATAAATGGATTCAATTTTTTCGGTGAGGTTCTTGATTGAATATTCCTTTTCGGCCGCTGCGGGAAAGGCTTTATCGGTTTCCTCACAAAGGATTTTATCGAGTGCATAAATCAGATTTTTACCTCTTCTGATAAAAAGCGACGACCAATCGTAGGATTGAAATTTGTTGGCAAGTCCGCATTGTATAAGGCTTGTTTTGCCGGTGCCCGAAGTGCCGTAAACCAGCAGGATGTTCGATTGAAAACACATCTTGTATAAGTCTTCAATTTCGTCGGTACGCCCAAAAAAGAAATCCTTATCCTCCCTTGTGTAGCTGTCCAGAAATTTAAACGGATATTTTTTTTGCATAAAAATGCTTTGCTGTATTAACGGCTGAATGGCGAAGGTTTCCTGATTTTGGTTTTAGGTTTAAATTGAAAATCAGTTTCGAGTAACGTATTCATGGCCGCTTCAAATTGCTTAATAACCTGGTCGAGCCTGATACCCTGCTGCACATCATTTTTCTTTTCTTCAGATTCCATTTCCACCTCATCCAGCTCGGCTCCTTTAAAGTAAATGCTTTTTTGTTCTTCACTGTTCAGCGAATAATACAGCAGGCTTACATCATCCTCCCTGCATTCATACAGGTAAATATGAAAATCGTCGCCCCCGGTCAGCGCGTTATAATCAAGCAGAAAGGGAAATAGGTTGATATTTTTTTCGCCATTGTTAAATAAAACCGAATAGGGTTGGTGTGGTTCTTCCTCGATGCTAAGGTAACGGGTCAGTATTTCCGCGTCTTTTTTTTCAAGATAGTTATAGTCTTTCAAATATCTTCCCGCAGCATTACGGCCCCCCTGGTACTCCACTTTTTTCAGCGAAATCATTTCATAGTTGGAAAAGAATGGAAAAGCGGAGAGAATGGTCGTTAAGGACACTACAGCTTTTTGGTAGTGTCCGGTTTCAAATTTGCTGTTGTATTTATCCATTTCATCCAGCTTTTCAATGGCAGAACAGGCAACATTAAATTCGCTTTCGTTGTTTAAAAAGGAATCCATGTTGCTCAATTCGTTTTTATCTACCGGTAACTCAAGCCCGTTTGTAGTGAAAATATCAAGTAAACACTGAAATACTGATCTTAGTTCCGGGAGGTCCAATGGTCTTTCGGAAGAAAAAAAGGTATTGATAATGTCCTTGTTGGTATCTAAACCAGGGTTTTGTATTTTTTTATCCCACAACCTCGAAATAAACAGGAAATTGGCCAGCTGAAGGCTGATGCGGTAGGTTTTGCAGCAAAGCCGGATATAGTCGTTTATTTTGGTTTGCAAAGCGGCTTTCCGGTCGTTTCCAATGGCAAACAGCCGCCTTAGTTGCGATCCTATTACCGATACAAAACAATAATCCACCAGTATGTTTTGAGCTTTCACCAAATCGGCGGGTTTTACTTCAGCATCCCAGTTTTCAAGGTCTTTTGGTACCGAGCGCAGGTCTTTTAAAAATTTCCGCGGCTGATCTTTATCCTTCAGCATCAGGATCAGTTTCCTGGTAAGGATGTTTTCAGGCCTGTAATTTTCGGTAAAGCCATCTACCTCAAGCCGGTCGAGTTCCTTGTTGAACTGATTCCACAAGTCGTTGCTATCGGTAAAAGTGGCGTAAAAATGTTTTAACTCACCCAGTTTCTTTTTAAAAAGCTCAAGGCTTTCATCAGCATTATCGGGTGGCGGTGTTTTAAAATAAGTGAATATAAAGGGCTTGTTGGTGGATTTGAACAGGGGAAATGCCTGTTCAAATTCTTCTTCGGTGTACATACCAACCTTTGACCAGGCAAGTAAAACAAACAGATCGGCTTCCTTTACATATTTATTATACTCGCTCTGCGATCCTGTTACCGACATTTGGGCCGACATGTCTTCCCATATATTCAATTGGAGTTTAATGCCTTTATCTTCCCAAATCGAGTTCTTCCAGGTAATTTCTTTTTGTAACTTATCTCTTTCAGCCTTTAATTCATTGGAAGAGGCCAGAAAAATTTTTATTAGCTGCATATTTAAAATCAGGGCTTTTGGCAAACGAGGTATATGTTTTTTTTCTGTATATCGCTGTATACCGTATCGAGTTCATGAATATCCTTCAGATATTTAATCAGTTCATCTTTATCGTAATGTGTTGAAAAGGCAATATCGAAGGGGCTTTGGTCAGGAAGGTCCTTGTTGTCAAACTTCACAATTACGCGTATACTTTTATTTACATTACAATTTTCTGCATCTTTTACAAACGAAAGGCACTCCCTTGGCGCGTCTTTTACAAAGGGCTTTACAGCCGAAAGCAGGAAGTCCTGCAGTTTTCTGTCTTTATATTTCCCTGATTCAATCGGTTCGCCATTTTTCGCTGAAACCAGTTCATCATCAAGCTGTCCTACTTCCAATACCAGGTAATCGCCGGTTTCCATACAGGTGCTAATGGCGTTTAACAGCGTTACCTCGTCGTAATTACCAAGGGTGCAACCGAGGAATGAATAAATGGCGTGGGTATTTTTTCTTTTAAAAATATGCTGGAATGAAGGAATTTTCCGGAAATCGGCCCTGATGCCATTCACGAAAATTTCTTCGGCGTTGATGTTGGAAAGGGTTTCGGTAATGGCATTCTCCAGCAGGGTATAGCTCTGATCAATGGGAAAATAGCTAACCAGTCTTTCATCTGGTGAAAGTGAGTTCATTATCAGGATATCCTTATCGCCCGATCCGCAGCCAATACTGATAAACTGCAGGTTTTCGTCTTTGGTATTGTCATCAATGTATCTTGCTAACAGGGCAAGCGCTCCATTGGCATTTTGAAAAGTTTCCTGTTCATAATTCAGCCAGGCATTTGCCGAAGTTACACTCCAGTATAAAATTTCCTCCGGAAGGGTTATCCCTTCGCGGATGCAATTCAACAATTGGTTGAATATTTTTCTTTGGGTAGTTGCAAGGTGTAAATGGCTGCCGATAACCTGAATATTGGCAGGCGGGGTTCTTTTTTCGTGGCTCACCTCGCCAATACGGCTGATGATCATTTTTGCCGCATTGCTCATCAGTGATTTTACGGTTTCCGCATTTTTTGTATCGAGGTACTCATATGGCGCATTATGCATCCCCATCAGGTCACTAGGTATCCTGAGGTCTAAATTGTCAGGGTAAACCACATAACACTTCTCCCTGCCGAGCCTGCCAAAAAATAACCCATATTCAAATACTACATTGTCGCGGGTAAAATGCGTTTTTTCCCCTTTAATTTTACCACTGTCATCCGGATGGAAAATAACAATGGCTATATCAAAATCATAAAGTGCATCCTCAAGTGATTCAATATAGGTTTTGCCAAGTTCAAAAACTGCACCACTTTCATTCCATACTACCGGGTAAAGGTTCTTTTCCTGTTTCAGCAATTCTGCCAGTTGCTGTGCATATAAAAGGGCTCCCGAGGAGGATGCTATGAAAATTCTCTGTTTTTTCATTCCTTAAAACTTTAATTGGGAAAGGCCTGTAACACATATACGCAACTAAGGTTTTTTGGGTGCAGTTCCGGTTTCATCCACTTCACCCTCTTCCAGGTCGGCTGATGAATCAGTTAATTCATTTGTAGCAGCGGGTATTTCTCCGTCATCGGCGGTTTGGGTAACAGTCGTGTCCTCTCCCGTATCTTCTACTGTATCTTCTGCCAGGTCTTCTTCTGTTTCTTCCGGAGAAGTTTCGGTCCCGGTATTTTCGGTTTCGCCCGTTACTTCCTGCCCCGCATCCTCTCCGTCTGTTACTGCAGGTTCTGTATCTGTTTCAACAATTTCTTCGGTTGGCTTTTTAGGGTTTAACTGTGCTTTTATTAATTCATCAAGCTTTTTCTGCAGTTCGTCAAGGGTATCTTTGGCAGGCTGTTCGGCTGGATTTTTAATAGACTGCCAGCTTGAACGTTCCTTATTCAGGATATTCTCAATGGTTTCCACAAACAGCGCCTCTTTATTGGTTCCCGGTTTTCCGTATTTGCCAATATTAAGCTTATAGTAATAAATCTGAGGTTTAAGTTCCTCTGCCGTTGACCGGTAATTAATCCAAAGTTCCTGGTATTGAAAGGTTTTCAGGCCTGCCGTTAAAATGGTTACTATACCGGCAGTTGCCACTACATAATATTGCAATTCAAATTCGGTGGGCAATGAGGCAAGTATGGTTGTGGCAGTAGAAAGAATAATTAATATCCACTGGAAATTTTTATATTGTTTCTGGTTTTCGGCAGACGCTTTCCTGAAATAATCCAATTGGTTGAAATACCGTTTTTCCAGGTATTCTTCGAACAGTGTATTGTCCATATTACAAATTTTATAGGTGGAAGTTCCTGAAAATAATTAAAGGATATAACAATAGCCTTTAACTACTTGAAGTAAAATGAATTATTTATGGTGCTAAATGTAATATGTTATCATTGGATTTCAAAACAAAGGGAAGTTTAATTTTCTTTTTTCCCTGAATAAAGTAAAAAATGGATGAAGGTTGGTCATTCCCTTTCGGGTTTTAAAAGGCAGCTCCATTTTATTTATGTGCAGGTACAAAACATTCATTCCCCCTATCTTTATTTATAAATGAATTTTCTATATGATGGCCAATTCTATTGCAGGAGTTGTTGAACAGTTGGACAATATTGTAAAAGCCTCCATAATTAATGGGGATCGTGCCGGTTATTTTGCCGCTTTGTACAAAAATGTAACCCTTGCTGTTGCCGGTAAAATTAAGGAGGGGTATTTTGAAGACAATGAAAGAATGGAAAAGCTTGATGTAATTTTCGCCAACAGGTACCTTGAAGCCTATGATCAATTTAAAGCCGGTAAACCCTGCACCCAATCCTGGCAACTTGCCTTTAGCGCAGCGGCTGAGTGGAAACCTATGGTCCTTCACCATCTTGTGGCGGGTATGAATGCCCATATTGGGCTCGACCTCGGCATAGCAGCGGCCATGGTTGCTCCCGGAGCTGCCATAAATTCCATTCAGAATGATTTCAATAAAATCAATATAATATTGAATGGTTTAATGGAGGAGGTAAAAAAAGACCTTTTTGATATGTATCCATTGAGCACCCTGATTGCAAAATGGAGACGGGCGAACCTGGAGAATGAGCTGGCAGCCTTTTCCATGCAGACTGCCCGGGATGCTGCCTGGAAGGTTGCTTTGGCTTATGCCTTACTTACCTCATCAGCAGAAATGAGCAACTATATTGTTGAAAGGGATAAAAAAGTGGCTGCTTTCGGAAAAAAAGTGCTTAGCCCCGGCAAATTGATAAGCGCCATCACGGTCGTATTAAGGTTGTTTGAATTTGGCAGCATTGCCTCAAAAATCAGGCGACTTGATGAGAATTAGGAATTGGTTCAAATATTTCCTTTCAATCCTTCCTTTACCATAAAAGAAAAAATTTCCTAAACCTACATCGCTGTTTTGGGTAACTAAATCCTGAATGGTACCTTTGCGACAGGAGAAAAAACTATGGATACAATGATTGAAGCGCCGGTTAACTTTACAGCGGGCGCAGTTTCGGAAATTAAAAGACTGACAGAAAATGACCCAAATGCCCTGGGAAAATGGCTAAGGGTAGGGGTAAAAGGCGGCGGATGCAGCGGAATGACCTATATTTTAAATTTCGATGAGAGGCAGCCTGCCGATATGTTATTTGATATGGATGGCTTCAGTTTTATTATGGATCCTTCGCATGAAATGTACCTTTTTGGCATGGAAGTTCACTTTGAAGGAGGGTTAAACAGCCGGGGATTCACTTTTACCAATCCCAACGCCAGCAAAACCTGTGGCTGCGGTACGAGTTTTTCTGTATAAGAGCAATTAGCTTTTTGGAAAGAATAGCAGCCGGTTCCATTGGGGATCGGCTATTTTTTTACCGGTCCGGCCATCCCTACCTCCAATAGCCTTTCCTGCCATTCGGCCTGCACATCTCTGTAGGTGCGCGCCATAGGTGTTTGAATCAGGAATGCCTGGTAGGAACCTTCGAGTATATAAATACCAAAAACACAGAATGCAGGGTTTAACTTGTCACCGAGTTCCTTCGAAGCGGTAAGCAACGGAAGCTCGTTATCCGTTGACCATTTCCTCGGTCGTGGAATATCCGTGGCAGGCAATACCGGCATGAGGTATTTTTTCCAGGCTTCGTAAAACAAGGAATCGGGTTTCCCCGAAAAAGTTTCCGGCTTAAAAAGGGTGATGGAAAAGGGTTCGCTACCCTTGATGTTGTAATTGCTGTATACAAAATTGCCGGCCTTCATATTGCTTCCCCATCCACCCGGCAGGTTAATCATCAACTGCCCCCAATGCGTACTTTGGGCATAGGAAGGAAGTTGATGAATGGTCAGAAAACAAATCAATGCCAATATTTTTCCGAATATCATTTTACTAAGTTACTGCCATTGTTTCAATGCTGTTGTTATAGGAAACAAAAAAGGGGAAATTCCAGCATGGAATTTTCCCTTTTTTGCTATTCTTAACCTCAACCTCAACCTCAACCTATTCTTCCTCTTTCGCCTGTTTCAAATAATCTTCATTCAGTTTTTTCTGAAGTTCAAAGGGTACCGGTGCATATTCATGAAAATGCATCCTGAATTTGGCCCTGCCCTGGGTCAGGCTGCGGAGTGTACTGGAATATTCGTGCATTTCGGCGAGTGGTACATTGGCTATGATTTTTTGAAAATGGCCTTCGGTATCAATGCCTTCAACTATGGCCCTTCGGGTTTGCAAATCGCCCATTACACTGCCGCTTAATTCGGGCGGGGTAAGCACCTCAACCCTGTTAATGGGTTCCAGTATCTGGGGGTCGGCCTGCCCGAATGCTTCCTTAAATGCCTTTAAACCGGCGAGTCTGAAAGAAATATCGTTGGAGTCCACCGCGTGCATTTTGCCATCAAATACACTCACCCGTACATCGCGTACATAGGAACCGGTAAGCGGTCCTTCATTCATTTTTTCCATCACCCCTTTCAGTATGGAGGGCAAAAACCTTGTATCAATTGCGCCGCCTACTATACAATTATAATAAACCAGTTTGCCTCCCCATGGCAACGGATGTTCATCGCGAGCGCGTACGTTCAGGCCTTCAGGGTCGGGCATACCTTCGTACCAGGGCTCTATGCGCATATGTACCTCGCCAAACTGTCCGGCGCCACCACTTTGTTTTTTATGACGGTGAACTGCTTCGGCTTTTCTGCGGATGGTTTCGCGGTACGGAATACGTGGTTTGGTAAAGGATACCTCCAGTTTATGAATATTTTCCAGTTTCCACTTAATTATCTGCAAATGAAGTTCGCCCTGGCAATGAATCAGGGTTTGTTTCAGTTCACCCGATACTT
>ERZ795056.6122-NODE-6122-length-11810-cov-10.252914_pt1 | contig 11810 bp, 8 predicted proteins | sample MGYA00375140_ERZ795056 | MGnify/ENA primary metagenome ERZ795056 (study PRJEB30185, sample SAMN05720227) | activated sludge metagenome | isolation source: Anaerobic digester | place: USA | collected 2015-03-09 ...
CAGTAAGGGTGATTGATGTATTGGTACAGTTAAGTTGTGTGGTATTGGTATTGGTAGAAATAGTAACAGAACATTGCGCCTGCAGTTTATAGCCTGCCAGCAAAAAGCAAGGAACCAGGATAAAAAGTAGCATTTTCCTCATACTAGTTCAGATTTTTATAATAATTGGTAGCATCCATAATGGAAAGCCTGGTTTCTTTTTTACTTTTTTCGTCTCCACTTTCATAAAGAAATTTCATTTCCTTCTTATAATTTTCGAGTACACTTTCTGTAAAAGGATCCCATAAATAAAAATGAGCATCCTTTGATGTTTCAATAAGGATGCGCCCGGATTTTTCATCAAACTTTGCATGCAGAATATCCCCAAAGTCTTTTTTAGGATTTGGCAGAATATTCCCTGAAAACTTGTTGCCGGGAACTACCGGATTATTTCCATCAATTTTATAAACCACCCCTTTTCCATCAAAACCTGCAGCCAATAAATAAGTAGAATCTTCCTTTACAAAAATATCAATGGCAGTAATTAAGGAACCTGCCAGGAAATTTTCGGTGCTGTAAACGGGCTGATATTTACTTTTATTACCATTATACTCAATAAACCCAATATCTCCTCCCCCGGTTCCAAAAAACAGGATATTACTGCTTTCATCAAAATCGAGGGCGGTAACCTTTGCTCCCATGGCTATGCTGTCTACAATGGTTAAATCCCCTGAATCACCCGCGCTGTAAACAAAAATATAGTTATCATCTGTGGCACAAAAAAGGCTCCTTTGTTTACCAGACAAGGCAAATGAGGTGAAAGATTGTCCATCCCGTTTCAGGGTATCATAGCCACTGTTTGCACTGTGCCCTGTAATGGCACCTTCCTTTTCAGATATAGATATCCTGAAAGTATCGTTGCCATTCCTGAAATACTGAACATTGAAATAGTCGGGGCCTGGTTGTTCAAGTTCATCATCGAGTATATTCCCTTTTAAATGGTTCGATTCAAGACAATAATAAATTTTTTCATAGAATTCATTATTGTAATAAAGGTTTTCCCTCAGGTGGTCATATTCCAATTTTGCACCTGATATTTTTTGTTCCTGCTGGCTGGTTAAACTATCGCTGAGAATATTTCTTAAAGAATCCAAATGGTTACTATAGGCAATCAGGTTTAAATCAAAGTTTGCTTTTTTTATTTTGTCGGCATCCTTTGGACCATCCCTTATCAGTCGTACATATTTATAAGGCGCATTTGCCAGGTTGAAGAGATAAAACTCCTCCCTGGCTTCTTCAGCCTTCTTTTTTTGTTCTTCAAAGGCATCCCTGGCCTTCACAACTTCCTTCAGCGTTCTTTGAATTTCCACTTTCCCCTTTTCATTTTCCGCACTTACCCGCTGAATTTCATCAAATACTACTTTAATCCTTTTCCTTGCTGAATCTGCCATTTCAGGGTAAATGAGCATAGCGGTATTGTAGGCATTAATGGCATCGTAAAACTCGCCTTCACCCCTGTTTTTCTTCTTTTCAAATTTTTCATCCCCAATTTGCATATATCTGTTGAAAAAAGCGCTGTCACTATCGCTTTGGGCCATTCCTTCCCTGTTCAAAAGAAAAGTTGACAATATGATCACCCATTTTATCATAATCAATTTGCTTTTGCTATTTTTCTGACTTGCTTTCCTTCTCCAATAATGAATCAATTCTTTTCCGTTCTGCATTTAAACTGTCCCTTATAATTCTTAGCCTTCCAAGCTTTTCCATTACGTTTTCTGCTACATCAGCTGCTTTAAAACTTACAAACGATTCCTGGTTAATACTATCTATCCTGATCTCCTTTTCATTGGTTTCAATAGCAGATTTTACAGATGCCAATAAACTTTCCTGCGCCAATTTCGCCGATTTCCTTGCCTTATCCCCTGCATCTTTTGCCTTAAAGCCAAGAAAGGCTACCACAATCAGCAGCCCGAAAAACACTGCACCCACGATTTTTGCAGTTCTCAGATTTTTTGCTATCCTCGCTTTTTCCCTCTCCTCTGCTTCTATTCGTTCGGCTTCCTTCCGTTTTGCTTCATCTTCGCTATTTTGCAGGAAGGCCATTGCCAGGTCAAAATCCTCATTATAACGCTGTGCCCACTTTTTATTCAGTTTGTTTTCATCCCTCCACTTTAAGGCATTTCCCAATTCAGGATCGGTCCAAAGGGCTATTTCCCCCTGCTTGTACCTTAGTGCATCTTTAGACAGCTCAAGGTAAATACTGCCACTTTTGGCTTCTTCATCCGCCCATTTTACCAGCCGCTGCCAAATGCGCATGAGGCTTTCATGCGAAATATCAACGATGGATTTTTCGTGCAGGGCAATGATGGGTGGCGGCATCAGGAAAGTACGCCCTGCCTTCCTGAAAATCTCAATTATGGGAATTAACTCTTCTTTCTTTGCATTGGTTAATTTACATAAGTCCTCAATACTGGTTGGGCGCCTGATTCCCCGAATATCGGCTGCCTTATCAGTAAGCGCCTTAAAAATCAGCTCACATATATTTTGTAGTCTTCCGGGGGTAAGTTCAGCATAAATTTCTTCGGCATGTAATGACAGTGCCATTTGCATACCCCCGATTTTTTCGTAATTTTCAATATCAATTGGGCTATCCGGACTGTTTTTTTGTTGCCATTCATCCCAGGTGCGCATCAATGCATGTTGCAGGATCGGCAGCTGGTCCAGGTCATTTCCCACATCATTCAGCAAACGCGTAACAAGGCGTTGTGTTATGGTGGCCCCGCCAATGGCAATCGGTCCATTGATGGCTTGTCGTATTTCCTCACGCGTCATGCGGGGTACCAGGTACTGCCCCTTGTTAATGGCCTCCGGTAAACCCCTGAATTCGGCACAATCGCCAATAAAATCAGACCTCATGGTAATCAGCACATACACAGGGTATTCCGCCTGGCTGGTGGCTGTAATCAAAAGATTCACAAAATGCATGGCATCGCTTCTGCCCGACTTATTCTGCTTTTCGTATTTGCTGTAACGAAACAGTTCTTCAAACTGATCAATAACAATCAACAGGTTTTCGGTGGCAGCAAAATGCGCCTGCTGATATACCTGGATCAATCCATTGGTACTTCGCCTTAAAGTTGAACCAATAATGGGTTCATTCTGCACCCCGGCATCGGCCCTGGATTGATTCAATACACCCCTCGTTGCCAGTTCTTTAGCCATATTTCCGATGGGGTCATCGCCTGGACGAAATAAGGCAACCCGCCAGTTACGGCCTGCAGAAAGAAATCCACTGTAAATGGCAGGAAGCAGGCCGGATTTAACCAGCGAAGATTTACCGCAACCGGAAGAGCCCACAACGGCAAGCAGACGGCTGTTCACAAATTTTTTCAGCAGGTCATTAATTTCTGCATCCCGCCCAAAAAATAATTTGTCTTCATCCTCCTCAAATGCACGTAATCCAACAAAAGGATTTTTTATGTTTTCAACTTCTGGCATTTCAAGTAAACCTTACTTTAATTTTTCAAGAAAATCATTCAAAAGTGAGGGGGCAAAACCCCCGGTTCCATTTACTACGGTCAATAGCTTATTTAGATATGATTCTTTACCAGGTGCGGCCGGGCCGGCCACATAGGCAAGTTTTGCTTTGTAAGGTATGCGCAATAGTTTACTAACCTTATGCATAGTCATTACATTGCTTTCCATCCATTTTTCATCCCCATAGCCATAATAAATAACTACTGCATCTGCCGATTCAAGGGCCTCGTCATGTCTTTCTTTTTGTGCCGCCTCATCGCCTTCAAAAGAGGGAAATGATACCTGATGCCCGCATTTATCCAGCCAATCACCTACCACTTTTGCCTCTTCGAGGTCCCGTTTATCGCAAACGAAATAAATTAACCTTGGTTCTCCTGTTACCACCAGTTCCGGCGGGGATTTTAATGCCAGTTCTGCCTTTTGCCTTGCCAGTTCCTTCTCTTTTTCCAAAGCTTTCTTTTTTGCTTCCTGCCTTTTCAGGGTATCGGCAATGGCCTGCTTAAAATCCTCCAAAGTTCCTTCAAGCAAATCAGAATCATTATGCAGTTGTTCATCCGTTCTAAGGTGTTTCAGAAATTTTTCCAGCTTCGAAACCATGGGTAGAGGGGGCGAACCCTGGTCAACAGTTGGTGGAGGGGCAATCCAAATCAACCTGTCCAGTTTCAATTTGCCTGCAACCTCATTTTGCAGTACCAGTATGGAATCGTCAGTTCTTCCGGGTATGGCGCCATAATCCTCATTGCCCACCAGGTGAATAGAAAGCGAACAATCCTTCATGAAATGCTCCACTTCAGCCAGAAACTTATCTGCCAATACAAGTGGCAAAACCTTATTGGGGTACACCGTATAGCCATCGTCTTCCAGTTGACGCTTGATTCCTTCCCGATAATCCAATAAGTCATAGCTTGTATCTGCCAGGTAAATTTTTCCCTTTGATGGCTTTCCGTTCAATGTATTACTTCCCAGTTTATCCAGGAGCATGGCAATATCAGTTGCCACATCATCCACCGTTTGGTAGAAAAGCTGTTTAAATTCCTCCCCAAATTCAAGTTTTAATTCCCTGTCCCTGCCTGTTTTTGGGTCTTTCCTGTAAAAAGGGTATTCCAGTATTTCACGCAGCTTTTCAGGTTGTTTCTCAGGTTTAACAGGTGTTTTAACGATTTTAAAAATCCGGGCCTTGTTATCAATGCTGATGCCTCCTGTTTTCTCTGCAGATTCAAAAAAAGTATCCACCTCTCGCTGGCACCATTCCGATTTCAGGTACCTCGGCGTAATAATGGAAACAAATAATTTTAAACGGGAAAACTGTGAAAGGATTTCTTTTGAAAAAATTTCATTGCCCTGCAAACTATTATCGCGCCAAATTACAGGCTTATTGCCCCATTTGGTTGCAACATAGGATTGCAGCGTTTCATGGAATATACTTATCCATCCCTCAAGGTCCTTGTCCACGGATTCTTCATCCATGTGGGCATAACTGATAAATATGTCCTTTTCAAAATCCATAAGGGACGGTCTATTAAATCATTTCACCAGGAATATTTTTCTATTATGACTAATTTCCCAATTTTTCTTTCTTAAAATCAGGCCCGGGGTTATACAGCCAAGTTATAAAAAAAGTAAAAAAATACAGAAAGTCAGTCTTTAATTTCTAAATATAGGTACAAAAATTTTTTTTACCTAATATGAAAACCCAGAAACGAAAATTTTTCCAACTTCCACTTCGTTCCCCAAAAGGACAATTATAATTTCAAATGGGGTAAATTTCCAAAAAAAAAGAGCCTGCCAAACCTGGCAAGCTCAAATATTTTTGTGTTAAAGCTAAGTAAACAGCTTATTCCGGCTCAAACCCTAACATAAACGTAAACCTCGTGGCATCTTTTAAACCCTGACCTGGTTGCATCCTGTCGAGGCCAATACCGTAGTCAAAACCAAGGAGACCAAACATAGGCAGGAAGAAGCGCATACCGGCGCCCACACTGCGCCTTAGCAGGAAGGGGTTGTAATCCTTCAGGCTGTACCATCCATTTGCCGCCTCAAAAAAGGTAAGAGCGTAAATGGTACTGCTCGGGTTGGTACTGAGCGGGTAACGTAATTCGGCAACGTATTTATTAAAAATAGTAAAATAACGGCTTGCACCCTGCTGATCGGGGTTAACCTTGGGGTTGCTGGTTTGGTAAACCGGGTAACCGCGATGGGCAATTACATCAAAACCAATAAGGGCAAACTGATTGGTAAGGCCCGCATCGCCCACCTGGAAACGTTCGAATGGGGAAATCTCAAGATCGCTGTTATACTTGCCGAGGTAGCCATATTTGGCCGCTAATTTCAACACAAACTGATGGTTCTTTTCTGCTCCGTGGGGCCTGCCGAGGGGAACATAAGTTTCTCCGGTAAAACGCCATTTGTGGAATTCGATCCACTCATAACGCTCCTGCACGGTTTCATAAGTTTTGCCCCCATTCATAAGCGACCATGGTGGTGTTACCTGCATGCTTGCCATAAAGCTTGAACCACTGCGGGGGAACAAAGGCTGATCTACAGAAGATCGGGCGAGGGTAAACTTAAGGTTGAAGTTGTTTGAAATACCATTTTTGAAATCCTCAAAAAATGCGTAATCCTGCAGGGTGTAGCGCATATAGCTTGCACTGACCGAAAAGTTGAAATAGTCATCGGGCCACCGCAATTGCTTGCCAAGTGATACTGAGGTACCCACGGTTTTAATAAAAGACGATGGATATTTCTCGTACTGACCGGTTTGAGGATTGTACGCGTTTGAAAACTTGGTATTGTACACGCTGAGTGTAAGCGCATTCCGTCGTTTTCCACCAAGCCAGGGCTCGGTAAAGCTAACGTTCATACTTCTGAAGGCACTACCGTTGCTCTGATACCGCAGGCTGAGTTTCTGCCCTTCACCCGAAGGAAGCGGATCCCACGAATCTTTCTTGAAAATATTGCGGATGCTGAAGTTATTGAAAGTAACACCGAGGGTACCGGTAAGACCAATACCTCCACCCCAACCGGCAGAAAGTTCAAGCTGATCGCTCGATTTTTCTTCCACTGAGTAGTTTATATCTACCGTACCATCCGTTGGGTTTGGTACAGGATTAATACCAATGGTTTCCTGGTTAAAAAAGTTCAGGTTGGCAATTTCGCGCTGCGAACGGATAAGGTCCGAGCGACGGAATTTTTCACCGGGAATAGTCCGCAGTTCGCGCCTGATTACAAACTCCTTGGTTTTTTCATTACCGGTAATGTTTACATTCTTAATGGTTGCCTGCGGACCTTCAAAAATGCGGATTTCGTGGTCAATGGTATCGTTATAAACCCTTGTTTCGGTTGCTTCGGCCCTGAAAAAGAGGTAACCATCATCCATATAAAGCGCCCCAAGGTCGGCACCGCCATCGGCACTCATTTGCTTTCCAAGCCGCTTATCAAGGGTTTCCTTATTATATACTTCTCCCTTTCTTATATCGAGAATCAGATGCAAAATCGAGTCAGAATACTTGGTATTGCCCTTAAAAACCAAATCACCAAAATAATACTTGCGTCCTTCATCCATTTTTATTTCTACCACAAGGTCGCCGCTTTTGCCGGTGTATACTGAGTCTTTGGCAATCCTTGAATCTCTGAAACCTTTGGTGTTATAAAAATCAATCACCTTTTCTTTATCTTCTTCGTACTTTTTCTCGTTGAACTTGGCGCTGCTGAACTTAAAGCGGAAATAAGGATCGAGCGAATTTTTGATCACGGTTGGATGCAGGTAGCCCTGTTTTACCAACAGATCGTGGCCGCTCATATCATATGATTTGCCCAGCACCGGTGTATCTCTTTTGGGGTAAAGGGTAAAACGCATGTTTTCCTTGGTTCCCTTTAGCTGCCGTTTCAGTTTCAGCGAATTAAAATCACGGTTATCGGTAAAAAAGATATCGCCCACTTTTACCTTAGCCCCTTTGGTTACAAGAAAAACAAGGTCAACAGAATTTTGAATATTGGGACTGCTTTTTTCATCAATTGACACAGTTACATTTCTGTATCCCTTTTCCGAGTAAAACTTCTGTATGGCTTCACGGGCATTCAGGCGGCTGTTTTCAGTTACAATGCGGCCGGCCACAAGCCCTACTTTCTCATTCAGGTCTTCCGCTTCACTTTTGGTGGTTCCCGTAAATGAAAATTTACCCAAACGCGGGCGTTCCTGCACTTCAATTTCAATATGCAGTTTATTGGGTTTTTCGAGCCGGGTAATATAAATGGCCACATTACTGAAATAGTTCTGTTTCCAAAGCATTTGAATAGCCTTACTAAACACATCATCGCCTGGCAGCCGCACCTTATCCCCTACAGTTATATTGGCAATAGAAATCAGGAGGTTATTATCAAAGAAGCTGTTACCGGTTACCATAACGCTGCCTATCTCATATTCCTTAGGAATTTTTTGCGTAAAAATTCCCTCCAGTTCCGGATCAATGGAAGTGGTGGTAGTGTCGGTTTGAGCCAAAAGGCTGTTTACCAAAAACAACAAGAGGAAGGGCAAACCCCACTTTTGCAGAAAAGCCTTGCTTTTTATATTGATTTTCAGGTAGTTACGATACATAAGTCGTTCAAGAAGCACGGCAAGATAAAATCTTAGGTGGTAAGTGTTTGTTAAAAGGACACCGAAATGAGAAGCTATAACTTTCTCTTTTGAATTTTTTAGCATTTACCCGGCATTTTCCAATTCAATTTGCTGGCTCGTTTTGCCATACCTTCTTTCCCTTTTCTGAAAATCAACCAGGGCTTCATAAAGGTTTTTCTTTCTGAAATCGGGCCACCGGGTATTGGTAAAATATAATTCAGCATAGGCTAACTGGAAAAGTAAAAAATTGCTGATCCTGTATTCGCCGCTTGTGCGGATCATCAGTTCCGGATCGGGGAACTCGCTTGTCCACAGGTAATGCTGCAGGGTATCCTGTGATATTTCTGCCGCCCGCAATTTACCCGACTCCACATCTGCTGCAATATTCTTTACTGCATTCACCAGTTCCCACCGGCCGCTGTAGCTGAGCGCCATTACCAGGTTAAGCCCGGTATTGGCGGCGGTAATTTCAAGCCCCTCGTTCAGTTCGTCGTTTACATTCTTGCTAAGCATGCGCCGGTCGCCAATTACATGCAGTTTAATATTGTTTTTATTCAGGGTTTCGGTTTCCTTGCGAATGGTATCCACCAATAGTTCCATTAACCCGTTTACTTCATTTTCCGGACGGTCCCAGTTTTCGGTGCTGAATGCATACAGGGTAAGGAATTCAATGCCAAGCTCTGCACAGCCCTCTACAATATCCCGCACACTTTCCACCCCATGAAAATGCCCGAACAGACGGTCCTGCCCCTGTTCCTGCGCCCACCTGCCATTGCCATCCATAATAATGGCAATATGTCGGGGTAGTTGCCTTTTATCCAGCATTTCCAATAAATGCTGAGCCTCATCAGGTGCTGTTTGTATGGTATTTATTTCGCTGATCATACCTGTAATTCCGGTAGCCATTCCGCTTCAGGGCTGCAAAAATAAGCTTTACCGCAATGGTGCAAGCTAATTTTTAGTTATCCCATGTTACATGCACCATTTTACCCGGTTGGGGCCCTGTTATCAATAAATTAGCCATTCCTGCCCAAGTCCCTTACTTTTGCATCCCCATTTTTAAAAATACACTAAAAAACTATATGGAATACAGCAAACTCATCGCGGTAACCGGTTTAAGCGGACTTTTTGAACTGATTTCCTCCAAAAACGACGGAGCCATCGTACGCAGTCTCGAAACTTCGGCTACCCAATTTGTCAGCAGCCGCAATCACCAGTTTTCGCACCTCGAAAGCATTGAAATTTATACAAAGCAGGACAATGTGAACCTCATTGAAATCTTTAAAGCAATAAAAGGCTCAGGCAAAACCCTACCCGATGCCAAAGACGCAAAGGCCATTAAAGCCTATTTTGAAGAAGTTTATCCCGATATGGATTTTGAGCGGGTTTATGGCAGCGACATGAAGAAAATGGTAAAATGGTTTACACAGATTGATGGTGCAGGAATTGAGTTTAAAATGAGGGAAGTGGCTGAAGAAGAGAAGGAAGAGAAAAACGAAGAAGCTACTCCAGAATAAAATATATTGAAACTGAAAATTTTAAAGCCGGGACCAGTTCCCGGCTATTTTTTTGGGTTAAACTTTGGTATAGCCTTTTGGCCAAAATTGCGGGAAAACCACAAACCACTCTCAATTTAACTACTAAATGGCTGAAATTACCACTACCTTGAAACCCTAAAATTAAAATCCTATGTTTACTTACGTTGAATTGTGGAAGGCAAAACAGCCATGGCTTGATTTATCAAAAGAGGAACGGACCAACTATATGGTTGCCCTTGAGCCGGCCATAGGTCAGTTATTGGAAAATGGCGCCCAAATTGTAAGTTGGGGTTATAATGAACCCGGTACCTTTTGCAGGGTAGATTACGATTTTTTCGGTGTTTGGACTTTTCCCGACCGCGAAGCCGCCCTTGCCTTTGAAAAAATGGTGGAGGGCGCCGGTTGGTACCATTATTTCGACCAGGTAAATGCCATGGGATCAGCAGGCGGCCCACAGGAATCCATTGCAATGATGATTGGGTTGGAATAAATAGTTCAGGGTTTTGCATTTATTGAAACCCGGTTTCTGAAAAGTGCCGGGTTTCTGTATTTTTGTTACAACCCGCTTGCCAAATAACCAATTCCGGGTTTACCTTACGCCTGTTTTTTAAGCATAAAAATTAAATAGGGAAGAAAATGGTGAGGTTTTTACTCAATAACCAACTCGTGGAAACAAACCTTCCGCCCGAAACCACCCTGCTTGATTTTGTAAGGTACGAAGCAGGTCTCCGTGGCACCAAAATTGGTTGCAGGGAGGGGGATTGCGGAGCCTGTACGGTTTTGGTGGGCACTCCTGAAGATGAAAAGGTTTTATACAAAACGGTTACTTCCTGCCTTACACCACTTGCCAATATTTATGGCAGGCACGTAGTAACCATTGAAGGACTGACCTCCGGGGAACTTAACCCGGTGCAGCAGGCCATGATGGAACATTCAGGTACACAATGCGGCTTTTGTACACCCGGTTTCGTGGTATCACTTTGCGGGTTTGCCCTGCAGGCCAGGGAAAAACCGGGGTTTGCCGAAGCAATTGGTGCTATGGATGGCAATATCTGCCGGTGTACCGGTTACAAATCAATTGAACGGGCAGCCGCTACCATTACGGCAAAACTTCAGCAAAGAAATGGGGAACCATCCCTTGAATGGCTGGTAAATGAAGGTTTTGTTCCGGCCTATTTTCAAACAGCAGGTGAAAGGCTTGCTGCAATGGCACCGTTGGAAATGCCCAATGGACAGGTTCCGATAGGCGGAGGAACCGATTTGTATGTTCAGCAACATGACAACCTGCACCAAATGCCCTTGAAATTTGTACTGGCAGGAAATAAAGCGGAAAGTATCCGGATATCGGAAAATGAATGCCTTATTCCGGGCGAAACAACTGTTACCGAACTCATGCAATTCGAACCTTTGCAAACTGCAATCCCCGGCTGGTTTGATTATATGAAACTGGTCTCCTCTACGCCTATCCGCAATATGGCCACCCTCGCCGGCAACCTTGTGAACGCCTCACCCATTGGTGATTTAACCATCATATTTCTGGCGCTTGATGCTAAAATTACCCTGGAAAACGCGGCAGGTGTACGCAGGGAAATCCCCCTAAAAGATTTTTACCTCGGTTATAAAAAAATGGAGAAAGCAGCCGATGAAATACTGATGCAGATCGCTTTTAAATTACCGGCGAAAAACCAACGCTTTCATTTTGAAAAAGTTTGCAAACGCCCTTTTCTGGATATTGCCAGTGTAAATACCGCGATTGGCCTTATGGTTGAAAATGAAACCATTACTGCCGCCCACTGTTCCATGGGTGGTGTGGCGCCCATTCCGCAATTCCTGCAAAAAACCTCCTCCCTGCTTAGCGGGCAAAAAATAACCGCCACTTTGGTAAAAGAGGCTGCCATTGTAATGTTGACCGAAATTTCGCCCATCAGCGATGTAAGGGGTACTGCCTCTTACAAGCAATTGCTCGCCCGCCAATTGTTTTACAGCCATTTTCTTACGCTATTTCCTCATGCTATCAAAATGCACGACCTGTTATGATTAATATTGACGCCAAAAATCATGTTACGGGCAGGTCGCTATTTCTCGATGATTTGCCGGAGTTGAAAGGTACTCTGTTTGCCCTCCCTTTCGATCTCCCGGTG
>ERZ795056.6126-NODE-6126-length-11805-cov-4.391404_pt1 | contig 11805 bp, 7 predicted proteins | sample MGYA00375140_ERZ795056 | MGnify/ENA primary metagenome ERZ795056 (study PRJEB30185, sample SAMN05720227) | activated sludge metagenome | isolation source: Anaerobic digester | place: USA | collected 2015-03-09 ...
AATAGCAAAAAAGATGTTAAAAAAAGGTTCTTCGATTGAAGATGTTGCAGAAATTAAAATCGGAGCAGCTCAAAAAATAGGTGATGGATCTCTGAAAGGAAAGCCTGCTGTAATAATGACTGTTATGAAACAGCCTTCCACCAATACACTTGAACTCACTGACAAAATTGATGCAGCACTTGCTGATATGCAAAAAAGTTTATCTCCGGATATTCATATTAATACTAGAATATTCCGGCAAGCTGATTTTATTAATGCTTCAATAAGTAATATCAATAAGACCTTGCTCGAAGGTTCCATTTTTGTAATTATTATTTTGTTTTTGTTTCTGATGAACTGGAGAGCGACCGTGATTTCGCTTTTGGCAATACCGATTTCACTTATTGTTGCTATCCTCACTTTGAAATGGCTTGGATTTACAATTAATACTATGAGTCTGGGAGGAATGGCCATTGCAATTGGTGCATTAGTAGATGATGCAATCATTGATGTGGAGAATGTATTTAAGAGACTGAAACAAAATTCAAACCGGCCGGAAGCGGAAAGAATTAATAAATTAAAAGTAATTTTTGATGCCTCTGTTGAAATACGAACTTCCATTATTAATGCAACATTTATCATCATAGTTGCATTTGTTCCACTCTTCTTTTTATCAGGTATGGAAGGAAAATTACTGGCACCGCTTGGTATTGCATTTATCGTTTCTCTTTTTGCATCTTTAATTGTAAGTATTACATTAACACCCGTTCTTGGAAGCTATTTGCTTGCTGATGAAAAAATGTTACAACATCAGCATAAGGAAAGCTGGCTGGTGGAGCGCTTACAAAAATTATATTCCCGACTTCTGATCAAAGCAATGAAAGGCAAGCGCAAATTGATAGGTATTTCTTTTCTGCTATTTCTTCTTTCACTTTTTGTAATGAGTAATCTGGGGAGAAGTTTTCTTCCGGAATTTAATGAAGGGTCATTGGTAATTAGTGCTGTTTCACTTCCCGGAATATCATTGGAAGAAAGTAATAAAATAGGAAATGAAGTAGAGAAGGCACTCCTTTCCGTTTCTGAAATACATACTACAACCAGAAGAACGGGTCGTGCTGAACTGGATGAACATGCACAAGGTGTGAATGCCTCTGAAATTGATGCTCCTTTCGTGTTAAAAGACAGGAGCAGGGAAGAATTTCTGGAAGAAATACGTAAAAAATTATCAGGAGTTACCGGCGCAAATATTACTATTGGGCAACCTATTTCTCACCGGATAGATCATATGCTTTCCGGTACAAGAGCTAACATTGCTATTAAAATATTTGGCAATGATTTGAATCAGCTATTTACATTATCAAATAAAATTAAAAGCGAAATAGAACATATCGATGGATTAGTTGATTTAAGTGTGGAGCCTCAGATTGAAATTCCGCAAATTCAAATTAAAGCAAAACGTGATATATTAAATCATTATGGAATTACAATTGGAGAGTTTAATGATTTTATTGATATAGCTTTTGCAGGAGAAAAGGTAAGTGAAATTTATGAGGGGAATAAAACGTTTGATTTGATTCTTCGTTTTAATGACGCTAACAGAGGGAATATTGAGAATATCAGAAATACACTTATTGATATTCATAATGAACCATTCCTTAATCATTCAGCATCTGATATTAGTAATACACATTCCGTTATTCCTTTATATTATGTTGCAGATGTAATCAGTACAACAGGTCCAAATACGATCAATCGGGAGAATGTTCAACGCAAAACTGTAGTAAGTGTAAATGTGGCAGGACGTGATCAGAAAAGCGCAGTGGAGGAGATACAAAAAGTAGTGGCATCTAAAATTAATTTGCCGGAAGGATATCATATTGAATATGGCGGTCAGTTTGAATCAGAAGCAGAAGCATCTAAAACGTTATTACTATCCTCATTGCTTTCATTACTGATTATTTTCCTGTTGCTCTATCAGGAATTTAAAAGCACTAAGATGGCCGGAATTATTTTATTAAATCTGCCTCTCGCTTTAATTGGAGGAATTTTTAGCATCTGGTTAACAAGCGGTATTATGAGCATTCCTTCTATCATCGGTTTTATCACCTTATTTGGAGTTGCTACCAGGAATGGAATTCTTCTTGTATCTCATTATAAAACATTACAGGAGGAAGGAATGAGTTTGTATGATACTGTTATTACAGGTTCAAAGGATCGGTTAAGTCCGATTTTAATGACTGCACTTACTGCAGGATTAGCACTCATTCCATTAGCAATAGCTGGTGATCTCCCGGGAAATGAAATTCAAAGTCCAATGGCAAAAGTGATTTTGGGTGGACTACTTACTTCAACACTGCTTAATATATTTATTGTTCCGATAGTTTATTTTATATCCAATATTAAATCTGAAACAAAATGAGAAACACAATCATGTTGCTGCTCTTACTTGTTTTTGCAATGAAGGCAACAGCACAATCGAATATTGATAATGTACTTGCTGCTATTAAAACAAATAATAAATCTATTATTGCCGAAGTACAGTATTGGGAAGCAGAAAAGTTGCAGTATAAAACGGGATTGAATCCGGATAATCCTGTTGTGGAGTATGATTATCTGAAAGGTAGTCCGGCAAATGCAGGCAATCAAACTGATTTAACTATTTCACAGTCTTTCGATTTTCCAACGGTTTATACAAAGAGAAATCAACTGGCAAAAGGAAAGATTGCTCAGGCGGAGCATAAGTTAAATGCTGCACGACAAGATATCCTTCTGGAAGCAAAGATGACTTGTATTGAATTGGTTTATTTGAATAAAATACGGAATCAGCTAATTGAAAGAAAATCTGTTCTGGAAGTATTGCTTAGAGGATTTCAGTTAAAACTGGAAAAAGGAGAGGGCAATATTCTCGATGTTAACAAAGCCAAATTGCAACTCATTGAGATTAAAAAGGAGTATCAGGAAAACGCTTCATTAATTAATCAGCGCAATTTAAAACTAACAGAACTCAATGGCGGTAATCTTATTTCATTGCTGGATACGGTTTATCCTGTACTGCCTTTAATTCCTCCTTTCGAACAACTGGAAAGTGAATATGAAAGCAACGATCCGCTTCGCAAAGATCTGGAGCAGGAAAAATCAAATGCAAGGAAACAGATAGAAGTAAGCAAAGCACTCGCTTTTCCAAAACTGGAATTGGGATTTCACTATCAGGGTATCATTGGTCAAAATTATAATGGTGTACATACCGGATTGACGCTGCCTCTATGGGAGAATAAAAATATCGTAAGGCAACGTAAAGCAGCAGAACTTTTTGCTGACTATACTTTACAAGCACATGTGAATGAACATTATTTTCATATAAAACATATCTATGAAAAGTACAGCAACCTTAAAATTATTTTGAATGAGTATGAGACTTCTTTACCTGACTTAAGAGACTATAAACTATTGAATAAGGCGCTAACAGCAGGGCAATTCTCTGCAATTGAATATTTCATGGAAGCATCCTTTTTCTTTACTGCAATTGATAATTATCTCGAAACAGAAAAGGAATATTATCTCACCGTTGCAGAACTCTATAAATATCAGTTGTGATAAAAAGTACAATAGTTCTTTATGAAGTTAAGGAGAATGAAAAAGTGCATCCTTCATCTGGCGAACTCTCCATCCAAATCTTTCCTCCTTGTGCAGTGATAAATTCTTTGCTGATGGCCAGACCGAGACCTGTACCCGTTTTTCCTGTTTCTGTATTTGGTACTTGATAAAATTTCTCAAATATTCTATCCTTATGTTTTTGATCAATCCCTTTACCGGAGTCTTTCACAGAGAACACCACTTCATTATCTTTATATATAGTATAGATCTGAATGGTTCCATTTTCAGGAGTATATCGAATCGCATTTGATAAAAAGTTCACAAGCACCCATGCTGTTTTTTCCATATCGCAACTTACAGATGGCAGATTCTCATCAAAAGAAACAGACATATTGATTTTTTTTTGTTCAGCCTGTACTTTGAGGGCATTGAATGCATATTGAACAATAGATTTCGGATCTACCTTTTCTTTCTGAAGTTGTATATTACCAGATTCAACCTGTGTTAGATCAAGTAACTCGGCAGTTATTTTTAGTAGACGCTGTGTATCATCTTTAATATGGTCTACTAATTTATGCTGCTCTTCATTAAGTACACCAATTCTATCATCATTCAATAATTTTAAACTTACTTTTATGGATGCCAATGGTGTTTTTAATTCATGAGAAACAGTTGCTATAAAATTTGTTTTAGCGAGATCCAGTTCTTTATATTGTGTAATGTTTTTCAAAAGAATAACTTCACCAATTGATTTATCCTCATTTTGAATCTGCCATATTTCTTTGGTGAAATAACATTCTTTATTGTTGTCGTAAATTTTCAATGGTAAGAGAGTTGGATTTGAATTCAGTAACGTATGTAGAAGGTCATTCTTCTTTGCAGCTTCTGCTGCTGGCTTGCCAATAAGTTCGTTTTCTGAAAGTTCGAATATCCTTAACGCAGAGGTGTTAACGAATAAAATATTATGTTGTTCATCTAATCCAACAATGGGATCACTCATATTATTTATAATGGTTTCAATTCGTTTTTTCTCAAAAAGAATTTTTGCGAGATTGCTATTTTCGAAATCATCCAACCGCTCAGCCATGAGGTTAAATGATTCCGCAAGTTCAGAAAACTCATCTCCTTTTTTCAGGCTAATACGTTGTGAATAGTTCTTATTGGATATAGCTTTAATACCTTCATTAAGTTCTTTAATGGGATTAGCAATATAACCAGGAAAGTTCAGCAAAAGAATAAAAGAGGCCATAAAACTAAATGCACCAATAATCGCCAGATATATTTTCGACTTATCGGCGGTATGTTGTGCCTCATCGTTTTTTCTTACAATGGCATTCATGTTCAATTCTAGTATGTGATACAAATCGTTTCGGATAGAGAGAATATTTTCTTTGTCAGAAGAATCCTTCAACAATACAAAATTTTCTTTAATGCTTTTTGTGGTTTCCAGTTCTCCTTTTTCTGTGATATTATTTTCCTGTGATTGAAGACTCTGCTCGAATTTCAGCCAGCTTCCACTATCTCCCTGATTTATTCCGTCTAATGCCATCAGCATTTCTCTGGAAAACATTAAGCTTTCATAGTTGGCTTTTAATATGGCTTTCGATTCATCAGCCAACCGGTTGATAGAATATAAACTTACCAATTCCATCAAAACTATAACTATAAAAAGTGAAGCTAAACCAAGAATTAATTTCGATTTTATTTTTAGTTTCATTTTATGAAAGTATAATAATATCTGTATTGGAAGAAGAGATTTTTTTAAGAAGTTGATTAAATATGTTGGTGGCCATGATAATTTGAGTCAGATTGAAATGGGGTTTCCCTATACAAATGGTAGTAATTTGCTTTTGTTCTGCTACCTCATAAATTGTTCGGGCTACATTATTATTTTGTATTTTAATAACTTCTGCACCCAATTCTGATGCAAGTTTAAAGTTATTTATTAGATGTCGCTGAGTACCCAGAGCAATTTTATCAGGGCTTTCCTTTTCAGTTTGCACATAGAGCACGTACCATTTTGAATGGTAGTACGACGCAAGTCTCGCTGTTTTCCTGATTATCATTTTTGATGTATCGTTATTACTCCCTATGCAAGCCAGAAATTTTTCATGACGTAAAATTACATTTTGGGGAAGCTCTGTTTCTATCTTACGCTCTACTTGTGATGCTACTTCTTTTAGTGCCAGCTCACGAAGTTGCAATATATGTTCCGGTTTAAAAAAATTACTAAGGGCGGCCTCTATTTTTTCCGCCTGATAAATTTTTCCTTCTTTTAATCGTGAGATAAGTTCATCTGCAGTAAGATCAATATTTACTACTTCATCAGCTAATGCAAGTACTTTATCAGGAATTCGTTCCTTTACATCAATGCCTGTGATTATTTGTACTTCCTCATTCAGACTTTCTATATGCTGGATATTAACAGCACTAATTACATTGATACCTGCGTTCAGAATATCAATTACGTCCTGCCATCTTTTTTCATTCTTGCTTCCTTCAATGTTAGTATGCGCCAATTCATCCACTATTACTACCTCTGGATGGATATTGATGATAGCTTGAACATCCATTTCCTCCAGCTCTTTCCCTTTATAGAATAATTTCCTTCGTGCAATCAATGGCAATCCGTTTACCAATTCCAGTGTTTCGCTGCGTTGATGTGGTTCTATGTATCCAATTTTAATGTCAATACCATTTTTCAAAAGCTTATGCGCTTCCTGCAACATACGATAGGTTTTACCTACACCAGCACTCATGCCAATATATATTTTGAACTTACCTCGTCTTGATTTTCGGATCAATTCGAGGAAATACTCAGCATTGTGTTCTTTATTTACCGATTCAACCACTGAAATTATTCTGTCATTTATATTTAATCCGAACTATTTATATTCTGAAGAGAAGTGCTAATACAATTCTGTCCTCTGTATCTACCAGATTAGGTCGCCATTCCGGTGTAAGAGGAGTCCATTGATAACCTGATGGTGAAGTTACTCCACCTTCACCAGCAAAGTACGGAACACTGGATTTGCGATGAACAAATTCTGCGCGCACTGTTATACTCTGATTCGGCATCCAATCTATATTGGTGGAGCAATCCCACCCTTTAAAGGAATCGCCGGGATTGGCACTGAATGGATAAGCTCCTTCTGAAGATGTGGGATTTGCAGGATTTGGCAATGGACTTGCCTGACCAGTTGGATATAAAACAAGATAACGTCCCGGGTTACTCATCCAACCACCACCTACTGTCCATGCAATTTTATTTTTTGCAAACCATACACGATTATAAAACATATAGCTGGTAAAATACTGTGCAGGACCATCAGTATTTGAATCTTTAAAACCATTTACACCATCTCCTTTCTCATAACCAATATCGCCAGTTATCGAACATGCCATGCGGCTTACCCCACGTGATTGAGGTCTGTTATAATATCGAATTAAAATACTGTTATCAGAATGAAATCTTTTTCTGTTTGATAAACCTCCTGCATCTGTACCATAATAATTATTAGTTAGCATTTTAATATTACTATTCGGCATCCAGGTTAAATTACCACCAACACCAGGCATTTTATTAAACTTACCATAACTCTGCCATCCGTTTATTAACCAACCTTCAATTTTAAAATGCTTCGTTGGAAAAACCTGTATCCGCATCCCATTAAAAAACCACGGAGTGTTATCAGAGGTAAATGATGCCTGATACTCCCAGTTTTCCGGCTGATAATAAGAGTTTAGTCCGATGTATGACATAAACATTCCAGCATCTACATTAATGCCATACCATTTTTTGAAATGATAACCAGCATAAGCTTCACTTAAATAACGATACACATTAGCGAGTTGATACTGTCCTCGATATACACTGTAATCATTACGTGGAATTACAATGGAACGCATGCCGAACTGTGTCATAAGCCGGGCGCGTGCACCTTCATAATTAAAATCACCACCGAAATGTAGTGCTTGAAGCTGTACTTCATTGTTGCGTGCTAGTGCAGTTGAACCAACAACTGTATTATCGATGGGTTCATTAAACGAATAAGTATAATTTACATCCATCAATACACTTGGCGTAAAGTATTTCATATTCTTGAAAACGGAGGAATCTCTTCTGTCGTTACCGTTTTGCCATGTTGCATCTATATCATCAAATGGTTCACCCTTTTGTTGTGCCTGAATGTTAGGTAAGCAAGTAATTTGTGAACATATGAATGAAATTGCAAAAACGATTTTGGTAATATTTTTCATGTTGCGTATATATTATTTTATTAATTGATTTTTATTTAAGACTATTCAATGCAATATTTAACTTTAGTACATTGATTTTTGATGGTCCAAAAAGTCCGAACAACGGCTCTTCAGTATTTGCATTTATCAACGCAATAATTTTATCTTCAGAAATATTTCTATCACGGGCAATTCGCGCTGCCTGAATCAATGCAGCCTTTGGTGAAATATGAGGATCTAATCCACTTCCAGATGCAGTTACCAATTCAACTGGTATGTTAGATTTTTTTACACCAGGGTTATGTCTCATAAAGGTATCAATTCGGGCTAGAACAGTTGAAAGATATTCTTCATTAGTGGGACCTTTATTACTAGCTCCTGAACCTGCGGCATTATATCCTACGGCAGATGGTCGTGACCAGAAATATTTATCCTCTGTAAAAGATTGCCCAATGTTTTCAAAGCCATATCGTAAAGCTCCATCAGAGTTCACGTAATTTATTGTTTCACCTTTACCTTTATTTGGCGCAAAAGTTAATGCAGCACCCCACGTAAGCAATGTATAAAAGCCAACGAGAAGTACCAGGAAAAAGAATGTTAGTTTTATTGCAGGGAATATATTTGCTTTCATTTCAGTGAGAAGTTTTTAGTAAGAGGTAAGTAGTTATTAGTGAGAAGTAAGAAGTTTTAAGTAAGAGGTAATTAGTTTTTAGTAAGAAGTAGATGGTGAGACGTAAGTAGTATATGTTGTCTGTGAGTTCTAATTAGTATTTAGGAGTATATTGGGATTAGTAGATATTTCAAACATTTTAGTAAAATTAAGTACTACTAATAATATCATTTCACCTTTCATCTTTCACCTTTCACTTTTCACTTTTCACCTCTAGCTTTTCACAATTCACGTTTACACACCACACATAATTAAATCCGTTTAACTCTGTTTATTCGTTTTAATATATTAATTCTTTTCTATTTTATTTTTAGTATCTAATTTTACTTTCTAATCTTAACACTATGAAACCACATCAAAATCTGGAGGCGTGGAAGAAAAGTTTTTCTTTGGTGAAGAAGTTGTATTTAATAACAGCCAACTTCCCCAAAGAGGAGCGTTTTGGTCTTACTTCGCAAATAAGAAGAGCCGCAGTCTCTGTTCCGGTAAACATTGCCGAAGGTGCAGGAAGAAAATCAAGGAAGGAGTTCATACATTTTTTAAGTATTGCAATGGGTTCTTTAAGTGAACTAGATACGTTAATTTTATTAAGCAATGATCTTGGATATATTAGTAGTTCTGAATGTAAGGATTTGATATTTGAATTAAATTTCATTGGTAAACTCATTTATGGATTAATGAAGAGCATTGGATATAAGAGCTAGAGATATTTTTCAATAATGAGATGTTGTAATTCCGATCAGTAAAGAAACACCACTTCGCACATTTCACTTCTTACTTTTTACATTTCTCATTTCACATTTCACATTTCGCTTTTCACTTTTCACTTTTCACTTTTCACATTTCACATTTAACTTCTCACTCCTCACTCCTCACGACTCACTCCTCACGACTCAAACAAACATCGATACCAACATATCAATTAACTTAATTCCAATAAACGGCACGATAACTCCGCCGCCTCCGTAAATCAACAAGTTTCGCTGAAGTAGAGCACTTGCTCCAATTGGCTTGTAAGCAACTCCTTTCAAAGCAAGAGGAATAAGTAAAGGAATAATGATAGCATTGAAGATTACAGCTGAAAGAATGGCACTTGCAGGTGATGATAAATGCATAATGTTTAGTGCCTGCAATGCTGGAATAGAAGTAATAAATAATGCTGGAACAATCGCAAAATATTTTGCAACATCGTTTGCGATAGAAAAGGTAGTTAACGTCCCTCGTGTCATTAATAATTGTTTTCCAATTTCCACAATCTCAATCAGCTTTGTGGGATCATTATCGAGATCCACCATATTGCCTGCTTCTTTTGCAGCCTGTGTTCCACTGTTCATGGCTACTCCAACATCTGCTTGTGCCAATGCAGGAGCATCATTAGTTCCATCACCCATCATCGCAACAAGTTTTCCTGACTGTTGCTCCTTACGGATGTAATTCATTTTATCTTCCGGCTTCGCTTCTGCGATGAAATCATCAACACCTGCTTTTTCTGCTATATATTTTGCAGTAAGTGGATTGTCACCTGTTACCATTACTGTTTTAACACCCATCTTTCTTAATCTTTCGAAGCGTTCTACTATTCCGGTTTTAATGATATCCTGTAATTCGATAACGCCCAGTATCTTTTCGTTCTGAGAAACTACTAGTGGTGTACCTCCATTTGATGCAATTGTTTTTACCTGTTCTTCGGTTTCTATTGGAAATATATTTCCTGCGGAATCTGAAATTTTTCGTATTGCATCATAAGCGCCTTTTCTGATACGCTGTCCATCTTTTAGATTCACGCCACTGCTACGTGTTTCAGCAGTGAACTTTATTAATGTTGCACCATCAATAGAAGCATTTTTGGAAACTTCTTTTCCTGCAAGTTCTACAATTGATTTTCCTTCTGGTGTTTCATCTGCTAATGAAGCTAACACACTCGATCTGGTAAATTCATTCATTGAAGTTCCGGGTGATGGATGAAAATGTGTTGCTTTTCTGTTGCCGATTGTAATTGTACCTGTCTTGTCGAGAAGAAGTGTGTCGAGATCGCCTGCGGTTTCAACTGCCTTTCCTGATTTGGTAATTACATTGGCTCGTAACGCCCTGTCCATTCCTGCTATTCCGATTGCAGAAAGTAAACCTCCAATGGTAGTTGGTATTAAGCAAACAAATAATGAAATATATGCGGCAATGGTTATTGGAGTTTGCGCATAGTCAGCATAGAACTTTAATGTTACAATTACTATAGTGAACAATAAGGTGAAACCTGAAAGTAAAATTGTCAAAGCAATTTCATTTGGAGTTTTTTGTCTTGTTGCTCCTTCAACAAGAGCAATCATTTTATCCAGAAAGCTTTCTCCGGGCTCTGTAGTAACTTTAACTTTTATTTTATCTGATAATACTTTTGTGCCACCAGTAACAGACGACTTATCTCCACCAGATTCGCGAATTACAGGAGCACTTTCTCCCGTGATTGCAGATTCATCAATGGTGGCAATTCCTTCTATAATTTCTCCATCGGAAGCAATGATGTCACCTGTTTCACAAATAAAGATATCTCCTTTTTCAAGCTCTGAAGAACGAACGATTTTTATCTCATCAATATACATTTCTCCAACAGGAAATATTTTTTTTGCAGGAGTATCTTCTCTTGTCTTTCTTAAAGAATCAGCCTGTGCTTTGCCGCGTGCTTCTGCAATGGCTTCTGCAAAATTGGCAAATAATAGAGTGAGCAATAACAGAATGAAAATAGTTATATTATATCCAAGAGATCCCTGACTGATATCTCCCGAAAGCATAGAGTATATTACAACTGCCAACATTACGATCGTACCTATTTCTACAGTGAACATTACCGGATTCCGAAACATGATCTGCGGATTCAGTTTAACAAATGATTGTACGAAGGCCTTTTTGGTAAGATCTTTTTGAAAAAGCGAAGTGTTATTTCTGTTTGACATAATGGTAAAATTTAAATGATTTCTAACGAAAAATTAATGCATGGTAAAGTATTCAGCAATAGGACCAAGCACCAATGCAGGAAAGAATGATAATGCTGTAACAATAACTATTACTGCAAATGTCATAACACCGAATGTTACAGTATCTGTTTTCAAGGTGCCGGAGCTTTCGGGAATATATTTTTTACTGGCAAGTATTCCTGCAATAGCTACGGGGCCAATAATCGGAATGAATCGACTTAAGAGTAAAATAATTCCTGTGCTGATGTTCCACCACGGGTTATTATCACCTAATCCTTCAAAGCCACTTCCATTGTTTGCATTACTTGAAGTATATTCATAAAGCATCTCTGAAAATCCATGAAACCCGCTATTATT
>ERZ795056.6128-NODE-6128-length-11804-cov-4.757511_pt1 | contig 11804 bp, 7 predicted proteins | sample MGYA00375140_ERZ795056 | MGnify/ENA primary metagenome ERZ795056 (study PRJEB30185, sample SAMN05720227) | activated sludge metagenome | isolation source: Anaerobic digester | place: USA | collected 2015-03-09 ...
TAAAAAGAAATGAATACTTTTTTACCCGTGATGATTGCGAAGAAGCGAGAGGTTTTTAATGGGACACTGATTTATTATGATCAATTAAGATACATTATGATTTATCAGCGGAAATCATAATCAATCATAACTGTTCTGCCTGCAATTGGTATTTGAGATTTGTGGTTTATTTGGCTCTTGTTATTTGTACCTTGTTTCTTTGGGACAAAGTATCGGGGTCAGTCTGAATAGAACAGAACCAACCCCGAATGAAAAAACTAATCTAACTTTACTTCAGCATCATCATTTTGCGGGTTAGAATGCGGTTTTCAAATTGGATTGTATAAATATATACTCCCGATGCAAAAACACGTCCGTCAAATAAAACTTTATGAGTTCCAGCGTCTCTAACTTCATCCATAAGTAATGTAACTTTTTCACCGAGAATATTGAAAACATTCAATACAACCCTTCCGGCTTTCGGTAATGAAAACTGAATCGTTGTATACGGATTGAACGGGTTCGGATAATTCTGGTAAAGAGAAAAAGTTTGAGGTAAAAACCTATCCTTTACATCACTTATTATCAGACTTTTATTCGTAACGAAAGTAAACTCATCTTCAGGTTTTATCGGTCTTTTAGTCAATACGAAATTAGTATCTCCTATACCGGGAAGTATAATTTGTCCCGAAGGCAGACTACTTGCAACCTGTGCGTGCGAATTAAAACTCGTAAGATTATACGGCGGTGGAGTAAGAAAGATAATCTCTTCCCCAGCATCCCATTTATTATTTTTTGTTGCAGTCGGCTCTTTTATCAGCATATTTACTTTTGCGTTGTCGGTTATGTTCCAAGCATAAAACGGACAGACAATGGTTTTTTGTCCGTTCATTCCTATTGCAGTATCAAGCGGAGCGGAATAGCTTCCATTAGCAAGCGTGTCGGTACTTCCCCAGATTAATGCAACGTCAACCGGGGCTAACAATCGTTGACCTGCTGACGGAAGTGCATAACTAAAAATCAAGTTGGTACCTGAATTGTTAACAAAGTAAGAACTTACATCATCGAATTCTAATTTGAATACCGGGCGGAATTCTACTGCTATTCCGTCGAATGTTTCCGTTTTATAGAACACATTCAATCCTTTATCTATTCTGAAGTTATTAATTTTAACAGTTGATGTAGTTTGGTCAGTAATTGTTGTAAGCACAGTGTCTGCACTCCCGGTAGTATCAAATTCTACTTTATAAGTATGCCCGTTCACTGCTGAAGAATCAAGCACATGAACAAATATTTTAGCAGTTGTTATTCCCTGCGGATGGTTATAAGTAACCGGGTTAATAACTCCCTGTGAAATTTCAGGTTTTATTTTTCTTCCTATTATTTCGTAATCTTTGTTATACTGCCCCCAGCTTGCCCAAACAACAAGGAGTTCTTCGGGAGATTTAACAACAAAATCGGGTTCCCACTGGTAAGAATCAGTATAAGAATTCACCTGGGTTTCAAAAGTGTATCTCTTATTATTTTCATCGAACAGCGCGGCATAAACACCTTCCCTGCTTCCGTCCTGCAGCCAGCTTGACCACACAATTGCAATTTTCTTTCCGTCTGTCTTTTTTACACGCGGCAGCCACTGGTATTTTGAAGTAGTATGATTTGCCAAAGTTTCATTTCCGGTTTTATTCCCGTTTGAATCAAACCTCTGGAAATAAATTCCGCCGTCGCTTCCATCCTGCTTCCAACTGCACCATACAACAACAAAAGAATTATCGCCGAATACATCAAGATCACCGAACCATTGGTAGTCATTCGTATATGTATTGATCTGGAATTCATCTTTTACTACAGCACCGGCTGAACTGAATATTTTCCCGAATAAACCGTAACCGGAAGGAGTAGCGATATCCTGCTTCCACGATTCCCAGACTACAATAAAGTTACCGTTCGGCATATATTTAACAGCAGGGCGTGCCTGGCTATAAGCAGTAGTTGTATTTACTAAAAATTCATTACCGGTTTTCTGTCCGTTTGCATCAAATCTTTGTGCATATATGCCTTTATCACCTCCGTCCTGATACCACGATTCCCATACAATCACAAAATCACCGTTTTCATTTATTCCAACCGACGGATTAGTTTGTGAATGCATAGTAGTTGTGTTCACTAAGAATTCATCCCCGGTAGGAATATTGTTTTTATACAATCTTCCTTTTATGTCGTAAATACTCTCCTCGTTGTTGAAAGAAGTCCATACAATTACAAAATTACCGGCACTGTTCATTGCTAAAGCCGGTCTTTCCTGGTTTTTATTTGTGATCGTATTTACAAGAGTTTCCGTACCAATTTTTTGATCAAGTGCATTATATCTCTGTAAATAAATATCTCCTTCCGATATTGATGAAACCTGGTTGAATGACTGCCACACAACAACGTAATTTCCCTGAGCATCAATTGCAATCTGCGGGTCGCGCTGTGTAGAATCGAGATACGTATTTATTAAAAACTCGCTTTGCGAAAAAGAGAGTGAAAATAAAGAAACAACAAGTATTAAAATCTTTTTCATCTTTTTACCTATTTCATTTGGAAATCTAATAAAGGATAAGAAGAAGCACCTGGAACTTCATAGTGCCACCACTCCGCATCATAGATAGAGAAACCTGCTACCTGACTCATAATATTTTTAAGCAAAGCGCGGTTGGCAAGTACATTTGCAGGTAGATTTGTATAAGAGTGAGCTGCCCTATCGCTGAAATCGTCAAACAGTGTCGGCATTTCAAGTTCATTACCGGTCGCAAGGTCAATAAGTGTCAGGTCAATCGCTCCGCCCCGGTTGTGTTTTGAACCGGATGCCGGGTCTGCTACATAAACCGGGTTGGGAAAAACAGCAAACAATAAATATTGAACTGCCCGCGGACGGTAACCATCCCATATTTTAATGCCTATTCCCTGCGAATAAGACACGCCGTCATGGAATGTTATTTTTCTTAGTGTATCCTGTGCTATCTTTAAAAGGTCAACTGCTTTTTTTAGCAGAAGACACTCGTTAGCCGTGTAGAACTTGGGCAATGCAATATCTCCATTAGGAAGATTTAAAAATTTGTGTGCTGCCGTACTGTACCTTAAGTCGATAACAATATCGTGTATAAGTTCCTTCGGGTTTACCAATTCATCTTCTGCAGACTGGGAATAAACCTGCGGAACCGTTAAAAACAGTAAAAGAAGTAGTAGTTTTTTCATTGTAATCCATCCAAAATTATAACCGGAATTAATGTATACTAACATAAGAAAAATGATTTTATTAAAACAGGCTTAAATAAAAAATCGCACCGGTTATTAGCATGTAATTCCATTTTCAATTTCAAGGTTTTGATTTTTACAATCCGTTTCCACTTGTTCTAAAAAAATTCAACTTTAGTTCTCCCCTATTGAATCAATCCACTTTTTAGTCGTTTATTTTATATCCTAATTTCTATCCTTGCTTTGTAATTTATTGCAAGAGGGAAATACATTTCTTCTCTTTCTCAAAATCTAAAAAAAATACTCTTTTTTTATCACTTTTTACAAAAAGTTTGTATATCTGTTCAATTTTCAGCTTTTTTCAAAAAAAACAACGGGCACATAATTTGATATTTATAAATATCAATTTTTAAGGCATAAAATATTGACCAACAATATAAAAGAAGTGACCCCTGTGTATTCGATAAGTTCGGCGGCTGAGCTACTCGGTATTTCGGTTCATACATTAAGAATGTATGAACGGGAGAAACTATTGATTCCATTCAAAAAAGAGACGAACCACCGGCGTTATTCAAAAATGGATATAGAAAAAATTGAATGTATCCGCGAGGCAATTAACAGAGAAAAAATTAGTATTGCAGGAATAAAAAGGATATATTCCCTTATCCCTTGCTGGAATGTTGTAAATTGTTCAAAAGAAGAGAAGGCAAACTGCAAAGCATTCAACGGGCATTCAAAACCGTGCTGGTCATTTGAGCATAAAGGAAACCGTTGCGAAGGAGTTGATTGCCGTAATTGCCCGGTTTATGTTGAATACTCAACATGCTCCGGTATAAAGGAATTAATAAAAAAATTATCATCGACACTTTAAACCAATAACAGTAATTAAACAATGCAGACAGTATGAAGAAAATAGTTTTTACACTTGCTTTACTTGCACTAATTGTAATAGCGGTCTTTCAACTTTATACACCGAATGAGATTCTTCCCTCACAGGTTGAAAAACTGAAAGAGAAGTATTCAAAGAAATATACACCGTCCGTTGATCATTCTCAGTTCACGGTATTACAAAAGAAGTTCGCGACTCCACAAGAAGTAACCGAAACATGTATTACCTGCCACAATAAGCGGCATGTTGAGGTAATGGAATCGAACCACTGGAACTGGGAAAAAGAAGAATACATTGAAGGACGCGGTATCGTTTACATCGGTAAAAAAAATGTTGTAAACAATTTTTGTATCGGGGCAAAAGGGAATGAACAAAGCTGCGCCAAGTGCCATATCGGTTTCGGTATGACAAGCAGTATGTTCAGTTTTACGGATGCAAAAAACATCGACTGCCTTGTCTGTCATGACAACAGTGAAACTTATGTAAAAGCATCGGAAATGGGTGGTGCACCGGAAAAAAATCTCGATTTTAATCTTATTGCAAAAAGTGTCGGTAAACCTACCCGCTCCAATTGCGGTGTTTGTCATTTTTACGGCGGTGGCGGTAATAACGTTAAACATGGTGATTTGGAAGAAGCCCTCTTCGAACCTCTGAAAGATGTTGATATTCACATGGGTATTGACGGAATGAATTTAAAATGCAACGATTGCCACTTAACAGAAAAGCACAACATCTCAGGTAAACTCTATTCCCTATCTTCCATGAATAGAAACAGATCAACCTGCGAACAGTGCCATACAAACACCCCGCACGATGATAATATTCTAAATGAGCATACTATAAAGGTAGCATGTCAAACATGCCATATACCTGTTTATGCTAAAGTTAATGCAACAAAAACACATTGGGATTGGTCAACTGCCGGTAAACTTAAAAACGGTGAACCTTACGAAGAAGACGATGAAGATGGCAACCATACATATCTTTCAATCAAAGGAACATTTGAGTGGGGAAAAAATATAGAACCAGAATATATATGGTTTAACGGTACTGCAAATCATTACCTGCTCGGAGACAAAATCGAAGATGTTTCAATTCCTCTGAAAATTAACGATTTAAAAGGTTCTTATAGCGACAGGGAATCTAAAATCGTTCCTGTAAAAATCCATAGAGCAAAGCAACCGTATGACCCGGTAAACAAGATTTTAATTCAACCCAAACTTTTTTCGGATAAAAAAGGAGAAGGTGCATTTTGGGTTGACTTTGATTGGTTAAGAGCATCCGAAGTAGGAATGAAAGATGTAAACCTTCCGTTCAGCGGACAGGTTGATTTTATTAATACCGAAATGTATTGGCCTGTTAATCACATGGTTTCATCAAAAGAGAAAACCGTACAATGTACCGAGTGCCACACAAGAGAAAACAGCCGTCTTGCTAATCTTACTGACTTTTACATGCCGGGACGGGATTACTCAACACTTGTTGAAATAGGCGGACATACGTTAATTCTATTTACTTTAATCGGGGTAATAATGCACGGCAGTTTCAGGTATGCATCTTCACGCAAGAAAAGAAGGGAGAATTAAAATGAAACATAAAGTATATATCTACAAATCTTTCGAGAGATTCTGGCATTGGGTTCAAGCAATGCTGATTTTCTTTTTAGCATTAACAGGTTTTGAAATTCACGGAACATTTTCATTCTTCGGTTTTCATAATGCAGTTAAATATCATAACGTTGCAGCGTATGCTTTAATAGTGCTTATTGTGTTCACAATCTTCTGGCACTTTTCTACCGGTGAATGGAGGCAATACTTGCCAACAGTTAAAAATATAAAAGCACAATTGGATTATTACCTTATCGGAATCTTTAGGGATGCACCGCATCCTACCAAAAAGACAGTGTTAAGTAAACTGAATCCTTTACAAAAATTAGTTTACCTCGGGTTAAAGATTCTTGTTATTCCCGTTATGGTGATTTCCGGTTTATTCTATATTTATTATCGTTACCCGCAAAAGTACGGCGTTGAAAGCCTTAAAGTAGAATCGCTGGAAACCATAGCAATTATCCACACAATAGGAGCGTTTTTACTAATTGCTTTCATTGTAGCTCATCTTTACCTTATAACAACAGGTACCACTATTACTTCTAACTTGAAAGCAATGATAACCGGTTACGAAGAACTTGAAGAGGATGAGAAAGAAAAAAGAAATGAATCACACAATTCAACAAAAGATTGATTGAGGAATTTATGAACGAATCAAAATATATGAATCCATACCTCGCAGGCTTTTTCCTTGGCTTGCTTTTACTCGCAACAATTTATATTACCGGAAGAGGTTTAGGTGCTAGCGGTGCGGTTAAAAGCGGTATTGTAGCCGGAGTTCAAACCGTAGCTCCTTCACATGTAGAAGAACAAAAATTTTATTCCGAATACATTAAAGAGCATCCCGACGGACCGCTGAAAAATTGGCTCGTATTTGAAGTAATCGGAGTATTGATAGGTGCTTTTTTATCCGGTCTAATTTCAAACCGATTAAGTTTGAAACTTGAGCATTCCCCTAAAATCGCCGGAAGGACAAGAATAATCGGTGCAATAATCGGCGGCGCATTATTCGGATTCGGCGCTCAACTGGGAAGAGGCTGTACGAGCGGAGCGGCATTAAGCGGTATGGCTGTATTATCCACCGGGGGAATACTAACAATGCTTGCAATTTTCGGCGGGGCTTATGCATTCGCTTATTTCTTCAGAAAACTTTGGATTTAACGGGAGAAGAAAATGGGACCATTAGTACCTGAAATATTCAGCAACGAGTTTAATTTCGTAATAGCCCTGTTAATAGGAATTTGCTTCGGTTTTATACTTGAGCAGGCAGGGTTTTCTACATCAAAAAAATTAGTCGGACTTTTTTACGGTTACGATTTTACAGTCCTACGCGTATTCTTTACGGCGGGTGTTACAGCTATGATCGGTGTTCTTGCACTTGCTCATTTCGGTATGCTCGACGTTTCAATAATCTATATTAATCCTACTTATTTATGGTCCGGATTAATAGGCGGCGGCATAATGGGGCTGGGTTTTATTCTCGGAGGTTTCTGTCCCGGTACAAGTTTTTGTGCGGCAGCAATCGGGAAAATCGATGCAATGTTTTTTATTCTCGGTTCTTTCATCGGTGTATTTTTCTTTGCAGAGGGATATGGGTTATTAGAAGGAATTTACAAAGCAGAGTATTGGGGAAATGTACAGGTATTCGAAACGGTTGGAATATCACAATCGCTATTTGCATTCCTTTTAACAGCGATGGCAGTGTTTGCATTTTGGGCAACAACGTTAATCGAATCAAAAGTAAACGGAAAAATGAACCCTGAGTTCAAACCGGTAAAACTTTATATCGGGTTAACCGGGTTGGCAATTGTATTGGGATTATCATCTTTCATTCTTCAGGACAGAAAGACTATTTATTTAAATGAAGTTGAAGATGAACAATATGTAAAAAACTACGCTCTTAAAACAATTACAGTTGATGAACTTGCATTCAGACTAATAGATAATGATGCGTCGTTACAGATTCTGGATTTCCGCCCGGAAAAAGATTATACTGCATTTAATCTACCCCGAAGTCATAGTTTTACAATCGATAATCTATTCGGTAAAGAAGCAGGCGAGTTTCTCCTGAAGAAAAACAAAAGAACTGTTTTCATTGCAGATAATGAAATCAATACAAGGAAAGCCGCAATAATAGCGGATAAATTAGGATATACAGATGTGAGTGTATTAAAGGGAGGATTAAACCGATTTATTACCGACATCATTGAATTCGAAAAACCCGGAGAATCTACTTCGCTGCAGGAAGCAAATACATTTCGATTTAGAGAAAAAGCAAGCCGGGTTCTACCGGTTTTAATTAAAGAGAATCAAGGTAAAGGTGTTGTTAAGAAAAAACCCGCCCGTGTACTCGGAGGGTGCTAACCGGGTTATTTATGTTTAGGGCTAATTACTAATGCGAGAAGCAATAAGTGGGAATGATACGCTGATTAGTTTTGATTCATTATGATCAAATCATATAAGAGCAAGAGGCTAGAGGCGAGACGCGAGGAGTATAAACCGACCATCTGAGCATAATTTGAGTTTGAAGTAAGAAGTATAATAATGAGATGCTGTAAAACCTTAGAAGCGGGGCAATTTATTGCGGGGGGTTAAAGAGTTAAGGATGAACAACCCAACGTTTACCTGTCCCTTTGAGAACGGTTTTAGATTCTAAAACGGTTGAAACCGTTTATAAATGTTAAGTTTTTAGCTTAAAAACCAACAGTTGAAACTGTTGGTTAATGAGAAGAAAAACTTTTTAGACAGCCTCTTAATAGGAATAGATACTAAGGCAGTTTTGTTCTGTCTTTATCTCTATCCTTTAACCCGGCAATTTATTGCCGGGACTTGCAGCCCCTCCTCATCAATGCTGGTTTTAACCATGACTGATTATCCTTATTATTTTTTCATCCCCTCTTGCTGTATGATTAATGTGGCTGTCCAATGGTCAAGACACCTTCGCTGACTCCTTCGGAAAAGCCCATTTATTTTGTTATGTGCTTTATAGTCCGTCGGATGAAACCGACGGCAATTTTTTTTATCACTCTTTCTGAATTCCCGTCTGCTTTAGCGGACGGAATAGAAATCATATAAATGCGAGACTTGAGGCAAGACGCGAGAAGTATGATGACTAATTACTTCAAAACATGCTTTTCGATATAAAATTTCAATCCTACCGGACAAATAAAAAAGCCCCAATTAAGGGGCTTTAATAATATGTCAATGTTACAAATTTTACTTAATCAATAACATCTTCTTTGTTATAACAGTCTGATTTGCAGTCAAACGATATACGTAAGTTCCACTTGCAAATTTAGCAGCGTTAAATACAACATTGTATTTTCCTGCGGGTTGTACATCATTTACTAATGTTGCAACTAATTCACCGAGGATCGAGTATACTTCAAGAGTAACCCTTGCATCTTCAGGAATAGCATACCTGATAGTTGTAGAAGGATTAAACGGGTTCGGATAGTTCTGGCTTAATTCGAATACAGTCGGAACTTCAACATCAGCTTCAATTTCTTTTGAATAGCTGAATGAACCGTCGAAATCAACTTGCTTTAGCCTGTAATAGACTTTTGCAGCACCCGGATTATTATCCGTAAATGAATATTTTACCGGTTGAACCGTAGTTCCTGCACCTGTTACTTTACCTATTGTTGTATAAGCATTGTTCTCGCTTCTCTTTTCGATTTCGAAATGAGAGTTGTTTGTTTCGGTAGCTGTTTCCCAGCTAAGTACAACCGAGTTACCGTTTGAAGCCGCAACAAACGAAACTAATTCAACAGGAATAACTCCCGGGAATTCATGCGCACCTATTTCAGGAATTGAATCGCGATCATTACCGTCAATATCTTTGGCAAAACCGGGTATTTGAATTCCTTTACCTACAACCGGAGAAGTAGTATTCTGTAAGTGCAAATCGTCAACTGCTACGAATAATGGATCAGCACTGATGCTGTTTGCATCCTGTCCCGAAGCAGTCTGCCAAGCGGCTAAAGTTTGAGCAGGAGCATTATCCCAGTATCCAACATTACCATTAGTTGCATTTGCAGCATAGAAATCGTTATGGTCGGAAACTAACGTACCATTAGCACCGGCTCTATAAATACAGTATGACGGGAAGTCTGCTTCTGCCGCATAAACTATATTATTTTTTACATCGTTTGTTCCGTTTGAAATCCAAATACCGGCATAATTAATAGTTCCGGTTCCGGGATTAATTGTCTGTTCCGGTAAATAAATCGAATTGAAATAGATATTAGCAGTAACAGCCGCTGTTACATTTCTAACACCAATCATATACATACTGGGATTCTCCCCGGTAGCCGTAGCTAGGAAACCGGTAATCATATTGTTGTATATATTGTAAGTACCTTTAGAAGCAGCTTCAATACCGATTATACCGTATGAGCCAGAATTTGCATTTGCAGATGCAAGCATCATAATTTTGTTGTTATAAATATTCTGCACATTAGATGCATCTCCAATTACATAACCCCAAATACCGTAACTCATATAACCAGTTAAGACTTGATTAACATAAATAGTGTTATCATGAACATCCGTATTACCTGCATAATTCAAGAAAATTCCTCTTGTTTTAGCTGTAATATGATTATTCTTAAATACTATCCCTGTTGGGAATTGGGTAGGAGTACCGCTATTTGAAATAGCCAAACCTTGACCGGTACCGCTTACTGTATTAACAATTTCGCAGTTGTCAACTGTAATATCGTCAGGTACATAATTATTTGTACTAAAACGTACAGTTACTAAGAAACCGTATGAAACAGACTGCAGTGTTGTAAATTTGGTATTTTTAACAACAGTATTGTTAACGTCACCAATTATCCTAATTGGATATGTAGCACTGGCTATTCCAGTGTTAGTCATAACAACCAGGTCTCGCGTACTACCATCAATGGTATTAGAACCGTCAATAACAATGTTATTTGTAGTTACTAATCCATAATTACTTGCTGACGTAACTGTAAGATCCGGGGCTCCGATTACCCATGCGCCTGAAGCACCTGGATTGTCTGCAACCTGTGTAAAGAGAATTGTGTCAACAGTTCCAGCCATCGGTTTGAATGTAATAGTATATGGTGAAGGGTCAACACCAAGACCGACGTTTGCCGGTTCAACAAGATTACTTGTAATGATCATTTGAACATCGCCAAGTATTGTTTCGGTATTAAGAGCTGTACATGCAGCTTTTAAAGTCGAATAATGCGGGTCAATTCCGCCGGGACCTGTACCGGGAGCACCGACATAGTATGTTCCCTGTAATCCGGGAACGATTGCTTCATCAGCACCCATATATGGTTCGGTTGTACTTCTAATGTCGCCGTCAATATCAGTTGTTATACCGGCAATAGGTACTCCAAACAAATCAACGTCCCCGATTGAAGCGCCTGCTAAATGCAAATCAGTTGCTGAAGCAAAGTTTACGGCTTTGGATTTGGAATTAGCATCTTGTGAAGAGGCAGTTTGCCATGCTGCTAAAGTTTGGGTAGCTGAAGCATCCCAATAGCCAACATTTCCGTTTGTAGCATCAACAAAATAATAATCATTGTTATTAGCAACCAAGGTACCTGTAGAACCGGAACGATAAATACAATAAGAAGCAAAATCGGTAACATCCGAATAAATAATATTGTTCTTTAATTCATTTGTTCCATTTGATATTAAAACGCCATAATAATTGATTGTTCCACCAGCGAGCATATCCGTCATGTAAACAGTATTGAAATAACTATTTAAAGTTGCATTAGCCGATGAGTTTTTGATTCCATAGACATATGAAACCGGATTAGCGGCAGTTAGCTCAAACCCGTATATGAAGTTATTAAATACATTATATGTACCAAAAGTTTCAATGTTTATTCCCGCAATACCAACATTAGCAGCATTAGTGATTCCAGAAACTTTAGATACTTTGTTGTTATAAATATTTACAACAGAATTAGTGTCTACATCAACTGCATAGATAGCTTCGCTTGTTACGGTAGCAGAAACATTTTGGTTTAATCTAATATCATTACCAATTATATCGTGGCTACCTGCTCTGTATAGAGATACGGCCCTTCTTTTTCCTTCAATTA
>ERZ795056.6131-NODE-6131-length-11801-cov-6.535927_pt1 | contig 11801 bp, 9 predicted proteins | sample MGYA00375140_ERZ795056 | MGnify/ENA primary metagenome ERZ795056 (study PRJEB30185, sample SAMN05720227) | activated sludge metagenome | isolation source: Anaerobic digester | place: USA | collected 2015-03-09 ...
CTCGAATGGCTTGAGGAGTTGGGTTTTGGAATTGTCTTTGGACCGAACATTGCTCCCGATGGCGAATCACCGGAGCGTGAGTCTTACAAAGATATTGTCTTGATCGGCAGATTGCGATCAGCTGTTTCAGCAATTAATCCCAATATTCCACGAGACGCCCAAGAGGACGCTATCAAGAAAGTTGTTAATGTTGCTTATTCCAATCCAAGTCTATTGGAAACAAATCACTCATTTCACAGAATGCTGGCTGAGGGTGTTGATGTTGAATACCGCCGTGAGGATGGTTCGATCGCTGGAGATAAAGTGTATCTTGTAGATCATAAGAATTTATCTAATAACGATTGGTTGGCGGTCAATCAATATACTGTTATTGAAAATAATCACAACCGCCGTCCTGATGTCATCATTTTCATCAATGGCTTGCCATTGGCTGTATTTGAGTTGAAAAATCCGGCTGATGTTAACGCTACCGTTAGAAACGCTTTCAATCAAATCCAAACATATAAATCAGACATTCCTTCTCTTTTTACTTACAACGCTTTCTGCATAATCAGCGATGGAATTGATAGTCGCATTGGATCGCTTACGGCTGATATGGAACGCTTTATGAAATGGCGAACAATAGATGGCGAGACTGTCGCCCCAGCTTCTATTCCGGAAATGGAAGTTTTGATCAAAGGTGTATTTACAAAAGATCATCTGTTGGATATCGCAAAGAATTTTATCGTCTTTGAAACTGACGGAGAAACTACAATCAAAAAACTCGCAGCTTATCACCAATATCATGCTACTAATAAAGCAATCATCAGAACAATCGGTGCTACTTCAGAAAAAGGCGACCGCAGGGCTGGTGTTGTTTGGCACACTCAAGGTTCCGGCAAATCTCTGACAATGGTATTTTATGCTGGCAAAATCATTCAGGTTTTAGATAATCCAACACTCGTCATTCTTACTGACCGCAACGATCTTGATGATCAGTTATTCGGCGTATTCTCTAACTGTCACGAATTACTACGCCAAACTCCCACACAGGCCAAGGATCGTGCCGATCTTAAAAAATTATTAAGCGTTGCTTCCGGCGGTGTTATCTTTACCACAATTCAGAAATTCCTCCCAGAGAATAAAGACGAAAAACATCCGCTATTGTCCGACAGACGCAACATTGTAGTGATTGCCGATGAAGCCCATCGCAGTCAGTATGACTTTATTGATGGCTTCGCTCGTCATATGCATGATGCTCTGCCAAGTGCATCCTTTATTGGCTTTACTGGTACTCCCATTGAATTATCTGATAAAAATACCAGAGCGGTCTTTGGAGAATATATCGATGTTTATGATATCTCTCGTGCGGTTGAGGATCACGCCACTGTTCCAATTTATTACGAAGCACGCTTGGCAAAAATCCAGTTGTCTGAATCAGAAAAACCACACATTGATACTGAGTTTGAAGAATTGACTGAGGGCGAAGAAGTTGCGAAAAAGGAAAAACTAAAAAGCAAATGGGCTCGACTGGAAGCTATGGTCGGTTCTGATAAACGCATCAAGCTGATCGCCAAAGATGTAGTTGATCACTTTGAGGCTCGCCGTGACGCAATGGAGGGCAAAGGTATGTTTGTATCCATGAGCCGAAGAATTGCGGTTGAGCTGTATGATGAAATTATCAAACTTCGCCCGCAATGGCACAGCGATGATATCAATAAGGGTTTTATAAAAGTTGTAATGACCGGCTCTGCGAGTGATCCGGCTAATTTTCAAAAGCACATTCATACTAAGGATGAACGAGAGCTTATTGCCAAAAGAATGAAAGACCCGAAGAACGATCTCAAATTCGTGATCGTTCGTGATATGTGGTTGACCGGCTTTGATGTGCCCGTCCTGCATACGATGTATATCGACAAGCCGATGCAGGGTCATGGGCTTATGCAGGCCATTGCTCGTGTGAACCGTATCTATAAAGACAAACAAGGCGGTCTGATCGTGGACTATCTTGGTATCGCTCCCTCTTTAAAAGAAGCCCTTTCTTATTACGCTGACAACGACAAGGAAGCCCCGACTATTCCGCAGGAAGAAGCTGTTTCAGTCATGTTGGAAAAATATGAGGTTGTAAAAGCTCTATATCATCAGTTTGATTACTCATCTTATTTCTCATCCAAAGCTTCAGAAAAGACAAGGGTTATTTCCGGTGCCATGGATTATGTCTTGAGTCTTGATAAAGGCAAGGATCGTTATCTTAAAGCTGTTACCGAATTGTCCCACGCTTTCTCATTGGCTGTTCCAAGCGATGAATCAATGCAGATCAGGGATGATGTGGCATTCTTTCAGGCTGTCGGTGCTGTTATTCGCAAGTTTGACCAGAACGGTGGCCAAGGCGGACCGACAGAAGAAGACTACGATCAGGCTATTAAACAGATCGTATCCAATGCCGTCGTTTCTGACGAAGTGGTTAATGTCTTTGATGCGGCCGGACTTAAATCTCCTAATATTGCGGTATTGTCTGATGAGTTTTTAGAAGAGGTCAGAAACCTTGAACACAAAAACATCGCTCTCGAATTGTTGAAAAAATTATTGAACGACGAGATCAGAACGATGCAAAGGAAGTACTTGGTCAAATCTCGTTCATTCGTGAAAATGCTCGAGGAGACTATTAAAAAATATCAAAATCAAACCATTGAGGCGGCTCAAGTGATTGCCGAATTGGTTGAGTTGGCAAAAAAGATTCGCGAGGAAAAAGAACGAGGCAATGAATTAAATCTCACGGAAGACGAGATCGCTTTTTACGATGCCCTTTGCGAGAGCGACAGTGCTGTCATGGAAATTGGAGACGACACTCTCAAACAAATAGCTCAAGAGTTGGTCGCTATGCTTCGCAAAAATACCACGATTGATTGGACGCTTAAAGAGCAGGTTCGAGCCAAGCTTCGTGTCTATGTTAAAAAATTACTAAATAAATACGGTTACCCACCGGATAAGCAAGAACAAGCTACAAAGACTGTTTTGGAGCAAGCCGAAATCTTGTGCAAGGATTGGGGTAACGAATAATAAATTCGCCAGTAATCAAAAAAATTGATATAATATAATAAGAATTTTATGAAAAAAGAAATCGCCAAACCAAATTACGAAGAATGGCCAAAACAGAAAATAAAGGTTACTGACCTTTTTCTCGACACAAAAAATATTCGTCTTGATATTGGCGTCGACTTGTCGCAGGATGCCCTGATAAACGATTTATTTACCAATGAGGATGCGATGCAGGTTTTGAGGAGCATTGCCATCAACGGATTTTTTCCGGATGAGATTCCTGTTGTTGTAAAAGAAAACAGCAAATACATCGTCCTTGAGGGAAATAGAAGAGTTGCGGCCGTCAAAGCATTATTAAGACCGGAAATAGTACCCGGGAAAGAGTCAGCTATAAAAGGCATTTTAAAGACCGCTATTCCTGTGGCAAATGAGCGTGAGGTTGTAATTGCTCCCGATCGTGATTCGGCGATGGTTTTTTTGGCCAATAAACATACTCAAAACACAAAAAGAAGATGGAGACCGTTAAGACAAGCCTATTTTTATAAAGCGGAGCTTGAGCGAGGCAAAACGGTTCAGAATCTGAGAGACGATTATCCAACCGTTGATATCAGTAAGTTTTTGCGATTAATTAATATTCACAAAATAGCAAAATCTATCACATTCGATTCTGATTCTACAGCGAAGAAAGTTCACAATGAAAAAACTTTCCCGGCATCTACCATCGAAAGATTATACGATGATAAACAAGTCAGGGATTTTCTCGGTTTTGATTTTGACGGAAACGGCGAAGTAAAAATCAATATTGATAAGAAAGAATTCGAGAAGGGTTTCAAAAAGATCGTTGAGGATGTTGTTGAGAAGAATGTTGATTCTCGTGCATTAAACAGCGAAAAAGACAGAAAGGAATACCTGTCAAATTTTGTTAAAGAAAATACGCCCGACAAAAGCAAAACCGGCAAAGTAACGACCAGCAAAGATTTTACGGAAGCATTGATCGTAACAACCAAAAAAAGAAACAGGCTGGCACCTTCAAGCATATCATTTACTTTGCAATGCGGTGGAGTCAAGAGAATGCTGAAGGAGTTGCAAGCAATTGATTACCATAAATTTCCGAACGCCGCACACGATCTGCTTCGAAGTTTTTTAGAATGCGGATTGAAAGCATATTTTGATCACTGTAAAAAAACTATTGCCCCCAAGAATGGGGGGAAATATGTTTTTCTTGACACAGTTCTTGAGGAGTTTATTAAAGAAATGAATCAGTCAAAAAATAATAAACTTTCCCAAGTGGCATCAAGGATTAAAGATAATTCAAAAATGAATTCCTATTCCGCCACTTTCTTAAATGCAACGAATCACAACCCAGATATTTTTGTCACCCCGCAAGAGGTCGAAGACGCATGGGATGCTATGGAGCCATTATTTAACTACATATTAGCTCCTAACAAAAAACCAAATGTTCAAAATAAGCCATAAAAAAAATAATAAATTTCATTACAGTCCTCTGAGGTATCCTGGTGGAAAGACTTTTCTTTTCCCCTTTTTTGATAAAGTAATAAAAGACAATAAACTTGACGGCATAACTTATGTTGAACCTTTTGCAGGAGGGGCTGGTGCCGCCCTTGCTTTATTATTTTTAGAAAAAGTTGATCATATCGTTATAAACGATCTTGATAAAGCTATATATTCTTTTTGGAAATCTGCCATTTTTAATTCAGAAAAATTTATTAAAAAAATAAATTCAACACCGATAAACATTAAAGAATGGAGGAAACAAAAAACTATTTACCACGATGCAAAGGCAAAACAGCTAGACAGAGGATTTGCCACTTTTTATTTAAACAGGACTAATGTTTCAGGAATTTTAGATGGTGGTCCTATTGGTGGAGTTAAGCAGTTAGGAAAATATAAAATAAACGCCAGATTTAATAAGGAAAAACTTATTGAAAAGATTAGTCAGCTATCTCAATATAAAAATAGAATAACCGTTACCAACAAAGATGGGCTTGATTTAATCACTGAATACTTAAATAAAAAAAATGCTTTTATATATCTTGATCCTCCTTATTATGAAAAAGGCTCCACGCTTTATTTAAACCATTACAAAAAAGACGATCACCAATCCTTAGCAGAGAAATTGAATAAATCACCAGATGCTTTTTGGCTGCTCACATATGATAATAAAAAAGAAATAAAATCTCTTTACCCCGATAGAAGAATTATTAATTTTTCCCTGAACTACAACGCTTACGAATCCAGAAAAGGCAAAGAAGTTATGATTTTGTCAGATGTATTAAATATTAAATAAAAATTGTATTTAACCGAACATTGTATAATGAAATAAATAAATTCATATATTTTAGCGAATTTAAAGAAAAAATTGTTTTTTATCGTTATATTTGTTATAATTATACTAATTATGTTTCTGCGCAATATATACAAAAATACATCACTTTCTTTTCCTACCGTCACTTAGTCGGTTGTTTTAGTGTGTTAACTAAAAACAACCGATCAAAACGGTTGTTTTTTTAAATTGAAATCGCCATGAATATCTATATCACAAAAAATGATCACAAAAAATTGATTAAACTGATCAATGAAAAATTACCAAATGATGATTACACTCATACTTTGCTTTTAGAATTGAAAAAAGCGACCATAGTTGAGTCGGAAAAAATACCGGCTGATGTTATTACTATGAACTCATTAGTAAATTTTGAAGATATTGAATCCGGTGCCGAATTGGAATATTGGTTGGTATTTCCACAAGACGCTGACATTAGTCAGCACAAACTATCCGTAGTCTCTCCGATTGGTTGTGCGTTGTTAGGATATAAAGTCGGCGATATTATTAATCTTAAAACTCCGGGTGGCGAAAGAAAAATAAAGGTGGTAAAAATTTTGCACCAACCCGAAGCCGAAGGTAACTATGAATAATATGATAACCAGCAATAAAATTAGCAAAACAATTCGCTTTTTAATATTATCAGACTTTTTTCTTTTTTTTGCAGTCGGATTATTGGCACCGATATTCGCTGTTTTTATTTTAGAAAATATTGAGAATAAAATAGAGGTAATTGGATACGCCATGTCGTGCTACTGGATGACTCGGGTAATTATTGTTATTCCGCTTAGTCGATTGATGGATAAGATAAGGGGTGAAGTTGACGAATATACTTTTATGATAGTTGGAACTTTTTTAATTTCTATTATTCCGCTTTTCTATACAATATCGTCAGAACCTTGGCACATATATGTATTGCAAATTATGAACGGGATTGCAAACTCGATGGCGGTTCCTGCGTGGCGGATTCTTTTCACCAATCATGTCGATAAGAAATATATAGGTTTCGAATGGTCGCTGGAAGATGTCGGGATCGGTATAGCGACGGCTTCCAGCGCGACAATTGGTGCTTTTATTGCCAGCAAATTTGGTTTTAATGTTTTGTTCGGCATTATTTCGTTTTTCGGACTGATAAGCGTATTAATACTCATCATATTAAGCAAGAAAAAGAGAATGGCTTTCAAAAACTTGATTTACAACAAATCTGAAAGGGCTCCTCTAAAACTGGACACCTTTAAATAACTTTATGGCAATAAACATCTTAATCTTTGTCGTTTCATTTTTAGCCGTCATAAAAGGATCGACTTTGGCGACAAGATACGCTTCTCGTTTAGCGGAGAGTTTTAATATCTCAAAATATATTGTGGGATTTATTATCGTTGCGTTTATTTCAATCCTACCAGAGACATTAATTTCAATTAATTCTGCCATTAGCGATATCCCTGAATTCGGACTTGGTACATTATTTGGCTCAAATATTGCTGATTTATCTTTGATATTTGCAATTCTAATCATATATGCAGGCCGAGGTATGAAAATAGAAAGCAAGGTTTTAAAAAATGTACGACTATATCCTTTCTTTCTGCTTTTACCATTACTATTCGGTTTAAACGGGTATTATTCAAGAATTGAAGGCTTATTTTTAATTATCGCAGGTATTATTTTTTATTATCTGGTATTTAAAAACGGAATTGATGTATCTGCTAATTTGCGAAATGGTAATGGAAAATATAAAAGCTTCTTGTTTTTAATTATCTCAATGGTTCTACTATTGATTGGCTCTCATTTTACTGTAACTTCAGCTACTGCCTTAGCTCATGCTCTAAAAATAACACCTATTTTAATCGGCATGTTAGTTGTAAGTTTAGGTACGACCATGCCAGAACTATTTTTCTCTTTAAAGGCCGTCAAAAGAAAAGATGACGGATTGGCAGTTGGCGATATTATGGGATCAGTTTTGGCAGATGCTACTATCGTGGTTGGTATTTTGGCTACAATCAGTCCGTTTTTCTTTCCAGTCAAAATTGTTTATATTACAGGTGTATTTATGGCCATATCCTCATTCATACTGCTTAAGTTCATGAAAACAGGAAAGTTGATTACGAAAAATGAGGGGTATTTGCTCTTACTTTTTTGGGTTGTTTATGTTGTTGTTGAATTTTTAGCTAATAGATAACAAAGGTATTTAGAAAGCTCGCCACAAGGGTAAACAAACGGCAAAAAAGGGGCTCAAAAGGGCTCCTTTTGCTTTTTATTCTCACTGAGTCAGAACAAGCCGTTCAAAATATCGATACTGTTTGATAAAAGATCCATAACTGACGGCAGGAATAGGACGAAGACAATTCCATTCGGCTTTATTTTTGTATTGTCGCTATTTTTGCGATCATCGATTGGAAGCAGAATAATTTCGACCTTTTTCCTGATGCAAACTTTTACGGGTTTCTGGCAGTGAGGACATCGTGTCACAAATACAGCTTCGGAATTGAAAACCGCATCGCGAAAAATGATCTTTGTGCAATGAGGACAATTGCCGACATTGGATTCATCTCTGTCCATACTGTTTTAATTATAAGGGTGCTATTTTCAAGAACCTAGATTATTAATGGTTAATAAACTACCAATTAAAAGTCCGGGTTCGACCTCCTCCCGAACCGTTAAAAGCGATTATGTATCCTCAATTGCCACCCACCGTTGACCTGTCCACATATGCTTCTTGCCGTCTATGCTTTTTATTTTTGCTCCCCCGATAGACATCTTTTCGGCTAACATCGATCTTAGTTCTTTGAAATTTTTTATTTGCTCGTAATTCTTTTTATTTAATTCTTTTTCTTTATTCTTGTTAGTTGGTCTGTCGGACCGATCCGACCGGTCTGTATGACCGAACTGGCGGTCTGACTGACCGATCTGATTTGAGTTCGGTCTGTCTGACCTATCTATTTTCAACAGGTAATACACATTGTGGTATCGCTTTCGCTTCTTGCTGATGATTCCCAATTTGATCAGTTGGTGAATGCCTCTTTGCACGCTGGAAACACTCGCACCGATTTTGTCGGCAATAGTTTTATGGGACGGAAAACAAAAACCATCCTGGTTTGAGAATTCCGCCAGGCAGTTATAGATAGCGATGCCGATCGGTTGAATGACACTTCCGTATTCATCAAGGATCACTTTACTGATCCAATACCAGTCGCCATTTCTTAAATCTCTGACTTTTGATTTTTCGTCCGTCATAGCAATGAAAACAAAGGCGTGAGAGTTGACCAGACCCTTGATCGCGCCTCATCGCTCCTCTCAATGTCACCACCCATTCAGAGGAGAGGGATGTGCGGTCTATGACTTTGCTTTAGCGAGAGCTCGGTCGATGTTTTCCAATGCTTCCCGGACACTTTGCATAGTCACCGGATTTTCAAGCTCGCCGATCGTGAAGTTATTCAGAATGCTCTCCCTCCTCGCCAAGAGTTCTTTCCTCGTCAAAGGTTTTTGATTCAATCTCTTGGCTATCCTGCGGAAGATCCTCGTCATCAATATTTTGATTCTCATATTTTTTGATGTGATCTAAATGCTCCAACAGCATGAACGCCATGCGTTTGAAGCCGGCATGGACACGCCAAACTTCTTGCTTGCTCGGCTCTCGGCCGAGCACCTCGGACAAGGCGTTTTTGGTAAGCTCAATAAGAGCTTCCTCGTCTTTAGTTGGTTTGGACATGTGGTTTGGTTCATAAGAGTGACCTCACACTTTTATTGACCTCACACGCCTCATTAAGCGTTTTTGCTTAACTTTTAAGGCAAAAAAATATCCTCTACTTTTACCCCCAACGCTAGGGCAATTCTCTGGGCGGTTTCCAAATTAGGCCGTTTTCGTCCGGTCTCATAGCGACTGATCGCTGTGTTATGCTTAAAGCCAAGAATACGGGCTAGTTTGTATTGCGTTAGCCCTTTCTCGATTCTAAGATCCCTCAGTCGAATGTTGGTTGGCGTTTTTTTCATATTCATTCTAATTTTAGACCTCTATAGTCATATTAAGCAATTTTGCTTAATTCGTCAATTACGGTTCTTGTGGATAAGCATATTTGCTTAATCTTTACATATTTGCTATACTGGACTAAGATAGACTTAAGGCAATTAATTAAGCAAATAATAAAAATATGTCATTTGGCTCATATCTAAAAAAACAAAGAGAAACAAACCAATGGACGGCCAAGGATATCGCAGATCGCCTTGGCTTTTCTGCCAGCTATGTCAGCCAGCTGGAGAATGATACTCGACTCCCTTCTCAGAAGCAGTTGGGTGTTTTGGCTAATGCCTACGAAGTCTCTGAAGATGAGTTAAGAAAACAGTGGACCGAAGCAAAGATTCACAAAGTCAGTCTTTCCTCGGATTATAAATTCAACATCAAAGAAGCTGGCGAGAAGCGTGTTGAAGAGATGACTCACAAATTAGAGGCTGGTTTGGAGGAATTAAAAAAGACGATCACGGCTGATGAAGTGGCTCACTATAAGATGCCGTTGTTCAATAAGATTCCGACTGACGATCTTGATCTGCATCTTAAACATGCCGAAGAGTTTATATTTCTCCCAAGGAACGGTATCGTGCGTGGCCACCGTATTTTTGGCATTCGTGTTTTCGACACTCCTTTTCCTGAAGCAGGCATCATCACCGGCGACCTGATCATGCTTGATGCGGATGTGGAGATTAATGACGGAGACATCGTGGCTCTTAAGACACCAGACGGATTGGTAATGACTTACTACAAAAAGCGTGGCGACTATCTTGAAATCGCCACCAGTGAAAAAGATTTTAAAAAAAGTTATCCCGTAAAAGAGACACAGATAATAGGTCGACTAATTTATCACATAAAAAAATATTAACCTCAGGGCTCGCCAAGAGCCCTGCTGTTTTTTATATCAAATACTATGAGTACAAATTATTTAATTTACGGCCGTGTTTCTACCTCTCGTCAGGCCGAACGAGAATTGAGTATTCCGGCACAAGTCAAAGCGTGCCAAAAATACGGAATGGATCGTCATTGGAATTTACTCCCAGATGGCATCTATGAGGAAAAGGGCGAATCGGCAAGAACAACCGATCGTCCTCAATTGCAGAAAATGCTTCATCGTGCCAAGACCGACAATAAGGTTGATGTGATTTTGGTTCACAAGCTGGATCGTATGTGCCGTAATGTGGCAGACTACGCCGCCATTAAGATGATGCTTAAAAAGCACGACTGTAAAGTGATCTCAGTCGTTGAGCAGTTTGATGAGTCATTTTCCGGCGAGCTGGTCGAGAACATCATGGCTTCAATCGCTCAATGGACTTCCCAGAACATCAGCTGGGAGGTTAGGAAAGGTCTTAAAGAGGCCGTAGAGCGTGGTAGATTCCCGGGTGTGGCTCCTTTAGGGTATTTAAACGATAAAAAGACCAAATCCCTCATAGTTGATAATATTCGGGCCCCATATGTAAAACTGGCTTTTGAGCTATACGCCACCGGTAAGTATTCTTATGAGTCTTTGTCGGCCGAGCTCAATAAACGGGGTTTAAGGACTCGTGGAGGCAAATTAGTGGGCAGAAAGACTCTTGAACACATACTGGCAAATTCTCTCTATTATGGGCTTATAAAGACTCGATCGGCCACATGTCAGGCAAACTTTCCATCATTGATCACAAAAAAGCTTTTTGATGATGTTCAGGAAAAGATCCAGCACAATAATCATTACGCAGACCGTTCACGCAAACACGGTTATACATTGGCCGGTTTTATGAGATGTGCGGAATGCGGATCAATGTTTTGTGGCCAAACGCAAAAAGGTCACCTTTATTATTCTTGCAGTCATTGGAAAGACAAAAATTGTTCCCAACGCAAGTATATGCGGTGGGAAGATGCAGAAGGTCAAATCGCAACACATCTTTCGAGGGTTCATTTACCGGATAAATTCAAAAAGGTTTTGGATGCTTATTTCCAACACTTCGCCAAAGAGAGGATGTCTCAGGAGGAAAAAGAACGCAAAAGCTTGAAGCAGGAGTTAGTAAGAATCCAGCAACAAATCCGCAACATTGTCGTGGATCGTTCAAAACGCATTATTGACGCAGAGGTCTTTATAAAGATTCAAGATGAGCTTTTAAAGGAGAAGGAAATGTATCAGGATCGGCTATCTGAGCTTGAGGGTAAGTCTGACAAATTCGTTCAAAAATTTAATGAGTTGCTGGACTTTACGGATCATGCCGACAAGGTATTTCAGAGCAGTGGTAACTATCAAAAACGCACAGTGATGAAGCTATGCTTTGATGGCTTTATAGTACAACAACAAAAACTGACGCCGATATGGACGCCAGTCTTTGATGTCTTGATGGATTTGCAAGCTTCCAAAATTGAACCTCCGAAACCGTCAAAAGGCTCGAAAAGCCTTGCAATTTCTAAAGTTCAAAGTTGGAAATCTGGCGG
>ERZ795056.6136-NODE-6136-length-11797-cov-5.554590_pt1 | contig 11797 bp, 9 predicted proteins | sample MGYA00375140_ERZ795056 | MGnify/ENA primary metagenome ERZ795056 (study PRJEB30185, sample SAMN05720227) | activated sludge metagenome | isolation source: Anaerobic digester | place: USA | collected 2015-03-09 ...
GCCGAAACCTTGCGTGCCGCCTTCCTTCTCTCGGGAGTCGGCAGTCTCTACGCGGCCTCTTTCGGACTCAAAGACATCCTGGATTGATTGGAGAAGGCGGCGGGACGAACGCCCCTCCCCGGCTCCCGGCTTTCCCGGGATTTCTTGACAGACAAACGGGCCGGGATGTCAGCTCCAGCGCCCGGGAATCACCGTTCCGCAGACGGAGCATGACCCGCCGGACAGCTTGTTTTCCTCGATCGTGAAACCCAGCCGCTTGATGAGGAGGGTTTTGCAGGACGGGCAGCAGGTGTCCTCGCCCCCGATGCCGGGGACGTTCCCGATGTAGACGTATTTCAACCCGGCCCGGACGGCGATCTCCTTGGCCTTCGTCAGGGTCGCCACCGGCGTGGGCGGCAGCCGGGTCAGCTTGTAGAGCGGCTGGAACCGGCTGAAGTGGAGGGGGACATCGGCGAAGCCCTCCTTTGCCAGCCAGCCGCACATATCGGCGATCATCCCGAAATCGTCCGTCCAGCCGGGGACGACGAGATTGGTGATTTCCAGCCAGACGCCCTGTTCCTTCATCGTCTTGAGCGTCGCCAGCACCGGCTCGACTTTCCCGCCGGTGAGCCTCAGGTGGATGTTGGGATCGAAGGACTTGAGGTCGATGTTGGCCGCGTCGATGACTTGGCACAGCTCGAGCAGCGGCCCGGTATTGATGGACCCGTTGGAGACCATGATGTTCTTGAGGCCCCGGCTCCTGGCCCGAGCCGCCGTGTCCCGCATGTACTCGAAAAACGTGATCGGCTCGGAGTACGTGTAGGCGATCGACCGGCACCCCATCCGCTCGGCGGCGTCGACCACGGCCTCGGGGGGCGCGTCCTGGTTGCGGGTATCGGTCGGGCTGACCTGGCTGATTTCCCAGTTCTGGCAATTCAAGCAGGCGAGGTTGCAGCCGGCCGTGGCGATGCTGAACGTCCGCGATTCCGGCAGGAAATGCAGCAAGGGCTTTTTTTCGACGGGGTCGACGTTCACCGAGCAGGGATTCCCGTAGGCCATCGTGTACAGCTTTCCGCCCCGGGCGATGCGGTTCCGGCAATCGCTGAGCTCGCCGTCCTTCAGGGTGCACTCGTTCGGACAGATGAGGCATTTGACGCCCCGCGGCGTCGGGCTGTAATGGCCGGCCTCCCGCTCCTTGACGAAGCTCTTGGCGGCCGCTCCCCCGGCCGGGGCGCCGTCCGCGGCCGGCGTCCATCCGCAGACGCAGGCCCCGCCGGCGTAAAGAATGCATTTCAAGAAATCGCGTTTTTTCATTTTTTCTCCATCCTTCGCCTCCCGCCCAAGGCGACGACCGCCCAGGCCAAGAGACCGGCCAGGGCCAGGGCAAACAGGGCGTTGCGGACGCCGGCCAGCGGAATGACGACCATCGGGAAAGCGATCGCTCCAAGGGCGGAGCCGAGCAAGTCATATCCGTACAGGCGGTCGTGCCGGGCGGAGTTCTTTTCGAGGGCGGTCGAAAGGCCGGCGAAAAACCGTCCGACGGCCGCCGCCAGGACGAAGCCCGCCGAAAGCAAGAGCACGATTTTCAGAAATCCCGGTCCCCGGCCATGGGCCAGCTGGGGCGCAAGCAGCCCGGCCGAGGCCGAGACGGCGGCGAAGACAGCCAGCGGTCCCCCGGTCTTCGCCCTCCCGGCTTTCTCCGCCGGCCGCGGACCGGACAGGCTTCCCGCGGCCAGCCCGACCATGAAGATCCCCAGGAAAAGCCCGGTCCAGAGATAGAGCGCGCCGACGGCGATCTGGATGAGCAGCAGCAGGAGGATGCTGGAGCCCGACGAGGCCGCGCCCATGATGAACATCCCGGCCAGGGAAGAGCGCCCGGCCAGGATCCCCCACAGGACAAGAAGGGCCAAGAGGACGGCGGCCGGTCCCAAAATCTTTTCCGGGAAGCGGCCGAGCCACCACCGGATGTGACTGAGATAGGCCGCCGGTTTCAGGTCGGCGTTCGGCGCCGCCTCTCCGATCACCGCGTTGACCTGTTCAATCCGGGTCTTGAACAGCTCTTCATCGAAATAGCCCGGGCGGACGTAAAGATTGGCGATCCCGCGCCGGGCGAGCCCGGACAGGATGTCCGTCGTCAGCGGCCGGCCGGACATCACCAGAACGCTCATCTCCCCCGGAAAGACCGCCGTTTCCGCGAAGCATTTCCGGGCCGCGGCGGCCACGGAGCCGAGCGAGGCGGCCGCGCTTTCCGAAACGTAATTGGCCGTGCCGGGAAGCACGGCCGCGGCGACCCCGCCGGGCGCCAGGACGCTCTTCACCCGCGCGAAAAATTCGGCCGTGTAATAACGGTTGAGCTGGAGATTCCACGGACCGGGCAGGGCGATCAACACGGCGTCGTAGCGGACGCCGGCCGTCTCGATCCATCGGAACGGCGTTCCGCGGATCGGGAGGACCCCGGAGGCCGAAGGAGCCAAGCCGAGCTTTCCGGCTAGGCGGAACAAGTGCGGATCCGGCTCGGCGATGTCCACTTGGCCGGCTCCGTACTTGGCCAGCTCGGCCGGCAGTCCGGAGAGCAGCCCGCCGATCAACAGGACGCGGTCCGGGTGCTCCGTCTGGATCAGAGCGAAGGCCGCCAGCTCTTCGTTAAGCATCGCGTTGCCCGAGGCGTGGACAAGAACCCCGTTTTCATAGACGTTGACTTGGTCGCCCGATCGGGTGACGGTCAGCCGGCCCGCCCCGCCCGAGACCGTGCCGACGAGCCGCTCGTTCGGATGGAAGCGCTGGATCATCCACGCGTCTCCGCCGGCGGTGATAAACAAAACGGCCGCGGCCAGCAGGACGGCCGGGAATACCCACCAGGCTCGGTTTTCAGACCTTCCGGCGGCCGCCAGAAGAAAAAACAAGCCCGAGGAAACCGCAAACACGATCGCCAACGAGGGCAGGCCGGGAAGGACGGCCGCGGCGCAAAACACTCCGCCGGCCGCTCCGCCGACGCTCTCCCAGCCGTAAACCGTCCGGAGGCTTCGGCCTTCGCGCCGCAGGACCCGGGCCGTCCACGTGAAGGAGAAGCCGTTGAGAAAGCAGTACGGAAGCAGGAGAAGGGCCAGAAATCCGCTCATGGCCGGCGGTCCGGCCTCGATCCCGGGGGCGAAAAGGAGGCTTTTCAGCGGGAACATCAAGGGGAAGACAGCCAAGGGGACGACCAGAAGCGCCTTGACCAGCGTCGAAGCCCTTTTCACCGCTTCTCTTGACGAGGCCGCGTCCGGGACCTGGGCCCGGGCGCCGGTCAACGATCCGGCTCCCGATAGAAGAAGCCAAAGGAAGATGATGAGCGAGAGCGTCAGCTCGTTGCCTTCAAACAACGTCAGGAATTCCCGGATTAAAAGCGTTTGGACCGCCACGCCGGAGAAGCCGACAGCGAAGGGAAGCGCCAGGTCCCGCCGGGCGCGGGCCGCGGTTGGAGACGGTCCCGCGGAGATGGACGCGGCGATCGGGACCGGACGCGTTTTCCGCCGCTTGAAGAAATAGGGGGCGTGCCAACAAAGGTGAAACAGGCCGATAAGGCTCATCCCCAGCCCGAAGTTGACGTGGATTTTCAGCGCTTTTTCGGCCCAGGGGATTTCCAGCCGGTAGTTGACCTGAACAGCCATCAAGACGCCGAGGCCGGCGGTGACGAGGAAGACCGCCAGCAGGGCGTAGTTCCAGATTTTCCTGTGGGCCGGCGTCGAGAGAATGCCGAGCCGGCTGAACAGAAAACTGATCCCGTAGAGAAGGGCTAAAAAGAGCCCCAGGGGAATCAGTCCGTAAGGGGCGTTCATCGTCCCTCAGCGCCCGGATTCTTCAAATATCAGCGCCTCGTAAACATAAATGTCCGCCTGCTTCCAGCCGTTCCAGCCGATCCCAGCCTTGTCCTGGGCGCAGTGCCCCAGGAATTCCCGCAAGGTCCAGCCGGTTTCGGCCGCCACCTGGGGAAGGAAGGTCCCGTGTTGATTTCCTTTTTCGATATAAAGGCCGTGCTTGCCGAGCTCGATCTCCTTGATATTCTTGATCTTCCGCCTGGGAGTGAGAACGGAGATCTCGATCCGGATTTTATCGAGCTCCTCGGGACGGACGGGCGGGAAGCGGATGTCCCGGACGGCCGAGGCGGCGGCGATCTCCTGGACGACTTGGAATAAAGGCTTCCGCGGCTCGAACGTCCCCAAGCATCCCCGCAGGTCGCCGTTCTTTCTCAGGGTGACAAAGGCGCCCGCCGGTTCCCGCAGGATCGGAGCGTATTGCCCGGGAGCCAGGCCGGGGAGCGGCTCGGCCTTGGCCGCGGCTTCGACCGACGCCCGGGCGATCCGTAAAAGAACCTCCCGGTCCTCGGCCGAAAGCTCGAACTTCTTTTCCTCTCGTTCGGAGACGGCGATCGCCTCATAGCCGACCACCCGGGACTTGTCCCCGTAGGGTTCGACGTCGCCGGAATTCTTGGAGTCGACCCGGGTGAATTCCAGGTCCGCAACCCCTTCCGTGAGATAGAGAAGCGTCAGGGCCGCCGGCCAGGCGCACATGCTCGTGACCAGGCCGGGGAGCCCGAGACGGGCGTTGGACCGTAGGACATCGAGAAACCGGTCCGGATCATTGGCGCAGAATCCCTCGGCCGTCGCCGCGTCGGCTTTCCGGGCGTCATCGGCGGAAGGGTAGTGGGAAAAATCGGCGCTGACGACGAACAGGTTGTCCTTCGTGAAATACGGTTTGAGGGCCTCGGCGATTTTTCGGCAGACGGAGGGCGTCTGGGTCGCCAGGACGATGGGCACGATTTTGAACGGCTTGTTCAAGCGGACCTGGAGGAACGGCAACTGGACCTCGACGCTGTGTTCCTCCCGGTGCGCTTCGGGATCGCCCGTAAAACAGGACCGCGTCCCGGACAGGACGGCCGTCACCTCCCGATCCACCTCGACCCGCCCCAAAGGCGTGAGATAATCTCCCTCGGTGAAGACCGAGGCCTTGCCCAGGTCGAGCCGGTGGGACGAGGCCAGGATGAAGACCCGGGCATAGGGATAATCGGCTTGGACTTGGTTGTAGCCCGAGGCGGCCACGCTCCCCGAAAAAACGTATCCCGCGTGAGGAACGACCAGGGCCCGGACGGTCCCCGGAAGCGGGCCTTTTTGGCCGTTTTCCAGAAAAGCCGAGACCATGTTCCGGAGAGCGGCGGGGTCGGCCGGGTAAAACGACCCGGCGACCGCCGGTTTCCGGTCCGTATCGTCCAACGGCGCGTTCATCCGGCCGAATGCGGGAAAAACGAGGACGAAGACAAAACCAAGCAGGGCCGGGACGATCTCGAGACGCATCTTCATAAATCGAGATTAAGCCCGGCCCGGCCGCCTGTCAAGGCATTCGCCCGCGGCCCGCGTTCTTTTTCTCCCGCTTTATTCATGAAAATCCGGTCTTCCCCTCCGCGCCTGGCGGCGGAAGCCGCATTCCCGCCGGCGGAACGGATTCATAAGCGCCCGGCCCGGCCGACGGCCCGGACGCCGCGGGGCGTCAACCTCGTTTTCGATTCCTCTCCCCGGCCGAGAGAACCGCGGCCCTCTCGATTCGTGGATAATGCAGGTTATTTATCCGAGCGTCTTTTCTTGTGCCCGAAGATCCCTCCGCCGAGGAAGAGCCCGGCTCCGATGACGAAGCCGAAGTTGTACCATCCGCCGTTGTTGTGGACCTCGTAAAGGCGGACGGTCTTGCTGAAGATCGAAATGATGAAGGTGACCGGCGAGATGAGGCCGTGCCACAGGCCGAGCCAGAAGCCGGCGACTTTCCCCTCGGTGTCGGGCGTTTTCTCGGCGGTGTTCGGTCCGGGCGCGCAGCTCCAGGCGCAAAACACGGCCAGGGTTGCGAGGACGACGGCGGCGGTCGCTTTTTTCATGGGCCCTCCTCTTTTTCTTTTTTCATCATAAGCGGACGGCGGACCGGCGTCAATATCCGACGGGAAGAGGCGCGCGTTGACCGGCCGCGGCCCCTCCCTTATACTGGCTTCGAGGAAGGAACCCAAGCCGCGGAGGGGAAGAAAACCGGCGTTCCGTTCGTCTCAAGGACGCCGCGGGACGCGCGGATCATGTCGGACCGATGAAAACGCCAAGCCGGGAAGCGGCGGCCGGAGAACGGAGGGAACGCCTCTTCTGGGGAGCCTTCCATATCCTCATCCTGGCTTTCGCCGTCTGGCTGGTTTCCCCGTTCATCGTCATCTCCTCCTCCGCCTTTTCCTCCCGCCAAGGATACGGCGTTCGCCTCGCCCTCGGGCTTTTGATCTTCCTCATGTATGTGGGGAAATGGTCGTTCGACGTCCTCGCCCCCCAAGGCTTGGCCCGCCGGGTTTCCCGGCTTAAAACCGCCGCCTTAATCGTTTACATCGTCATCGTCATCAGCTTCATGATCTACATCGTCGCCCAGGCGGCTTCGCTCTATCTGCGGACGGCCGTCGACGAGTCGGCGGACAATCCGGACCAGGTCATCACCCGCCTGGAACGGGTCGAAAATCCGGCCTTCGGCCCATCCGCATTTTTCCCTTGAACCAAGAGGAAAAACAGGCGATCGGGCGGGGCCGGAAGGCGAACGGTTCCCGGCCCTTGATTTATCCCCGAAAATGAGTATAGTTTCCGCATTCCGTCTTTTTTGGGATGGCGGAAAAGAAGAAGAAAAGGAGGAAAACATGAGAAAAATCACGCTGTTATTGGCGCTCGGGCTGCTGGTCCTGGGCACCGCCCAGGCGGCCATCATCACGAACACCAACCAGAGCACGGCATACATCCGGATGCTGTCGCGGAACGCGACGACCGAGATCGATGCCGTCTACTACAACCCGGCCGGCTTGGTCCGGCTGGCCGACGGCTGGCATTTCTCCCTGTCCAACGAGACGATCTCCCAGACTAAGACCGTCGTCAACGACTTCCCGCTGCTCAATAACGGAACCTACGAGGGCAAGGTCAGCGTCCCCATCTATCCGGACGCTTACATCGCCTGGAAAAAGGGAAAGATCGCCGTGTCGGTCGGATTCGGCCCCAACGCCGGCGGCGGCTCGGCCGATTACCAGACCGGGCTTCCCTCGTTCGAAACGGGGATCTCCATGCTTCCGACCTTGATTACGATGATGGGCCTGCCGACGACCAAGTATTCGGCCGACATCGCCTTCAAGGGGAGCTCGGTGTTCCTCGGATTCCAGGGCAACCTCTCCTACGCCTTGAGCGAGACCTTCTCCCTGGCCGCCGGGTTCCGCTATATCTCGGCGACCAACACGTATGAGGGCCGGCTGAAATCGGTGATGATCAATCCCCAGCATCCCTTGCTGAATCCCTCCGGCGGGATGATGTCGGCGGTGACGTTCTTCACGGCCATCGGCCAGCCGGGCTTGGCGGCCATGGTCGCCGACAAGGCCGTCGACGCCAAGCAGACGGGTTCGGGCTTCACCCCGATCCTCAGCCTCCACTACAGCCCCATCCCGGAGCTCAACCTCAGCGCCCGCTATGAATTCAACACCAAGATCGAGCTGACCAACAAAACGACGGTCGACGGGACGGGATTGTTCCCGGACGGCCAGAAGACGCACGGCGACATTCCGGGTTTCCTCGCCCTCGGGGCGGATTACGGCATTTCGCCCGATTTTCGGGCCTCGCTGTCCTTCTCCTATTACTTCGACAAGAACGCCGATTGGGACGGGCGGGAAGACTTGCTCGACAAGAATTCCATCGACCTTTCCTTCGGCCTCGAGTATGACATCTCCGACCTGATCATGGTCAGCGCGGGCTACCAGCTGTCCCGGTACGGGCTTGTCGACGACTACCAGTCGGACATGAGCTATGATCTGAACGCCGACACGTTCGGATTCGGCGGCCGGATCCGGCTGAGCCCGAACTTCAACGTCGACCTGGGCGCCCTGATCGTCAATTACAAGGATTACTCGAAGAACCTTCCTTATCCCGCGCTCGGGGCTTCCTTCCGGGAGCTTTACCAGCAGACGACCTTCGTCTTCTCCATCGGCGCGTCCTACCATTTCGGCGGAGCGGCCCAGGAGTAGAGAAGAAACGATCATCGGATTTAAAATGAAAAGGCGGGAGGGCTTTCCCTCCCGCCTTTTTCTTTGAGGGGTGAAGCAGGCTGTTTTTCAGGGAATTAAGCTAAAGGGGTAAAAGGAGGGGTTCCTGTCCAGCCTGCACAACAGGAGTGAGTACACTATAACCTATCGTTTAGATAAAGTCAAGTTCGTTCGTTCCCCCCCCTCCTCGTTGACACCCGGCCGTTTCTTCTGGTATTTTTCCCTGCAACATGTTCCTGCTGGTCGGTCTCATTCTCGGTTTCGTCGCCGCCATCCCCCTCGGGCCGGTGAATGCCTTCGTCATTTCCCAGTCGATGAAACGGAACTTCTTCCACGGCTTCGTGGCCGGGGCGACCGCCGCCGTTCTCGATTTCCTTTATTGCTTGATCTCCCTGCTCGGGATCGCCCTCATCACCGTCAACATCACTCGTTTCCAAATCCCGCTGAAAATCGCGGCCGGCATCATCATGTTGATCATCGGCTGGCGGCTCTACCTGACGTCGAAGAAGCCGGTCATCCCCAAGCAGGAAAAGCTCCCTACCTCCTTTACGCCTCGGCCGATCCTCGGCGTCATCCTGCTCTACGTCTCCAACCCGTCGCTGTATTTCTTCTGGATCTGGGCGGCCGGTTGGGCCGCCGGGCACGGCTGGATTCTCAATTACGCCGCCGCCCCCTATTTATTCGCCGCTTCGTGCGGGCTGGGCGGCTTTATTTGGTACACGGTGGTTTCCTATTACGTCTCGCATCACCATCACCAATTCAAACCCCGGACCTTCCAGCGCATCTTCCTGATCTTGGCCATTGTCATGACCGGATTCGCCGTTTATACGTTCGCCGGCATCTTTCTCCATTTCTAGGAGCCGGCGTGCCCGACATCCGTCTCCGTCCCGGCCATGGATTCCCCTCCGCTTTCCGCGGCGGCCGCCTTCCCGCCCTCCCATGACCTTCGAGAAGGGAACGAGAATCCGGCTGTCGATAGAGAAAATCGTCTATCCCGGCCGGCGCCTGGCCCGGCATGAAGGCCGGGTGTATTTCACCGACGAGGGATTGCCGGGGGAGACCGTCGAAATCGAGATCCTCAAGGAACGCGCCTCCTTCGTCGAGGCCCGGACCACGGCCGTCCTTTCCCCCTCTCCGCGGCGGATCCCCGCCCGCTGCGGCCACTTTTCGGCCTGCGGATCCTACCAAGTCTTGCCCTACTCCGAGCAGCTCGATCTGAAGAAGTCCCAGCTCCGGGAGATGTTCCGGCGTCTTGGGACCGGCCCGTTTTTCGAGCCGGAGGTCACCGCTTCCCCCCTGGAATGGAACTACCGGAATAAAATCCGGTTTTCCGTGAGAGGATCCGGCCCGGACGCGTTCCTGGCTTATCATTCCCCGGGTTCCCGGGCGGCGTTCGTCCCGACGGACGGCCGCTGCCACCTCGCCTCGGAGGCCTCCTGCGCCGCGGCCCGGACCGTCCTGGAGGCCGTCCGGGACGGCGGCCTCACGGATCTCGAAGACGTCGAAGCCCGGGAAAGCCGGACCGAGGGGACCCTCCTCCTCAACTTGTTCTGGCGGAAACGCCGGCCCGAGAAGGCCGCGGCCGCGGTTCGAGACGCCCTCGCCGCGCGTTTTCCCGTCTCCGGCCTCGTTTCCTGGGCGCCGGGAAGAAGCGGCCGATCCCTTCCCTTCCTGGAAGACGGCCGGGAGATTCTCCTCGAGCGAGCGGCCGGTTTGACCTTCGAAATCGGGGCCGGATCCTTCTTTCAAGTCAACGGGGCGATCCTCCCTCTCGTTCTGGAGGCCGTCTCGGAAGCGGCCGGCCTCCGGGGCCGGGAAATCGTCGCCGACGTTTACAGCGGCGTCGGGACGTTCGGCTTGGCGCTGGCCCGCTCCGCCGCCCGGGTCTTCGTCATCGAGTCGTTTCCCGACAACGTCCGCCGGCTCGAGGCCAATATCGTCCGAAACGGCCTCGGCAACGTCGAAGTCCTGGACGGATCGGCCGAAGCCTGGATGAAAGATCTGGCCGGGCGCGGACTGGACACCGTCATCCTCGATCCTCCAAGGAAAGGATTGGACCCGGCGGTCGTCCGGGCCCTGATTGAACGCCCGGCCGGAAAAATCATCTATTTATCCTGCAATCCGGCCACTCTTATCCGCGACCTGGGCCTTCTCGGGGCGGCTTACGCCCCGGCCTCGGTCCGGCTGTTCGACTTCTTTCCCCAGACCCCCCACATCGAAACGTTGGCCGTCCTCGTCCGGAAATGACCAATCAGCCGGCGGCCGGCGAGCCGGCCAACTGCCCGCAAGCCGCTTGAATGTCGCTTCCCTTGGAGCTCCGGACGGTCACCGCGGTCCCTTTGTTCCTGAGCCGCCCGGCGAAGGCCGAGGCCGCCTCGGGATCCGGCCGCTCGAACGGAAGCCCCTCGACCGGACTGAAGGCGATCAGGTTGACCTTCGCCCCGAGACGGCGGGCGAGCCGGGCCAGCCGCTCGGCGTCGGCCGGCCGGTCATTGACGCCCTTGAGCAGGACGTATTCGAAGGTGATTTTCCGCCCGCCGGCCGCCAGATAATCCTCGCAGGCGGAAATCAGCTCGGCCAGGGGATATCGCCGGTTGACCGGCATCAGGCGGTTCCGCGTCTCGTCGTCGGCCGCATGGAGGGAAATCGAAAGGTTGATCTGGAGGTCGATGCGGGCGAAGCGCTCGATCCCCGGAACGAGCCCGCAGGTGGAGACGGTCATGCGCCGGGCGGCGAATCCGAATCCGCGGGGATCGTTGAGGACGCGGAGGACCCGCTCGACGTTGTCCAGGTTGTCCAGCGGCTCGCCCATCCCCATGAATACGAGATTCGTCAAGCCGGCGTCCGGGCCGCTCCGGAAATGCAGGACTTGACCGAGAATCTCGCCCGGCGTCAAGTGGCGGTGGAAGCCGCCCTTCCCGCTGGCGCAAAACGCGCAGCTGAACTTGCATCCCGCCTGGGTCGAAAGGCAGATCGTCCGCCGGGTCCCGGAGGGGATGAACACCGTTTCGATATTCCATCCGTCGGAAAGCCGGAACAAGGTTTTCGTCGTCCCGTCGGCCGAGCACCGGATTTCCACGGCCTCCAGCGGCCGGAGGGAAAACCGGGCGGCCAGCCGGTCGCGGAGAGGCCGCGGCAGGTCGGTGAATTCGGCGAACGAGGACGCCCCTCTCCGGTAGAGCCAGGCGAACACCTGCTCGGCCCGGTAAGCCGGCTCGCCGTCCTCGGCCAGGACGGCCCGCAGCTCGTCAAAGCTCAGGTCCCGGATGTCCCGCATGGTCGATTTGCCCTCGGCGCGCTTATTGAGCCTTCATTATACACGAATCGAAACGGCCGAAATCGCCTTCTCCAAACCATGGGCCGCCAAGCGGCCTTTATTTCGGGGTTTCTCCACGAAGACGCCGACCTTCCCTTTTCCGGCCGATGAGAATTTCAGAAGAAGGATTCGAGGCGTTATCCGGCCTCATCCCGACATCAAACCGGGTTCGGGGACGCGAGCAGGCTCCTGGATATTTGACGGGAACTCTGCTATAAGTGGGAGCTTCCGACCGTCATGTTCGACAGCTTGATGCAGACGCCGCACATCGGAGAGATCCTTTCTCTCGCCTCGGCCGTCGTCTGGGCCGTCTCCGTGATCCTGTTCCGGATCGCCGGCGACACGATCCATCCCCTGGTGATGAACTTGTTCAAGAACGTTCTGGCCCTGGTTCTCCTGGGCGGGACGGTCCTCTTCATCGGCGGGGCGCCGGACCT
>ERZ795056.6139-NODE-6139-length-11796-cov-6.006473_pt1 | contig 11796 bp, 6 predicted proteins | sample MGYA00375140_ERZ795056 | MGnify/ENA primary metagenome ERZ795056 (study PRJEB30185, sample SAMN05720227) | activated sludge metagenome | isolation source: Anaerobic digester | place: USA | collected 2015-03-09 ...
TGCCTTTGAGTGAAGACCAGGCATCATGTTTGGCTTTATTCACAAAGTCGAACATATTCGTTGGTGGTTCTGTATTCACATCCCCTTCTGTCGCCTGCTTATAGAGTGAATATAATTGAAGCAAAATTTCATTCGATGGTTTGGCTGCCAATTGTTTACTGTCTGCTACTGCTTTTTCAAAGCTTTCTTTCAATTCCATGATTTGTGTTTTTAAAGTTCAGGGCTCCGCGTACATTCCTACGAGGTTCATTACAAAGGTACAATCTAACAGGTTAATGCTGGCCATCAGCTTATCATGATAATGTCATAAGATAATCTTTGAGTGATGAAAAAGTGGCCGGCATCTGAACAGCTACTTTGGGCAAGTTCATCAAACGGGCTACCGGTTCGGGCAGGTCAATAGATTTCCCGATCAATGGTTCCACCACATCATAAAATTTTACCGGGTGGGCCGTTTCGAGGAAGATTCCCTGCGAAAGATTTTCCTGTTGCAGGTATTTCTGCAGCGACAGGTATCCAACAGCCCCATGCGGATCCAGCAGGTAGCCGTGATCGTTATATACCTCCCGGATTGCTTTTTTAGTCTCCTCATCACTGATCGTGTACGATGACAATGCCTGTTGCAAGTCATCGATCTTATTATTAAACATTTCCAGTATTCGGACGAAATTGCTGGGATCTCCTACATCCATTGCATTCGAGATTGTGGCCACCGATTTTTGTGGTCGATATTGCCCGCTCTTCATAAAAGAAGGTACCACATCATTGGCATTGCAGGCAGCGATCAAATGGTTAATTGATAAACCTGATTGCCTTGCCAGCAAACCGGCACAGATATTTCCTACATTGCCACTGGGCACACTGATCACCAAGGGATCATGTTTTCCTGACCATTGCTTTGCTGCAAAAAAATAAAAGAACTGTTGTGGTAACCACCTGGCCACGTTGATGGAATTGGCCGAAGTTAAAAACAATTGCTGCGAAAGTGTTTGATCCATGAATGCCTGTTTCACCATTTGCTGGCAATCATCAAAACTACCGGCAACTTCAACCGCATGAATATTTTTACCCAGCGTGGATAATTGCTTTTCCTGCACCATGCTTACTTTACCGGAAGGATATAGGATTACTACATCTATGTCATCCACTCCATAAAATCCATCCGCCACCGCACCTCCCGTATCGCCGGAGGTTGCCACCAGTACCGTAACTTTTTTTGATTGATCTTTTACAAAATAACCCAGGCATCGGCTCATGAAACGTGCCCCGATATCTTTAAATGCCAGTGTGTTTCCATGAAACAATTCAAGGGAAGAGGCCCATTCGTTTACTCGTACCAGTGGTATCGGAAAATTCACGGTCTCGGAAACGATACGCAGTAAAATTTCTTCAGGGATGGTATCTCCCACATAAGGCTGAATCACCCGGAAGGCGATCTCTTCATTGGATAACTGATCAAAGTTCTTAACAAAACCCGCATCCAATTTCGGAATATAACCCGGGAAGTACAATCCTTTATCGGGTGCCTGTCCCCTGATCGTGGCTTCTTTAAAATTGACCTCCGGCGATTGCCTGTTTATGCTGTAATACTTCATATATAAAATTGAAATGGGGTGAATAACCGTTAACCTTTTACTGCTATGATCCATTAACTATTTTCACGCCGCTATCATTGATCGTGGTCACATAGGTTTTGTTTTCAATACCCCGTTTATCAAATTCATTTTTCATGATCAATGCCACCTGCTCTGCAGTTTCCTTTTTTTCACTGAGCATGAATAAAGATGGACCGCTGCCGGAAATACCTCCTCCCAATGCACCTGCTTCGAGGCATTTCCTTTTAACCTCATCAAAACCAGGTATGAGTTTGCTTCGCACTGGTTCAATGATGATATCCTGTAACGACCGCCCGATCAATGCATAATCCTGTTGCAAAAAACCGGTTACTAAACCAGCTACATTAGCCCATTGAACAACAGCGCTTTTCAACGGGATATCTGTTGGCAATATTTTTCTGGCATAAGAAGTTTTGATTTCTATCTGCGGGTGTACAATGCTGATGTACAATGGAGGTGTTTCTAAAGAAATAATGTCCAACGTGGGTGTATCCCGGATCAATACCAATCCGCCATAAATACAGGGAGCCAGGTTATCGGCATGACGAGCTCCACTGGCGATCACTTCACCGTCCATTGCAAAGTTCACCAGTTCCTTTTTGGTAAACCGGTCGCCCAGTAATGCATTAGCCGCTACTACAATTCCCGCAGCACTGGCTGCACTGGAACCAATGCCACTCCCCGGCTTGATCTGTTTTTCAATGACCACTTCAAATCCGCCTGTATACCCAACTGCGTCTATCATTGACTGTAAGGCTACCCCTGCAATATTTTCCGTTGGAGAAACAGGCAGGTTATACGCATCGGTATGCCGAATTACAATACCGGGCTGTTCGGTTTCGGTCAGTTGCATAATATCATAAGGCTCATCGATGGCCAGGCCCAGGATATCGAACCCGCAACATAGGTTGGAAACGGTTGCAGGGGAATGAACAGTTATACTTCTCATACGAATTTTTTAAATTTTTGCTGCACGAATGATATCAGCGAATACACCACTGGCGGTAACATCAGCCCCGGCACCTGCACCCTTTACCACGAGTGGCTGATCTTTATAACGATCGGTATAAAACAGAACCACGTTGTCTTTTCCATACAGGTGGTACAGGTCGTGTTTGGAATCAATGTGTTGCAAACCTACCGAGGCTTTGCCCTGGTTGAATGTCGCTACAAATTTTAACTTATTCCCATCAGCTCTTGCTGCTTCAAACAAAGATGCAAAATGAGCTTCTTCTTTTTCCATGGCTGCATAAAAATGATCTACATCACCCTGCATGCAATTGGCTGGCATGAAAGAATGATTTACGATATCCTCCATCTCCAGCTTTTCGCCGGCTTCCCTTGCGAGGATCATGATCTTGCGCATTACATCTGTGCCACCGAGGTCGAGCCTTGGATCGGGCTCTGTATACCCTTCTGCCTGCGCCTGGCGAACTACCTCTGCAAATTTGCGGGTACCATCATAATGATTGAATACAAAGTTGAGGGTTCCGCTTAATACCGCTTCTATCCTGTTTATCCTGTCGCCACTGCGCATAAGATCGTTCAGGGTTCCTATAACGGGAAGGCCTGCCCCCACATTTGTTTCAAAAAGAAACTGTGCATTAAATTCTCTTGCAAGATCTTTAAGCTTCCTGTATTGCACATAGGTTGATGAAGCAGCCACTTTATTACAAGCCACTACCGAAATACTTTTCTGAAGTAATTGATCATACACATTTGCAACATCTGCATTGGCCGTGATATCCACAAAAACAGCATTGCGCAGGTTACGCCCAATGATCTCATCTACAAACTGCTGCAGGTCGGCTACAGGAGCGGTCTCCATGCTTTCACGCCAGGAACCGAGATTGATACCATCTTCGTTGATCAGCATTTTCCGGCTGTTAAGAATGCCAACCAGCCTTGGTTGAAGGTGCAACTGGTCCTGCAAGAAACGCAACTGGCTTGCCAACTGCTCCAATAACTTATTGCCAACATTTCCTGTACCGGCCAGGAATATATTTACCTGCTTGAATGTGGTTTCAAAAAATTCTTCATGCAATACATTGATCGCCTTACGTACATCTGTAGTCGCAATTACAGAAGAGATATTTTTCTCTGATGAACCTTGTGCAATGGCCCGGATATTTACCCCATTCCTTCCCATGGCACTGAACATGCGGCCACTGACGCCGGTATGATTTTTCATATTCTCTCCTACCAATGCTACAATAGAAAGCCCGGATTCCACTTTAAGAGGTTCCACTTTCTGCAGGGCGATCTCGTTTGCAAATGCGGCATCCACGGCGTGACAGGCTTTGTGTACCATACTACCGTCAATGGCTACACTGATCGAATGTTCCGAAGAACTCTGCGTGATCAGGATCACATTGATCTGTTCATTGCTTAACGCTTCAAAAAGTCTTTTTGAAAAACCTGGTATTCCTACCATGCCACTTCCTTCAAGGCTGATCAACTGTATATTATTGATGCTGGAGATGCCCCGTACAATATTGCCGGGCTCTGCGTCATGGGTTCTTTCAGCGTTAGCGATGACCGTACCATGATCAGCTGGTGCAAATGTATTTTTAATCCACACCGGGATATTCATGTTCATCACCGGTTGTATCGTAGGTGGATAGATCACTTTGGCGCCAAAATGCGATAGCTCCATTGCTTCCTGGTAAGATATCTGTGGTATGATTCGTGCATTGCTGGTAAGCCTGGGATCGGCGGTCATCATGCCACTCACATCTGTCCATATTTCAAGGTTACGTGCATTTAAAGCAGCAGCAATGATAGCAGCGGTATAGTCAGACCCCCCACGGCCAAGTGTAGTCGTAATTCCATTTCTATCGGCAGCAATGAAACCGGGTACAATAAATAATTCCGATGGATCACTGGCGAAATAATATTGTATTTTACCATTGCTGCTGGCAAAGTCTACAACAGCAGCGCTATATGCCGAATTGGTAAGGATCAGTTCCCTTGCGTCTTTCCAGGTGGCACCCGAATGTTTTTCATTATAAGCTTCTGTAATAATCTGTGAAGAAAGCGATTCGCCGTAATGGCTGATGCGGTCCTTGGAACGGGCCGTGAGTTCTCCCAGCAAAAATAAACCACTGCAAAGGCCTTCGATCTCCTCGAATGAACGCTGCACCAGTGCCAACATTTGATCCCGGCCTGTTCCATTGATCAATTGCTGCACACAGGCGACATGACGATCAAGTGCAACGCCAAGTTTTTCTTTATAGGATTCTTTACCTTCTGCAGCCAGTAAAGCAGCATCAAGTAAAAGATCCGTTACGCCGCCAAGGGCAGAAACGACCACGATGGTCTTGTCTTTATTGATCGCGTCATGAACAATGGAGATTACCTTATTGATGTTATCTGCATTGGCAACAGAGGTGCCTCCGAATTTTAAGACCTGCATGAAAATAAATTGAATGTTTATAAAGATGCTGAAATGTTCAGGGTTTGTACCTGTTATCAGCTTATGCCCGTTGGTTAATATGGTAAAGTACAACCCTGGCGGGTTGTGGTAGTCGTAGTATCGGTTAACGCTACCAGGATATTATGGGCTGTTGTTTGATTCATTGTTGATACTAAAATAAGGATAAAGAATGAAAAAACAATAAGAATCAACTGGTATCCATCTTTCATTTTCCGGAATTGTATAACAACAGTCGTCGTTCCGGCTGAAATGGCTTTAAATATTATCTTTGTGTGAGAAGCAAACAACTATTATTTAATGGATAGTTGCCATGAATGCCAATTAAAAGAAAACAGCATGATAAAAAATGTGTTGATCATAGGAGCAGGCGGCTTCATCGGAACCGTTTTACGGTATCTCACCACTTTATTTTTCACTAAACAATTTCCGGGCCTGTTATTTCCGCTGGGTACATGGATGGTGAATATCATCGGTTGCCTGGTCATAGGAATTGTGTTTGGACTTTCACAACGCTTTATGTTTCACGATTCGCCCTGGCGGATGTTCTTAACCATTGGTATCTGTGGGGGATATACGACATTTTCTGCTTTTGCTTACGAGAACATACTTCTCTTGCAACAATCTGATTATACAACCTTCGCATTATATGCTATCAGCAGTTTTGTATTGTGTTTATTGGCTGTATGGATAGGCCTTTCACTGACCAGGGTCTTTTAGCAAAAAATAAAGGAGTACATTTTCTTTCCAGGTTTTTACCCCTGGTCATTATTCACCAGGCTCAGTTGTTCGGGGAGCAAACACTTTGTGATAAATAAACCCTGTAATTCCGGCCACAACAGAAGATAAGAGGATGGCCGTTTTAGATGCAATAACGATGGCTCCTTCGTTGAATGCGAGTAAAGTGATAAATACCGACATGGTAAATCCAATGCCGCCAAGGATACCCGCAGTTACCAGGTGATGCCAACTGATATCCTCCGACAGGCTACTGATCTTAAGCTTTACCGCCGCAAAGGCAAATAACATCACACCGATAGGCTTACCCATTAATAAACCCAGCATGATGCCCAGGCTGTTTGGTGAAAACAGTTGCTTATGCCAACCATCAGCAAATTCTATACAGGTATTGGCCAGGGCAAATAAAGGCAGGATCAAAAAAGCCACAGGCTTATGAAGTACGTGCTGCCAACGATAAGAAATCGACCGTTCATCTCCTTTGCCAAAGGGCAAGGCAAATGCAAGCATCACTCCGCTGATGGTTGCGTGTACGCCTGACTGTAACATACAATACCACATCATGATACCAGGCAATATATAAGCAATCGAATGATTTATTTTCAGCCGGTTAAAAAGTGTCAGCAAGCCAAACAAACCCATCGCCAGCCCGAAATACAAAAAAGAAAAATGATCCGTATAAAATAAAGCAATGATGATAATAGCGCCCAGGTCGTCGATGATGGCAAAAGCAGCCAGGAATACTTTTAAGGTTAGTGGTACCCGTTTTCCCAACAAGGATAAAACACCCAAAGCAAAAGCGATATCTGTTGCCATGGGAATTCCAAATCCAGATTGGGTTTCCAGGCCCTGGTTAAATGCATAGTGAATGACTGCAGGAGCGATCATGCCTCCAATTGCAGCAAACAATGGAAGAGAGGCATTTTTAAAAGTGGATAGTTCACCAATATACAATTCCCTTTCGATCTCAAGGCCAACGAGCAGGAAGAAAATCGTCATCAAGCCATCATTGATCCAATATTCGAGGGAGTGATTGAGGTGAAGGATGCCCATATCGAATCCAACAGACATATGCCAGAAATCCAGGTAACCAGCCCCCATCCCGCTATTGGTAACCCAAATAGAAATCACTGTGCAAAATATCAGGATAAAGCCCCCGGCTTTTTCACTGTGGAAAAAATCATTAAATAACTTAGTTATGGCTGGTTTCAAATTGAATGATGTTTAATGGAACCGTTCATGCAAATTTACGCTGCGGGAACATCAATGAAGATATATATTTACAGGGAATTTATCTCCTATACATGAAAAAGCAAACACTGATCCTTATTGGTTTCATCCTGTTGAAATTCGTTTTATCGTATACATTGATCAATCCCGTTTACGATCTGCAACGGGATGAATACCTTCACCTCGACCAGGCCAATCATCTTTCCTGGGGATACATATCGGTGCCCCCAATGAGTTCATGGATAGCGTGGCTTATCAAGATACTGGGCAACGGTGTTTTCTGGGTAAAATTTTTTCCTGCTCTCTTTGGTGCAGGAACCCTTTACTTCACGTGGAAAATGATGGAAGCCCTGAACGCAGATCTACCAGCGTTGATACTTGGCGCTACCGCAATCCTGGTTTCTGCGATATTACGTGTCAATATCCTGTTCCAGCCAAATTCACTAGACATATTCTGGTGGACCTTTTTATATTATTGTGTCAGCAGGTTTATACAGACAAGCTATCCCCGATGGATATACGCAGCTGCCATTGCATGTGCGCTGGGTTTTTTAAGCAAGTACAATATTGCTTTTGCTATCATAGGCCTGGCTCCTGCATTCCTCCTTACATCACACAGGAAAATATTTCTCAACAAACATCTCTACATAGCAGCAGGGCTGGCTTTGCTGATCATAAGCCCGAACCTCCTGTGGCAATACCAACATGACTTCCCCACTTATTATCAATTAAAAGAGCTTAACAGTACCCAGCTGGTACATGTTGAACGAAGTGGTTTCCTCAAAGAACAGCTGTTATTTTTCATATCATCATTATTTGTGATCGTAGCAGGTTTAGTTTCTTTTTTCACTTACCGCCAACACAAACCGTTCAGGTTATTTTTCTGGAGCTTTTTCATTTCACTTTTTACATTTATGTATTTCAAAGCGAAAGGCTACTATGCCATCGGGTTATATCCTGTAATTATCGCCTTTGGCGCAGTGTACCTGGCAGCGCTATGTAAGAAGTTTCAAAAGAATTATATCATGCCGGTGTTGGTAGCGATCGTTGTGATCATTTCCATTCCCCTCTTCATGATTGGATTCCCCACCAAGCCACCCGCTGAAACTAAACGGTACCTGGCGAAATACAAAGACATTGGTATCCTGCGATGGGAAGATGGGAAAAACCATGACTTACCACAAGACTTCGCTGATATGCTCGGCTGGAGTGAACTGGCCGCAAAGGTTGACAGCGCATATTCCACGTTAAGTGATAAGGAACATACGCTTGTGTATTGCGATAATTACGGACAGGCCGGCGCCATCAATTATTACTCTTCCTTCAAAAACATCGGGGCGGTTTCTTTGAATGCAGATTACATTTATTGGATCCCCCTTCATAAGCCCATTAAAAATGTGATCCGTGTAAAAGATATTTACGATCGTGAAACGGATCGGTCAGATGAGAAAAAAATGTTTGAAAAAGTTTATCTTTTTGGCAGGATTGAAAACGAATTCGCCCGGGAAAAAGGTACATCCATTTATGTATTCGAAAATGCACGGATCAATGTTAATGCGATCATACAAAAAGACATAGATGAATACAACCAGGTTCATTTCAAATAAAAGCCTGCAGTTTCCTGCAGGCTTTAGATATAACATCATTAAAAAGATTATCTGATCTTACTCCAGTACGATCTTAAAGTACCTTTTATCTCCATTCACCTTGTTGATCATTTCCAGTGTGTAAACACCTTTGGCATATCCCATTCCTACGGGAACCATTAAACGCTGACTTCCACCCGGATGATTGATCCGCTGGCGAAGAACCAGTTGACCATTCACTCCATACAGGTTGAGGTCATAGTCTGCTTTCGGGAGGTTATTCAGGTTAAGCCCGATGTTTCCATCCTTCACAGGGTTTGGATACACCGAGATCATTGAAGCATTTTCTGCCATATTCACTTTTACAATTTCACTGTACTTGGTATCTGTACCAAAACCGATGCTCCTTACACGGAAGAAATTATCCCCGGCAAATGGCTGTATATCCAACAGGCTATACTGTAGCGTTGTTCCCGCACCATTGCCCCTCGCTACCTGTGTGCCCAGGAGGCTGAAGTTCCTTCCATTAGAAGAATGCTCCACTTCATATTTACTGATATTCAGCTCATTTGCAACTTTCCAGCTTACGAGGATATTTCTATCCTGGCGAATAGCCGAAATGCTGCTGAAAGTTAAAGGCACAGGACCAAGCTGTTTGAACACCAAACGGAAACGGTTAGCCGCTCTTGAAGCAGGATCAGCTGTTACGGTAAACGTAATATTGCTTACTACATTCAGATCTATTACTGTACTGCTGTTGAGGAAGGCGTCTTCCAGGTAAGCAGTAAGCATTGGCGAAGCAAGGTTTTCAGCCGTTAATTCCAATTGATAATCCTGCTGTTTTAATTGTCCTAAAGCATAGAAAATGGTATCAGTGTTTACGATCTCTGCCCTTCTTTCAACTGAAATCATATGTCCATCGCGTAGGATTCCAATGCTCTCACCGAAATTGGTCATCTTAATTGCATCACCATCATCCACTGCATTGGTGAATGCTGCATCAAAATAAACACGATTGCCATCAAATAACGCAGCATTTGAACCGGTTCCCACAAAGAGTCGTGTACTTAATTTTTTACCCAGCAAATCCACCCTTGTCACTAGTTGGTTACTGCCCACTTTACTTTGTTCATTGATGGTAATGGAGTGTGGAGCTACACTGTTATTGGCCCTTACAAAGAATGCCTGTCCTGATTCAATGAATTTATTACCACCTCCATAACTTCCACCACCAGGTGTTGCATCATAGAATGGTGCCAGGAAAGTTTGGTATGCACCATAAGTTCCCAGGGCCGGATCCCATATATAATATACATCCTGTAAGCCTGTTTTAACTGTTGATGGTGAAGCATAATCAATGGCACTTGGGTATGGATTACCTACCGAAATAAAGCGTCCAACATTTGCATCTGCCGTACTTACGGTAACAGGACCAGTTTTGATAGGACCTGCCATGCGAAGCCTGGTTGCACTCATTGAACCAAATGTATTAGACCCGCGATCACCCCTGACAAATGCCATATAACCTTCATTCGTTGAAATGGGTGTGCTGTTTGTGTTTGGAATGCTTACCCAATTATTTATTACCGGTGAATATGTTTTAACCGAAGTCAATGAGTTGTTCACATCAAAACCCAAAGCGGTTGAGCCTGGACCTACGATCTGCATACCAAACCCGGTTGCAGTGTAAGTAGGAGCTACCTGGCCTTCCTGCCATGCCTGGTTGATGGTTTGTGCTCCCGTGATTGGTGCCGCTAAGAACCTCCATGCGGGGTTGGTAGCAGAAGCAATATATCTTTCAACGCTGAATTTGGCATTTACACCATTGTAGGTAAATCCTGCGCCTGCTTCTACTGTATCTACACTGGCAGTACCTGTAGCAAGGGACTGTAAGGTAATCAACACATTGTTCAAGGTTATGATACCATTCTTAGGCTTAAGTACGCCCTCGATGGTAAATGCCTGGTCGAGTGTTGCACCTGCGGGATTATTCACGGTAAGGTTATTCATAGCCGCCAAAGTACCAACGCTTGCCGAATTCGGGAAGGCCTGGTTTGTTGTACCATTTAATACTATCGTTCCATTATTGGTAAGGGTACCATTATTTAACCAGGTTCCTTTATTAGCAAGTTGGCCGCCGTTATCGATGGTAAGGCTTGCCGTTGCATTGATCGTAATATTCCTGGCCACAGGTGCTGTTGTTGTGATGATTGGGTAAATACCGCTTGCCCTGGCAGGAATGATCACATCTGTTGTTACAGTTGGTACTGATCCACACCAGTTACGAACATCCATCCAGTTGGTATTTACGCCTTTCCAGGTTCCTGTTCCGCCGCCTGTTGCATCAAATTCATCTGCTCCAATATCGGGAGCATTCAGATCACGAATATTGGTGGCGTCAACGTCATCGGTATACGTTGCAATGTATTGAGCATTGCCATCGAGACCACAATTGCTGCCCGGTTTCAAATGAAGGTCATTAAGTGCTACATCCTCAAAATCCGGGAAATCTGCCAGCGAATTAGATTCGCGTGGTGTTACACTGGCCTTAAAGGCAGCAAGTGTTGCAAAGGCAGTACCGTTATAATAAAGTGGTGTAGTAGCTGTCTGCGTTGTATACCAATCGTTATTATTGGAAGCAGCCAGATACGTTGATGAGCTTGTATTGCGTAATGCCGCAGAAACGCCGGCACCCACACCTCCCGGCGTCATTACATTTGAAACGATATTATTACGAAGATCAAACGTGGCTGTTGCGGTGATCATACTGATGCCACTGGAACCAAATGCTGTTCCACTTCCTGCTCCAGCAAGACGAATGCTATTGTAATAGATTGTAGCAGTTGCTGAACCCGCCACGTAGTCGATACCTGCTACAGCATTGCTACCAATCAGTCGGCTATTACCCGCCGGTGCGAAAGCCTGGCTCAGGTCGAGCGAGATCATGTTGTTGTATATCTTCATACTGGTGGTGCCTGCATTTATAGAAATGCCTTTTGCAAACGCAGCTCCCACACCTTCCTGGCCAGGGAACAGACTATGAATGACGTTATTTGCAATGGTAACATTGCCTCCATTTTGAGAGAGGATACCACAAATGGCACCACTTGCCCCCAGGTTTGTGTATAAATTATAAATCTGGTTACGTAAATAAGAACGGGTACTGGTTGGGGTAGTATTGTCCCAAAAACCC
>ERZ795056.6141-NODE-6141-length-11792-cov-37.049076_pt1 | contig 11792 bp, 9 predicted proteins | sample MGYA00375140_ERZ795056 | MGnify/ENA primary metagenome ERZ795056 (study PRJEB30185, sample SAMN05720227) | activated sludge metagenome | isolation source: Anaerobic digester | place: USA | collected 2015-03-09 ...
CGACATTTGCAAAAATTGTGGCACGAAATTGACCACGACAACGTCATAATCAATACCACTCTATCGTCACCACCCTGATGCGCTCAATGAATCGCTCTTTTCTTTCTCGCTTTGCCGCGGCGTTCGCCTCGGCCCTACCCATTCTTCTCGGCCTATGCTCCGCACCGGCATCTGCTCAAACTGCCGTTACGGTGGTGGAGTACTACAACACCAAGATCGCAGCGTATTTTTTGACGGGCCGCGCAGCCGAGCAGGCAGCACTCGACGGCGTACCCGAATTTCAACGCACGGGTATGACGTTCGCCGCCACCGCCGCGGCGAGCGCTGTAGCGGGGCAAGACAGCGTCTGTCGATATCGAATTGATCTCACAGGATCAAACTGGGCGGCGAACAGCAGCGCGCCTTTTTCGTCGCACTTCTACGGACTCAGCGCCGACTGCGCACTCATCGCGTCTTACAACTTTACAAATTTCTACAACGAAGGGCTGGACTTCGCCGTCACGCGACCAACCGCAGGCACGTGTCCGACTAGCGCTCCGGTGCCTGTTTACCGGACGCTACGCGGTGCGTCGCAGGTTGACGTACCAAACCACCGTTATACGGTCAGCCAGTCTGCGTACGCCGACATGCTGAGCCAAGGCTGGAGTGCTGAGGGCGTCGCTTTCTGCGTCACGAGCGCTACGCAGTCAACGCCGCGCCCTCAATTCACGTCGGCAGCAAGCGTAGAAAATAGTTGTGTTAATCCGCGAAGTGGCTCCAGTCCGCTAACGGGGCGGCCTTATCCCGATCGTCAGGGATCGCTGTCGGACGAGCTCAATTGGGTGCGTGCCTTTAGTGATGAAACCTACCTTTGGTACCGAGAAATTCCGAACATCAGCTCGGCCGGATACGCGTCCGGCGCGAGCTATTTCGCGCCGCTGAAGTCCCCCGCCGTGAGCTTTTCGGGTTTAGCGAAAGACAAACCGGGGTTTCATTACTCGCTCGCGACGTCCGAACTCGAAAGCACCAATGCGGGCATCGTTTATGGGTACGGAATCACGTGGTCAATGATCCGAAACACCCCTCCAAGACAGCTTCTCGTTGCGGTTGTCGATCCTGGATCGCCTGCCGATTTAGCTGGGGTCAAACGCGGAGACAGCGTCTTGCGAGTCGACGGCGTGGATCTGGTGAATTCGAACACCCAGTCGGGCATAAACACACTTAACGCCGGTCTTTTCCCATCCGTACTTGGCGAATCGCACGTGCTCGTACTGGCGCCCGCAGGCGGCGGCGCCAACAAAACCGTCACGCTGACGTCCGCGCAACTTTCGCTTCAGGCGGTGCCCGTCAGCGGCGTTATCAACACGCCGACGGGAAAGGTGGGATACATCGCCTTCACTACCTTTAACTCTTTCGCCGCCGAGGGAGCGATAGCAGGCGCCATCACTGGTCTGCGAAACGCTGGCGTGAATGACTTGGTGCTCGACCTTCGCTACAACGGTGGTGGCTATCTCTACATTGCATCGCAGCTGGGCTACATGATCGCGGGCTCTAGCCGCACGGCAGGCAAGGTTTTCGAGCGCTCAAAGACCAACGACAAGAAGCCATTCGGTCCCGACGAGGACACGCCGTTCTACAACGGCGGCTCTGGGTATCCCGGCGGCGTCGCCTCTGGGCAAGCATTGCCCACCTTGAATCTTCCACGCGTGTTTGTATTGACAAGCGGCAACAGCTGCTCGGCCTCTGAGGCATTCATTAACGCGCTACGAGGCATTGATGCGCAGGTGATCCTGATCGGCAGTAAGGCGACATGCGGCAAGCCATTCGGCTTCTACGGCACGGACAATTGCGGAACGGCTTACTTCACGATTCAATTCACCGGCGCCAACGCGAAGGGCGAAGGTGACTACGTTGACGGTTTCGCGCCAACTTGTACCGTCGCCGACGACTTGACGCGTCAGCTGGGCGATCCGGCCGAAGGGCAACTTGCTGCGGCGCTCGCTTACCGGGCCAATGGTTCATGCAGCCCGCAAGCGAAATCTTCCGTCGTCGCTGCGCCCGCCAGTGTCGGCGGCTTGGCCATCGGAGATGCGCGTATGATCGGTCGCAGCAACAAACTGGGAAATCCGGCAGGCATATCGCAATCGAGCGGGCGACCCATCACAGAGCGCCCACCCACCGAACTGGGCGACCAACAAAGCGCTCTCCCGTGATCCGTGACGGCGCTGGTAACGTCAACTAGGTACTGATTTCAGGCGCAGCCCCGCAGCCTGGAACAACGCAAACGTCTAACGAAAACGCCGACTAATTTCAGTCGGCGTTTTTGTTTTATGGACGCGCAAATTTGACGTAAGAAAAATGCGCTCCCACTGCGTTAAATCACGTTCCAAGGTGCTTCAACACGCCTATACTGACGACGCACAGTTCGACATCATTTCGCATGCGAACTCAGCGAAAAGTGGTCGATCTGTTCCTATGAAATGTGCGACGCTAGCGACTCCTGTTGGCCGAAAGTCCTACGGTGGTTGCGAGCGGATTTCTACCTGTCTCTGGAGACCCAACTTGAACAAAACGCGACACCCCGCCTTGGCGCTCACACTCGTGAGCACGGCATTAACACTTTCCGCCTGCGGCTCCGATAGCAGCGTTGTGGTGAACTTAGCCCCCTCTTTTGTCGCGGGCACCACGCTGCGCACCACTTACGATGGATCAACGGATGATTTGCTGACCGCAGGGCTCGGCAAATCAGGCCTGCAAAGTGCTGTCGCTCCGGCCATCGCAGAGCCACTCAACCCGACCACCGGCGAGCTGCGTCGCCTTGCGATTTACAACAATTACCGTGCGTTGGTCGACATCACTACCAACGGTGGGTATGGCGTACTGTACGGACCAAATGTAGATGCCAATGGCGTCGCTGGCGCTGGAGAGGGCAAGATCGCGGGCGTGGAATACACAGCCTACGCCGACGACGGCACGGGCAAGCAGCGCGTGGCGATGGTCGTGCAGATTCCCGCGACGCTAAACAAAGACGCACCTTGCGTCGTTACTGGTCCATCGTCCGGGTCGCGCGGCGTCTACGGCGCGGTCGCGACCGCCGGTGAATGGGCCCTCAAGAAAGGTTGTGCCGTCGCGTACACCGACAAAGGCACAGGAAACGCTGCGCATGACCTGGCCAGTGGCACAGTATTTGACCTCCGAGGCATGCCGACCACAGTCGCAGCCAACGGGCAGTTCGTTGCTGCAGTACCGCCGGGCACGGTTGCGAACAATCGCGTGGCCTTCAAGCATGCACACTCGCAACAAAACCCCGAGAAAGACTGGGGCAAGTTCACGTTGCAGGCCGCCAAATTTGCGCTGTTTGCGTTGAATGAAGAATACGGAACCGTCGTGAACGGCGTAAAAACCGTGCGCTACACGGCAGAGAACACGCTCGTTATTGCGTCGAGTGTGTCCAACGGTGGCGGCGCGTCGCTGCAAGCGGCAGAACTGGATAACGAAGGCATCATTGACGGCGTGGCCGTCGGCGAGCCTCAAATCCAACCGGACGGCAGCGGCGGTGCCACGGTTAAATTTGGCAGCAACACCGTGACCAACGGCGGCAAGAGCCTGATGGATTACACCGCGCAAGCGATGCTGTACCAACCATGCGCCGCGCTCTCTTCTTCGCTCGCAGCGGCTCCGGGTGCGGCATTCGTGAATGCCGTGGCGGCAACCGGTCGTTGTTCATCTTTGGCGGCGAAAGGCTTGCTAAGCGCGACCACGACAGCGGCACAAGCCGATGAGGCGTTAGCAAAAATTCGCGCGGCCGGATGGTTGCCCGAATCCGACCTATTGCTAGCCTCGCACTTCGCGTTCGCCGTGCCCGCCATCGCTGTGACCTACGTCAACACCTACGCACAAGCCAACGTCGCCGACAACATTTGCGGCTACGGTTTCGCCGCAACAGCGGCCGATTTCAAACCTACCGCAATCACGCCAGCAGCTTTTGCGCGATTGTTTGGAACGGGTAACGGAATCCCCGCCACTAGCGGCATCAACATCGTGAATTTCAACAACCCAACGGGTGCGATCCTCGAAGGTGCGGGCTCGGCCTCGGCGGGACCTGCGTTCGATTACAACCTTGACGGCGCGCGCTGCATCGCGGGGAAATTGACTGATGCAACCGTAGCAGCAAGCATTAAGGCGGTTCAGCGCCCAGGAAAACTGCAAGGCAAACCGACCATCATCGTGCACGGCCGCAACGATGCGCTGGTGCCGGTCAATCACTCGTCGCGACCTTACGTTGCGCAGGCAAAAGCGGCCGACGCAAACAACAAAGTGTCGTACATCGAAGTCACCAACGCGCAGCACTTCGATGCATTCATCGGCAATGCGCTGCTCGCAGGCTACGACACACGCTACATCCCGTTGCATGTGTACTTCAACCGAGCGATGGATGCAATGTATGACCATCTGAAAACGGGTAAGGCACTTCCACCCTCGCAGGTCGTGCGCACAGCGCCACGTGGCGGCACACCCGGTGCGGCACCCGCCATCGGGGCCTCAAACGTGCCCGCAATGAGCGCCGCGCCAGCCGCGAGCGAAGCCATCACGTTTAGCAGCGGTACGCTAACGATTCCGCAGTAGTCAAGCAGGAAAGCGTCATAGAGCGGCGGCTTCAAACGTCGCCGCCTTTTTGGTGCATAAACGAGAAATGGCGTAGCCTTCGGCTGCGCCATTTTCATTTCTGAATCCCATGATTGCTTCGCCCTACCCTCACCTGCTTGCCCCGCTTGATCTAGGATTCACGACGCTAAAGAACCGTGTGCTCATGGGTTCGATGCACACCGGGCTTGAAGACAAGGCCGAGCACTTTCCGCGACTCGCAGCGTATTTTGCGGAGCGCGCGCGAGGCGGTGTAGGGCTCATGGTGACGGGCGGATACGCACCAAACATTGAAGGCTGGCTATCACCATTCGGCTCGCGGCTCGCGTCTTCGTCTGCAGCAAAGAAGCATTTGTTGGTGACCAATGCGGTTCATGCAGAAGGCGGAAAAATTGCGCTGCAGATTTTGCACGCCGGTCGCTATGGCTACAGCCCGCTCTCCGTTGCACCGTCGAGACTTAAGTCTCCGATCACACCGTTCACACCCCGCGCGCTGTCCGCGAGTGGCATTGAGCGCCAGATTCGCGGTTTTGTGCGTTGCGCCAAGCTCGCGCGTGAAGGCGGCTACGACGGCGTGGAAATCATGGGCTCTGAAGGCTATTTCATCAACGAATTTTTGGTGAATTACACCAATCGCCGCACCGATGAATGGGGCGGTAGTTACGAAAATCGCATGCGCTTGCCAGTAGAGATTGTGCGCAGAGTACGCGAGGCAGTCGGGCCGGATTTCATTATCATCTTTCGGTTGTCGCTGATCGATCTGGTGCCTGGTGGCAGTACTTGGGATGAGGTGGTTCAGCTCGCCAAGGCGATAGAAAAAGCCGGGGCGACCATCATCAACACTGGCATCGGCTGGCATGAAGCGCGTGTGCCGACGATTGCCACTAGCGTGCCCCGTGCAGCGTGGACGTGGCTGACCAAGAAGCTCAAGCCTGAGCTTGGTATTCCGGTAATCACATCAAACCGCATCAACGTGCCGGAAGTGGCCGAACAAGTCCTCGCCGATGGTTGCGCGGACATGGTGTCGATGGCTCGTCCGTTCTTGGCCGACCCTGAACTTGTGAACAAAGCCGCGGCCGGTCGACGTGACGAAATCAATGTCTGCATCGGTTGCAATCAGGCCTGTCTTGATCACATCTTCGCGCAGAAAATGTCGAGTTGCCTCGTCAATCCACGCGCTTGCAATGAAACTGAATTGATCTACACCCCTTCGCAGCGAAAGCGCCGGTTTGCCGTCGTCGGTGCGGGAGCCGCCGGCATCGCGGCAGCGACGGTGCTTGGGGAGCGTGGGCACGAAGTGCACTTGTATGAGTCCGCAAGCGAAGTGGGGGGTCAGCTCAACATGGCCGCCAGCATTCCGGGCAAAGAAGAGTTCCACGAAATGCTCAAGTACTTCAAGCGAAAGCTTGAGGTCACAGGCGTGCGTGTGCATCTGAACACCCGTGCGGATGCGGCGTCGCTCGCCGCGGGCAAGTACGACGAAGTATTCCTTGCATCGGGCGTCACGCCGCGTGACCCGAAAATTCCGGGCCAAGATCACCCCAAAGTGCTCTCCTATATTGACGTGCTGTCACGCCGCGCCTTCGTTGGCGAGAAAGTGGCCATCATTGGCGCAGGCGGCATCGGCTTTGACGTGGCGGAGTTCCTCGCCAAAGGCGCTCATTCGCCGACGCTGCATCTTGACGAATGGCTCGCTGAGTGGGGCGTCGTAGATCCCGCAACGACACCGGGCGGCGTGACCAAGCCCCGCCCCTCCGCGCCTCTGCGAAAGATTACGTTGCTGCAGCGCAAGGCGGGCAAGCCGGGCGCGGGGCTAGGGAAAACTACGGGGTGGATACACCGCGCAGAGCTCAAAGCCCGCGGCGTCGAGATGCTGGGCGGCGTAAATTACGAGCAGATCAGCGACCAGGGATTGCTCATCAGTTTCGGCGAAAAGCGCGAAAACGCGACATGGCTAGACGTAGACAACATCATTCTCTGCGCGGGGCAATTGCCGCTGCGCGAACTCGCAGAACCGTTAGCAGCGCTTGGCGTGAAAGTGACGTTGCTAGGGGGTGCCGACGAAGCGGGCGAGCTAGACGCGAAGCGTGCGATCAATCAAGCCAGTCGAGTCGCAGCCGCAGCGTAACTTGGCCCCCAAGCGGCGAGCAGAATGCCGCTGATGAGTTTCAAACGCTTTGCGGCGAGCCACAAACGCAACAGTCCTGAATTTCCCTCGCCGTCAAGGGCGACGTCCCCGTAGCAAGCGGCCAAACAAACCCCTAACATGCGACTTTGATCCGCTAAAGATTTCACAAGGAGGCCTCATGAAAACCACTTATTCCCTCGGGCTGGCGACACTTGCTGCCGCCGTGCTCACCGCCTGTAGCGGCGGCGGCGACGTCGCCACCGGCCCCAGCATCGACTTGACTAATGGGCGCGGCACGCTCGTGGCGAACCCGCCCGCGGTGCTCGCTTCGTTCCCCGCTGCCGCGGACTTTGCGGCTGCATTGTCTGCCTCGTCGTCGGGTCGCAGCCTTTTGGCAGTCGCTGGCGCGCCGAAGTGCGGCATCACCTTCCATTACATGGAATACAACACGGTCGGCGGACAGAACGAGGCGACCAACGCCACCGGTGGCATCATGGTGCCGACCGGCACTGACGCTGCCTGCAGCGGTCCGCGCCCGGTGCTCCTCTACAGCCACGGCACGACCGTTGAAAAAGGCTTCAACATGGCGAGCCCGTCGACGAGCGAAGCAGGACTCGTGGCCGCAATGTACGCCGCGCAAGGCTGGATCGTTGTCACGTCGAACTACGCTGGCTACGACGCCTCGCGTTTGTCGTATCACCCGTATTTGAACGGCGAGCAGCAATCCAACGACATGATCGACGCGCTGCGTGCAGCCCGCAAAGCGTTCCCGAAGATCGGCGCCAGCGACTCCGGCAAATTGTTCCTGTCGGGCTACTCGCAAGGCGGCTACGTTTCGATGGCAACGCACAAAGCGATGCAGAACAACTATGCGAGCGAATTTAAAGTCACCGCCTCGGGCAACATGTCCGGTCCGTACTCGTTGGTGAAGACCTTCCAGACCGTCTTTGCTGGCGGCGTCAACGCAGGCGGCACAGTGTTTACGCCGATGATCCTCACAAGCTGGCAGAAGGCCTACGGCAACATCTACACGTCGCCGTCAGACGTGTACGAAGCCGCCTACGCAACGGGAATCGAGACGCTGCTGCCGGGCACGCTCACGTTTAACCAGCTCTTCACCACAGGCAAACTACCTACCAAACTGTTCGCTTCCGGCGCGCTCGTCACTGGCGACCCGTCGTTGGATGCACTGTTCGCCGCTGGCGTAGGCACACCGAACCTGATCAAACAAAGCTGGCGTCAATCTGTTTTAGGCAACCCGGCGCATCCTGCGTGGGTGGCTGCTGCTAAGAACGATCTTCTGAGCTGGACTCCAACCCGCCCGGTCGCGATGTGTATGGGCGCGCAAGACCCCACCGTCTTCGCCACCAACACTAGCGACATGGCGACCTACATCGCAAGTAAGGGCGCTGGTTCGCTGATGACCGTGATGAACGTCGAAGACGCGGCAACCGTTGGCCCGACGTTGGCCGGTGCGTTCGCCGCGGCCAAAGCGGCTACCGCAGCAGACCCATCAGCAGGTGCAACGCCAGCCGAGCGCGTGGTCGGCGCGTATCACGGCGGACTCGTTCCACCGTTTTGCAACGTAGCCGTTCGCACGTACTTCCAAGGTGTTTTGGCTGCGGGTCTGTAAACGACAGCGCCTTGTTCGCTACAGCTTTATGTGGCGAACGACAGCTGCTAGGGGCCTTCGGGCCCCTTTTTCATGAACTCAACAATAGGATAAATTGCCTTGAAATGACCGCCAGCTGGTCGTTGGCGCGAAAAAGCTGTTAACGCTTCTTTTCTGGCAAACCACTGACCATCGATACTTTCCACGGTCGAATGCCGACCGCCACGCCTACCGTTTGACGCTCCGACGACGGCAGCATGCTGTCGAGTTCGGCAAGTTCATGCACTTCGTCGGCCACCCGTTCAAGCTTGCGGCGCAGCACCGCGAAGCTCGCGGTCGATAGCTCGCGAAACTCGAAGCGAAACGCCCCGCCGACGCGATCAAATTCCGGGCTCAAAAATTCGCCCACCACGGCACGACCGTACGCAGTTTCGATCGGCCCGCGTCGCCGCAACCGCAGGTTGCGCGCCAGCTTCACACGCACCACATCGCCCGCGAGCAAATCCAACACGCCGATAGTGTCGAGCTTTCGCAGCATCGAAAAAACCTGCGGCCGCGTCAGGTCGTATTGCGCCACGATGTCGTCAATCTGCCAGCCGTTGTAGGCCAGATAAAACACACCCAGCAGCACCCGATCCTTCGCCAGCGCCTGCTCTTGTTTGACGCTTAACTGCTCCGCCTTTGAATGCTCGCCTCGCGCAAGTTTCGCCAACTCAAACACGTCAATGTCCAGCGCCGCGCACACCTGCTCCAAGCGCTCCAACGTAAACGTACCCTGTGAAAACAAGCGCTTCACGCTCGCCTCCGACAACGCGATCTTGCCGGCAAGATCGGCGTAAGTGACACCGCGGGTCTTGAGAACTCGCTTCAGCGTTGAAATTAGAGGGCTCATAGCGACGAGTACGGATGAAAGAAACCTACGGCAAATAGTACCGGCAAATGTTGGAAACACTGGGGACTACGTTTTGTTACAGATGTGATGGGTTGCGTCGTCATCTTGTCGGCTCGACCCGCGTTATGGCATTGACCGAAATGTTTTCGGGTTTGAATCGTCGCCGGGGAGGCGTAGACAAATGGTTGCTGCTGCAGTCAAAGTTGCAAACGGTGTTTCAGCTTTGGAATTGGTTGCTGATGCGGCGCGTGGCGTGCCTATAATCGCGCAACTTCAAAGCGCATTTGCTTCGTCCGGCCTTGGGCTCACGAAGACCAAGAAAGGCCCTACTCTGGCTCAAGCCAAAGAAATCAACGCGTTCCTCGCTTCAGTAGAGCGCCGTGCATTCAAGCACGCAGCTTACGCTGTCCGGGACGACGACCACGCGATGGACATCGTGCAGGACTCGATGATGAAGTTGACCGAGAGCTATTCGGACAAGCCTGCCGCGGAGCTGCCGATGCTGTTCACGCGCATCCTGCAAAACACGATTCTCGATCACTTCCGCCGCACCAAGACGCGCAACCAATACGTCACAAATTTCTCAAGTTTGGGCGGCGCGAACGCGGACGACGATTTTGATCCGCTCGAAATCCTCGAATCGCAAGACAGCGCGATCGGCCACGATCAGCCGCTCGCCGCGCTAGAGCAAGGCGAGGCGATGGGCGCCATTGAAGACGCGTTAGCGAAGCTCCCCGCCCGTCAACGAGAAGCCTTCCTGCTGCGTTACTGGGAGGATATGGATACCGCAGAGACAGCCGCAACAATGGGCTGCTCCGAGGGCAGCGTGAAAACGCATTGCTCGCGCGCTGTCCGCGCGCTGCAAGGCCTCCTCCTCCAGAAAGGGATCACATTATGAAAAAAGAACAAACCCCACTTTCTGATCACGAACTCGACCGTGTGGGTAAAGCCCTGCGTCCCTACCTAGACGCAGGCACCGAAAATATCAAACCCGGCATCGCGTACCGCCTTGCCGAGGCGCGCCGCGCTGCCGTAGCGTCGATGGACACTCAAACCGCGTCTTCTGCCTCTGTGAGTGGCGGTGCGATGGTTTTGGCCGGCGGCTGGCGTAGCCGCGTCACCGATTGGCGCTTCTGGGGCACGGGACTTCTCGTCGCTGGCGTAATCGCGATGTACGGATTTCAGCAATGGAGCGAAGACAACGCCGCGCGGGACGCCGCTGATGTAGACGTTTTGCTGCTCGCTGATGACGTCCCGGTAGACGCCCTGCTCGACAAAGGCTTTTCGCATTACCTGCGGGATGATCAATAATTTCTGTACCCCGAACTTTTGGCTGATTCACTTGTGACCACCAGACCGCCCCTTCTTACCCGCCTCAAACCGGCCGCGACCGTCGCAAGACTCGCGGCCATTTTGTTTTTCTCCGCTTCACTCTTGGTCGGCGCGCCCGCGTTTGCGCAAAAGTGGCAAGACCTGAAACCGGATGAACAAAAAGTGTTGGCACCGTTGCAGTCGGACTGGCCAAGCTTGTCCGATGTGCGCAAGAAAAAATGGCGTGAAATCGCTGGCAAATACCCGAAGATGACGCCAGATCAGCAGAAGAAACTGCAAGATCGCATGGTCGGCTGGGCGAAGCTCACGCCCGACGAACGCCGCAAAGCGCGCGACGAATACAACGCGTTGAAACAACTACCGCCTGAAAAGCGAGCCGCCGTTCCGCAGAAGTGGGACGAATACCGCAATCTCCCGCCGGAAAAGCGTGAAGAACTGCGCAAGAAAGCGGCCGAGGCAAAGGCCACGGCACCCGCCGCTAAGCCCAACGCGGCGCCGGCAGCAGCTCCAGCCGCGAAAGCTGCGGCTCCGGCACCCGGCGCAACGACGGCGCCAGCAGAAGTCAAGAAGCCGTAACGCAGCGTTTACGCGCGCGGGCTACGTACAGCTTGTAGGCGACGACTTGGCGTCGCTAACGTGTACAGGGCGCGCGAACAAGCCTGCGCTGACACCCGCGAGCGGCCGGAATTGTTGACGGCGCTCCATTGCTTCACCCAGTCATCAGACTCGCGCCTGCGCCGAGCCGCCCGCTAACATTCCCTTATGTCAGCGAATTTGCCCTCCCCGCCACCGCCCTCCGAAACCACCGCCCCGCTTGCTGGGCTTTGGCGGCGCTTTGGCGCGTTTGTGCATGAGCTGCTGTTTCTGTTGGCCTACTTGTTCATCGTGAGCTTGGTTTTCGCGTCGTTCTCCGGCGAGTCAATGACAGCGGGCAAGCCGCAAATCCTGACCGGCCCCATCGCCGTCTTGCAGCAGGTTTATCTCTTTGTCTCGATCGGCGGATACTTCATGTATTTCTGGATCGAAGGCCGCCGCACCCTGGCATTCAAAACGTGGCACCTGCGGCTTGTCAGCGCGGACGGCCACGCCGTGAGCCTCAAGCAGGCCGTCGTGCGTTATTTGGCAACGTGGATAGGCCCTGCATTGGGTCTCGCGAGTTTCATGGCGCTCGGCACTCGCGCGAGCGCCTGGTGGATCTTCGCTGT
>ERZ795056.6142-NODE-6142-length-11791-cov-5.497785_pt1 | contig 11791 bp, 9 predicted proteins | sample MGYA00375140_ERZ795056 | MGnify/ENA primary metagenome ERZ795056 (study PRJEB30185, sample SAMN05720227) | activated sludge metagenome | isolation source: Anaerobic digester | place: USA | collected 2015-03-09 ...
CGATTACGATCCTGGATCGGCTGGTCAATCAGGAAGACCGCCGCGAACTGGCCAATCGCTTGGCGAAGGTTTACATGAACAAGGCCCTAGCGGTCAGAGTTCTGGGCGACAATCGCGGGGCGGTAGCGCTCTACGGTCAGGCGATTGCGATCCTAGAGCGGTTGGTCAACCTGGAAGGCCACCGCGAGCTGGCCGATAACTTGGCAAGTGTCTATATGGGTAAGGCCAATGCGTTCAGAGATCTTGGCGACGAGCGCGGGGCTGTGACGCTGTACGATCAGGCGATTGCGATTCGGGAGCGGTTGGTCAACGTTGAAGGCCGCCTCAAACTGGCCGATAACTTGGCAAGGGTTTATATGGGCAAGGCCAATGCGGTCAGTGCTCTGGGCGACAAGCGGGGGGCGGTGGCGTTCTTCGATCAGGCGATTGCGATTCTGCGGCGGCTGGTGGAGCAGGAAGACCGCCGCGAGCTGGCCGGTGATTTGGCAAGTGTTTACATGAACAAGGCCGCCGCCGTCAGCGCACTGGGCGACAAGCGCGGGGCGGTGACGCTCTTCGATCAGGCGATTGCGATCCGGGAGCGGTTGGTCAACCTGGAAGGCCGCCGCGAACTGGCCGATGACTTGGCAATGGCCTACATGAACAAGGCCACCGCTGTCAGCGTTCTGGGCGACAAGCGCGGGGCGGTGGCGCTCTTCGATCAGGCGATTGCGATCATGGAGCGATTGGTCAACCTAGAAGGCCGCCGCGAACTGGCCCATGACTTGGCAATGCATTACACTAACAAGGCCTGCGCGGTCAGAGCTCTGGGCGACAATCGCGGGGCGGTGGCACTCTACGATCAGGCGATTGCGATCCGGGAGCGACTGGTCAACCAGGAAGGCCGCCGTGAACTGGCCCATGATTTGGCAAGGGTTTACACGAATAAGGCCGTCGCGGTCAGCGCACTGGGCGAGAATCGCGGGGCGGTGGAGCTTTACGATCTGGCGATTGCGATCCGGGAGCGGTTGGTCAACCAGGAAGGCCGCCGCGAACTGGCCCATGACTTGGCAAGGGTTTACACGAACAAGGCCAATGCGGTCAGCGATCTGGGCGACCATCGCGGGGCGGTTGAACTTTACGATCAGGCGATTGCGATCCAGGAGCGGTTGGTCAGCCAGGAAGGCCGCCGCGAACTGGCCGATGAACTAGCAAGGGTTTATACGAACAAGGCCAATGCGGTCAGCACTCTGGGCGACCATCGCGGGGCGGTGGCGCTCTACGGTCAGGCGATTGCGATCCTGGAGCGGTTGGTCAACCTAGAAGACCACCGCGAACTGGCTAATGACTTGGCGACAGTTTACTTTAACGAGGCTACCGAGGTCGGAGATCTGAGCGACAATCGCGGGGCTGTGGCGCTCTACGATCAGGCTATTGCGATCTGGGAGCGGTTGGTCAACCAGGAAGGCCGCCGCGAACTGGCGGGAGACTTGTCAAAGGCATACACGTATAAGGCCAGCGCGGTCAGCGCTCTGGGCGACCATCGCGGGGCGGTGGCGCTATACGACCAAAGCATTGCGATTCTTCGGCGGTTGGTGGAGCAGGAAGGACGCAACGACCTATCCGGTGATATGATGACAAACGAACTCTACCGCGCCGTGTCTTTGCAAGGCATGAGTCCCCTTTCCGTTGCCGAATGCCGACATGCGCAAGCTGCCTTCGCGGGGTTACGTTTCGAGAGCGAACGCACGGGGAGCGCGCACTTAAAAAATGTGCTGAGATGGGCGCAGGCGAAGCTCGACGGCGTTGTGTAAGCCGACTGTCGATTGGCTTTGGGCCTATCCAAAAGGGGTTATGATGATTATCACGTATAAGACAGCCGATTACGCTTCTTGCGGAGGACGACAGTCCTATGGCAACTGTCTGATTGGAAACAATCACTTAGTAAGAGGATGCGCGAGATGTGGCGCGGAAAAAACAGTCCGCCTGCCGACCATTAAGAAGAAGATACTCTATTTGGATCAGTGTTTCCTCTCTTCAATGTTTCGTGGCGACGATTATTATTAGGCAGAGGCAAGGTATTCTAGGCAATGAATCGACTCTACATTGTCGGAAACGGCTTCGACATCTATCACGGTATTCGATCAGAATACGTTGATTTCAAGAGGTACTTGTATCATCGCGACAGGAAACTGCATAATCTCGTTGAAAAGTACATCCCTGTTGCTGGTGATTGGTCAGGTCTTGAGTCAGCTCTTGCGGATATCGACGTAGAGTCTATTACGGAGTATGCATCGGAGTATTTGGTCTCATATGATGCGGAGGGCTCGCGGGATGATAATTGGCACGATTATCAGTATGAGATTGGGCTTATTGTCGAAGACTTGTCTGTCAAATTCAAATCACTTTTTACAGAGTGGGTACGACAGTTGTCTGTTCCGACTCGTAATACACTGACTGTGTGCCCTCTGAACATTACGCCAGCCGATAAGTTCCTGACATTCAACTACACATCGACTTTGTCCGACATCTATGGTGTGCCAAGCGCCAGAGTTCTTCATATCCACGGGGAGGCTAAATCAGGGCAGGACTTAGTGCTTGGACATGCGTGGAGACCAGTCGAAAGGACGGAGCCGAAATATGATCCCTCTTTTGAGTTCGATTCGCCGGACTGGCGGGTAACGGAGGGCGAAGAAATATTGAACCGCTTTATTATTAGGACATTTAAGGACACCAGAAAAGTCATCGCCGAAAGTAGCAGTTTTTTTTCCGGTCTTTTGGATTTGCATGAGATTGTTGTTTTGGGGCATTCAATGTCAGAGGTGGATTTCGATTATTACCGTGAAATAGCGAAAGTTGTCAATGTACACAAGGTCAAGTGGGTGGTGACATTTCATGGCGATGACGAACATGTAAGACACGTCAATACGCTCAATATCCTCGGGATTCCAAGTTGCGCAGTCACATTGTGCGAGATGAATGACCTACAAGTGGGAGGTGGCACACTTCGGGGCGGAGCATTTGAGAGTGAATAGACGTATTGCACAAAAGCTATAATTTATGTGCTATTTGTGCTTGGCAGAAATGGGCGGGCAAGACAACTGATACGAATCGGTTTCAGAGTGACGGCGGGAGTTTTGTTCGGTGGCGGGCAGCACATAGCATGATTTCGCGGTTTGACATTTGTTCCAAAGAAGCGCATAATCCACTCCACTTAATTGTTTCTGGAGCGTTTATGCGGCAAGGTAAGTTTGAACATTTGATCGCGTCAGTCCAGCCCGGCGGGACGTTCACGGCGGCCGAGGCCAGGCGCGCGGGCGTCTCGCCGCGCACGCTGGAGCGGTTTCGGCAGGCCGGGAAGGTCGTGCGTCTGGCGCGGGGGGTTTATCAGGCGGCGGAGATTCGCGACGCGGCTTCGCCCGACTACGCGGTCATCGCGAAGCGCGTTCCTCTGGGTGTCCTTTGCCTGCTTTCGGCGCTCTACCACCATGATCTCACGACGGAGATCCCGCGCGAGATCTGTCTGGCCGTCAGCCGCGCTGCCAACGTTCCCCGCATCGGCTACCCGCGCGTACGCATTTACCGCATGTCGGCGGGCTCTTTCGCTGCGGGCATCGAGCGCAAGGTGGTCGACGGCGTTGAACTGAGGGTGTTTTCCGCAGAAAAGACCCTCGCGGACTGTTTCAAATACCGGAACCGGATCGGACTGGACGTCGCCGTCGAAGCGCTGAAGAACTATATGGCCCGGTGCGGGCGCAATCTCGAACGGGTTCGGAAGATGTCCAAAGTCTGCCGCGTCGAGAAGATCATGCACCCCTATCTGGAGAGCCTCGTGTAGGTTTATCTCTGTTATCGTCGTTGTGTCGCGCAGAATCGGCCGGTATTTCGTGTAATGAGAAGGTGGAGGAGTTATGGGCAACACGGTAGTTTTCAGCGTCACGGCGGGGCCGATGAAGGGCAAGGCGTTCGAGTTCGCGGAGCACGACACGTTCCTGTTCGGGCGGGCGGAGGAGTGCCACTGCCGCCTGCCGGATGACGGGCAGGTTTCGCGGCGGCATTTCATCGTGGAGGTGAACCCGCCGGATGCGCGGATCAAGGACTTCGGGAGCCTGAACGGTACGCATGTGAACGGCAAGAAGATTGGGAGCCGCGAGAAGGGCGAGACACCGGAGCAGGGACAGCAGCGGAAATCGCCCGAGGTTGATCTTAAGGACGGCGATGAGTTGACGGTCGGGCAGTCGAAACTGGCCGTGAAGATCGTGGGGGCGGCAGGCAAAGGCCCGCTGCTGTGCTCCCGCTGCGGCAAGGACGCGGGGGGCGAGGCGGGCGGACGAAGGGACGGCGCTTTCATTTGTCTGGCCTGCCGACAGAGCCTGCAGATCGATCCGGCGGCAGCTTTGCTTGAGATGTTGGGCAAGGATGAGGCGAAGAGGAACGCGGGAGCAGGCGGGACGCCCGTCCAGCAGAACGCGGAGAAGGGGGCGCCGACGGTGTCCGGTTACCGGATCGGGAAGCGCCTAGGCATCGGCGGTTTCGGCGCGGTGTATAAGGCAGAGCGGGAGTCGGACGGCCATCCCGTGGCGATCAAGGTGATGCTGTCGCGGGTGGCGGTCGACGAGTCTTCGCGCCTGAAGTTCGCGCATGAGGTCAAACTCTTGGAGGCCCTGCGGCACGGTAACATCGTTTCGCTGATCTCGTCGGGATCGGCGGGCGGCGCGTTCTATTTCGTGATGGAGTACTGCCCCGGCGGTAGTGTGGCGGATTATGCGGCCGCACGCGGCGGCAAGCTGTCGGCGAAGGCCGCTTTGCCTATTCTTCGGCAGGCGCTGGAAGGGCTGGCCTACGCGCATGCGCAGGGCGTGGTTCACCGCGACCTGAAGCCGGCGAACATCCTGCTGACCGGAAAACCGGAGAGTCCGGTGGCCAAGATATCCGATCTCGGGCTGGCGAAGAACTTCGACAAGGCGGGGTTCAGCGGCATGACGGTCACGGGGGCGTATGCGGGCACGCCGGTGTTCATGCCGAAGGAGCAGATCACGAATTTCAAGTACGTGAAGCCGGTGACGGACGTCTGGAGCTTCGGAGCGACCGCTTACAATCTGCTGACCGGGCTGACGCCGCGTGATTTCCCGCGCGGCTGCGATCCGATGGAGGTGGTGCTGCGGGGCGAGATCATTCCGATCCGCAAGCGCGATCCTCAGATTCCGGCACCGCTCGCCGAGGTGATAGAAAAGGCGATACTGGCGAGCCCGAAGGAACGCTATCAGGATGCGGCGGAAATGCTGGCGGCGCTGGGGAAGGTGGCGCTATGACCGGCGTGGCCGGTGTCAGCGACCGGGGAAGCGTGCGGGCTGAAAATCAGGACGCTTGGCGGGCCGATGAGTCGCTCGGGCTTGTCGTTGTCGCCGACGGCATGGGCGGCGGGCCGGCTGGGGCGCAGGCGGCGGCGATTGTGGCGGAGCGGTTGCCGGAGTTGGTGCGGCGAAGGATGGGTGGGGGGAAGCGTCTCACGACGCCACCACAAACGGGAGAGGGAACGCGTGGTGTGTTGCGACGCAGGGCGGCGAGGAGGCTGTTGCGCGAGGCGGTCTTGGAGTTGAGTCGGGAGATTCTGCGGGCGAGCGAGGACGATCCGGAACGCAAGGGCATGGGCGCGACCGCGGTCGCGGCGTGGCGGTGCGGCCCGGTTGTGCATGCGGCGCATCAGGGTGACAGCCGGGCGTATCTGTTCCGGGGCGGTGTCTTGAACAAGCTGACGGCGGACCACTCGATTGTGGCTCTGCTGGTGCGTAGCGGCGAGATCACAGAAGAAGAAGCGGGCAAGCATCCGGCACGCGGTCAACTGACGCGGTTCGTGGGAATGCCGGGGGACGTGTATTGCGAAGTACAGACGTTGATGATCAAGGATGGGGACAGGCTGTTGCTCTGCACGGATGGTTTGTGGGGTGTTGTAAACGATGACGAGATCGCGGCAGCATTGGCACGTCAGGCAGAACCCGAGAGTGTTTGCGGTGAGCTGATCGAGTTGGCGAAGCGGCGCGGCGCGCCGGACAATGTGACAACGGCGGTTTGGGATTTGGGAGACGCATTATGACTCTGTCATTGGCGGTTCAGGTGGTGTGGCGCATGGCGGTGAAGGAGGTGATCGCGTCGCGTCACGAGAAGATCGAGCCGGAGCATCTGTTTGAGGCGGCTACGCGGGGCAAGGATTTTACAGGGGAGAAAGCGCTTGAAGAACTGCGAGGGAGGGGCATGGATGTCGAGGCTCTAGCTGCGGAGTTGTGCACTGGCCCGGATGCGCTTGAGAAGGCCGGCCTTAACCCAGTCAAGTTGCGGCGGGCGGTCAGGGACAAACTGGGCGCGGGTACGTTTGACTGGGCGTCAAAAAGCGATGATGTGGTTCACCGTTCCGACCGTACGAAAAAGGTTTTTGCGGAGGCGGAGAAGTTTTCGGCGGCTTTGAAGGAGCCATCCGTGACTGTCCGCGCGCTGTTCGCCGCCCTGCTTGCGGATGACACCTCGCCTGTGTGCACGGTGATCAGAGAAGAGGGGGCGGACTTGGCCAAGATCAGGGCTTCGCTGGTGCCTAGCGTCGGAGGAAAACCTGTAGCGCAGGCCGCTAAGGCGGATGAATCCGGGGATGCGCAGACGGGGTCTTTGCTGGACCGGTTCGGCAGGGATCTCACGGCTGAGGCGAGGGCGGGGAAACTGCCTCCGGTGATCGGACGCCGGAAAGAGATCCTGCAGGTGATCCAGACGTTGGCCCGGAAAACCAAGAACAATCCGTTGCTGGTCGGCGAGCCTGGAGTCGGCAAGACGGCGATTGTCGAGTCGTTGGCGCAACGGATCGCGCAGGGCAAGGACGGGCAAGTCCTCAAGGGTAAGCGCCTGGTCGAATTGAACGTGGGTGCGCTGGTGGCCGGGACCAAGTACCGCGGCGAGTTTGAGGAGCGCGTGAAGAAGTTGCTGGAAGAGGTCAAGGCGACCCCTGGCCTGATCGTGTTCATCGACGAAATTCACATGCTGATCGGCGCGGGCGACCGCAAGGGTGGCATGGATGCGGCCAACCTGCTGAAACCTGCCCTCGCACGGGGAGACTTCACGTGCATCGGGGCGACTACGCTGGACGAGTACCGTACCCATATCGAGAAAGATGCGGCACTGGAACGGAGGTTCGAGAAGATCGTTGTTCCGGAGCCGAGTCGTGACGAGACGCTCAAAATCCTTGAAGGTCTGTGTGAGCGCTTCGAAAAACATCATGGGGTGACGATTGCGGGTGGAGCGCTAGAGGCGGCGGTGGACCTCGCCATCCGTTTTGACGCGGATCATCGGTTGCCGGACAAGGCGATTGACTTGATCGACCGCGCCTGCGCCCAGCTTTGCATCCCCGGCTTGAGCATTCAGAGTGACAAGCCGGCTGTGGGTCGCGGCGAGGTTTCCAAAAAGGATGTGGTGGCGGTGTTGTCCGAGAAAACGGGTATCCCGGTAAACCTGATTGCAGGGGCGCTGCAGGGAGATGCCAAGTCCAACCTGACGGGGCTTAAGGAGCGGCTTTCAGTACGTGTGATCGGTCAGGACGAGGCGATCAGGCGCGTCTGTGAGCGGCTTATGCTGGCCCAGACGGCGCTGGTTGAACGCCGGGGGCCGTTGGGGGTGTTCCTTTTCATGGGGCCGTCAGGGGTCGGAAAAACGGAACTGGCACGCGCTTTGGCAAGTGAGCTGTTCGGGTCTGAACAGACGATGATCCGCCTCGACATGTCCGAGTATATGGAACAGCACAGCGTGTCACGGCTGATCGGTTCGCCGCCGGGGTATGTCGGACACGAGGAGGAAGGACAGTTGACAGGAGCGTTAAGGACGACGCCTTATTCGATTGTCCTTTTGGATGAGATAGAAAAGGCTCATCTACGGGTGGCCGACCTTTTTCTCCAAGTGTTTGACGACGGACGCATAACGGACGCGAAAGGGCGAGCCGTGGATGCCAAGAACGCGATTTTCATCATGACGTCGAATCTCGGGGCACAGCCGTCGATCAAACACAAGCCGATGGGCTTCAATGCGGTGGTTGCTCCTGACGTGGTAAATGCTCCAGCTAGGGAGAATGACGATCTTAAGAAACATTTCAGACCGGAGCTGATCAACCGGATTGACGAGGTGATCGAGTTTGAGCAACTCGGACGGCAGGAGGTCGCCTTGATCGCCGAGATGAGGATGAAGACCTTGTCACAGGCGCTTCAGGCTAAACACGGGGTGTCGCTGCTCTATGACCAAGCCGTGATCGACCGCTTGTGTGAGGAAGGCTTCAGCGCCGAGTTCGGAGCGAGAGAGTTGAGCCGGGCAGTTCAGCGGCTCATCGAGATCCCAGTGGCCAGACTTGTGGCGACGCACTCCGACTTGGATAATTGTCGCATTCGGTGCGTATTGGAGAATGAGCGCATTGACGTCAGCATTGTGCAGAAGAGCGATATGTGACGAAAGGCTGACGGCGGGGCTGGCCGGCTCGCAGGTCCGGTCCTACTGGGGCATCGGGCGCGGCGGTGTGGATGGTTGCGCGGAATCACGGACGGGACGCATGTGCAACGGGGGAGAAAGAGGTTTGCAGGTGCGGTTTTGCGCAGGGTTTGGAGAATAGGGGTGACGTGATGAAAAAGAGGGTGGTTGACAGATGTCTAATAGTGGTATAAATTATGACCACTTTGCGCTGAAAGTAGTCTAATAGACGACCACTTTAAGGAGAGTGTATGGACGTTGTTGACATTCTCAAAGAGATGATTCTGGATTTCCAGCAGCATCGGCCGACTGCTGGAGTGCCCCGTCAACTGGCGTACAAAACGATGCGGGGAAAGGCGTTGGTCTGTATCGGTGTCAGGCGGTGCGGCAAGTCCACACTGCTCAATCAGATCGTGGGGACGTATTTGGGTCAGGGTGTGCCGGCGGAGAATTTGCTGTATGTGAATTTATTCGATGACCGTCTGCAGGAACTGAGTCAGGGCAAGCTCGACCTTGTCCTCGAGGCGTATTTCTCCCTTTATCCGGAAAAGAAGGGCGTTGAAGAGATCCTTTGCTTTTTCGACGAGATTCAGGAGGTCTGCAACTGGGAGCCGTTCGTCGACCGCCTGATGCGGACTGAAAAGTGCCAGGTGTTCATCACCGGCTCGTCGGCCCGGATGCTCTCGAAGGAGATCGCTACCCAGATGCGGGGGCGTTCGCTGGCGTGGGAACTGTTTCCCTTCTCTTTTGCCGAATGGCTGGCTTACAAAGGGGTCAAAGGCAAGCCGGGAACCTCCCGCTATCGATTGTTGACGAAGAAGGCCTTTGAGGAGTACTGGGAACGCGGCGGATTTCCGGAAGTGCGGGATGCCGAGCCGCGGCTTTGGGTGATGACCCATCAGGAGTATTTCAAGGCGATCATCTTGCGCGATATCGTGCAGCGCCACGATGTCGGACACCCGCAGGCGGTGATGGATCTGGCCCATCGGCTGATGAACCAGATCGGCTCGGCTTACTCCGTCAACAGCCTGACGGGCTATTTGAAGTCGGTCGGGCATAGGACGGCGAAAGCGTTTGTCCGCGATTGCATGCAGTGGTTTGAGGACGCGTTTTTCCTTTTCAGCGTCAAGCTGTTTGACGCATCCGTCGCCCGGCAGAATGTGAATCCCAGAAGAATTTACTGTGTGGATCACGCGCTGGTCCGTTCCGTGGGCACGGGGATTCTGGTCAATTCCGGACATCTGCTGGAGAACGTGGTCTTTTGTCATTTGCGCCGGCGTAGTGAGGCCATTCACTACTATCGCACAGGAAGCGGACGGGAGGTTGACTTTATTTGGCGGGAGGGGGCGAGACCGTGGCAGTTGCTGCAGGTGTGCGAGTCGCTCGTTCGCCCCGAGACGCGGAACCGGGAGTTGGCCTCGCTTCGGGAGGCCATGCGCGAGCAGGGGCTGAACTGCGGAGTGATCGTCACTCGGGAGGAGCGTGAGACGCTGACGGTTGAAGAGGGCCATGTCAGCGTTGTTCCGATATGGCAGTTCTTATTGTTCTGAAAAAGGCGAGGATAAGGTGTTGAGGTATGAGAAAGAAGCCTGGGCGGAACGGCCCGGAAGGGTGCTCGCCGGCGTGGACGAGGCCGGGCGGGGGTGCCTGGCCGGACCGGTGGTCGCGGGGGCGGTCGCGATGCCGGCCGACCTCGCCGAAAGCCTCTACGCCGGCAGTCTGGCGGGGTTGACCGACTCGAAGCAGCTCAGCGCCCCGCGACGCGAGGCCTTCTTCGCGATCCTGACCGCCACGCCCGGCGTGGCCTGCGCCACCGGCTGGTGCAGCGCGGCGGAGATCGACCGGCTGAACATCCTGGCCGCGACGCACCTGGCGATGCGGCGCGCGCTGGAGGCGCTGCCTGTCATGCCCGGTTTCGCGCTGGTGGATGGCCTGCCGGTCAAACGGCTGCCTTGCGACTCCGCCGCGATCGTTCAGGGCGACGCCAAAAGCTTCCTGATCGCGGCCGCCAGCGTGGTCGCCAAAGTTAGCCGCGACCGCTACATGGTGCAGGCTGGCGAACGCTACCCGCAGTACGGCTTCGCCGAGCACAAGGGCTACGGCGTTCATGCGCATATGGCCGCGCTCATCCGTCATGGATCCTGCCCCGAACACCGCCATACCTTCCGGCCGGTACAGGACGCCGACCAGAAACTGCCCGGGTTTGAATATTGAAGGCTGACGGGTTCCGCTTGTAATCGGTTGGTGTACCGGCTTTAGCCGGCGGGTGCGGGCTAGGCCGACTGAAGTCGGTACACCAGCCTGTGCCGCCCCGTTTCCGCCATTTCTCGCGTTCGTCTGCCGACCCCCGACCACCAAACGATTACGTTCCGCTTGCATTTCCACATGGGCTTTTGTACAGTCAACCCATCAAAGCGTGTATGCGTGCACACGGTGATCCGCGTTGATAACGAAGGAGCGTGACATGAATGTCCAAGTGATCTTCTACAGTCTGTACGGCCATGTCTGGCAGATGGCCGAGGCCGTGGCTGCGGGCGCGGGCGAGGTGCAGGGGGCCAAGGTTTCGCTCTGGCAGGTGGCGGAGTTGATGCCGGATGACGCGCTCGCGGCCAGCGGCGCCCGCGAAACGCGTTCCCGGTTCGCCCACATCCCGGTGGCACAGCCCGCCCAACTCGAGGAGGCGGACGTGATTCTGTTCGGCACGCCCACGCGCTACGGCATGATGGCGGCGCAGATGAAACAGTTCATCGACCAGACCGGCGGCCTGTGGGTGCGCGGTGCCTTGATCGGCAAGCTGGGCGGTGTCTTCGGCTCGACGAACAGCCAGCACGGCGGCCAAGAGGCGACGCTGCTGAGCTTCCACACGGTGCTGCTGGGCCTCGGCATGCTGGTGGTGGGGGTGCCACCCTCCGCGCCGGGGCTGCATGCCGGCGACACCCTCAGCGGCGGCACGCCCTACGGCGCCACAACCCTTGCCGGGCCGGACGGCTCGCGGCAGCCGACGCCGCTCGAGCTGGAGACGGCCCGTCTGCAGGGACGCCATGCGGCCGCGCTCGGCGCACGCTTGTTTGCCCGCTGAGCAGGCATTCTCATCGCAGCCATGATGCAGTGCCTCCGGAGGAATGCCGGTTCCCGTACCGAACGGTTTGGTGGAGAACCGGTAGGTGAAGCTGTCGGCCATGTCGCCGGACTGGGCCGTGAGTGTGGCGAGCGGAGTGTAGGCGCCGTCGCGGGTGCCGTTGAACCAGACGGCGCGGAGACTGTTGGTGGCGCGGCCGAGGCCGTCGGAGAAGGTCTCGGCCGCGCCACCAACAGTCTCCGC
>ERZ795056.6146-NODE-6146-length-11790-cov-4.179122_pt1 | contig 11790 bp, 11 predicted proteins | sample MGYA00375140_ERZ795056 | MGnify/ENA primary metagenome ERZ795056 (study PRJEB30185, sample SAMN05720227) | activated sludge metagenome | isolation source: Anaerobic digester | place: USA | collected 2015-03-09 ...
GTACCTGCAAGATGGCCAACATGGCGACACCCAAACCGGCAGTGTCGACGACGCCCCGCTGTGCTTGCATGCGCACGAAATCGAATTTCGCCATCCGCTCGACGAGCAAGTGCGCACGTTTGCCGCGCCTGCACCAAGCTGGGCGCAGCGAAGCTAACAACTACAGCACCAAGCGTACACCGGCCCCTAAGCTGGCAGCCGGTATCGCGTTAACCGTGCCTTGCACATAGATTTTCAGTTTCCACAAATTGAGCTGCACGCCTAGCAACGCCCGCGGCGCCAAGGGATGCGGCGAGTTGCTGCCATCGAGCTTGATCGTCGCGGTGGCAAGTTCGGTCGAGTTGTCGGCGGTATGCAATTTGCCAACAAGGTCGGCATTGACGGACGTCTTGCCGTATTGCAAGTCAATGCCCGCGCCGGCGTACACGGTTGCCAACAACGCGATTCGAAAGCCGGTGGTCGCTTCAATCGGCACCGTCATGGTGGTGGTGGTTAGGTCAAACGTGCCAGTCGAATCGAGCTTCAGCGTTTGGCCGTTTTGGACCACGTCGGTGCTGATCGTTTGAGTTGCGCCCAAGCCCCAACGCAAAAACTCGACACCCGCAGTAAGGTCCAGGCCGTTCCACAACAGCAACGTGGCGCTGAGGCCTTCACGGGGCTTAAACAGCTTGTACTGCAGATGCGCCCCCGCGCCCGTCACTGCCCCACGAAGTTCATCGCTGCTCGCTTTGTAGTACAGCCCGTGCGCAGATACCGTCCAGCGTGGCAAATCGAACGTGCCCAGGTTGAGCGCAGCCATCACGGCAAAGTTCGCCGCGACGCCACCCACCGGTCGTTCGCGCGAAGGAATGCCGTCGCTGACCGCCGACACGGTGGCGCCAACGCCAACGATCGCGTGGTTGGGCAGCGAAGCATAATCGACGCCGAGGCCCCGATTCGAAAACGACGCAGCGTCGGCGAAGCCGCGCAAAAAGCCGTTCACGTTGCTTGCGCTATACGCGTCATTGATGCGCTTTTGAATATCGTCAGAGAACGTTTGCGCGGTGGCCCCTTGCGACGTTGCATACGCTTGACCATCAGGCGTTAGCGTCACGGATACCGACGACTGCGCTTGCGCGGCAGCGACGTGGACCAACATCGAAACGACCAGGCTTGGAACGCTTATGGCAAGAGCTTTTCGCATTAACGCTGATGGTACCGCATGCCGCGCGGCGCAAGCAATTCACCGACGCTGTTGTGACATTGCCCACCGCGAGTGCGATGCCGGGCGGTAGGTAAACGTACGCAAAGCGGCGCAGCCACGCGCAACCGTGCGCAGTTTACGTTACCTTGCACAGCTGTGAGTGATGCTTCGTCCCCTTCCACTGCCTCGCATGCGGCTCGTGGCCGCTTTCCATCACTAGATGGCCTGCGCGCGATTTCGATTTTCCTGGTGTTGTTCAGCCATGCCGTCGGCACTGTCGGCTTCCCGGTTAAACATACCTACGTCGCCTCAGCCGAACTCGGCGTCCGCGTATTTTTCGTCATCTCGGGCTATCTGATTTCATTGCTGCTGTTCGCCGAACAAAAGCGTTACGGCAATATCTCCTTGCTCAAGTTCTATTATCGTCGGGCGTTTCGCATCTTTCCGGCGTTCTACGTCATGATTGTGGTGGTCGCTGGCCTAGCGGCCCTGGACGCGGTGGCGCTTGGCGAACACGATCTAATCTACGCAGTTACCTACACCACCAACTACCATTACCCGCGCGCCTGGAGTCTTGGCCACCTGTGGTCGCTCGCCGTCGAAGAACAGTTCTATCTACTGTGGCCGGCCGCGCTCATGTTGCTAGGCCGCAAGCGCGGCTTGTGGGCCGCCGGCCTATTTATCATCGTGTCGCCCGCAATTCGCATCGCGACGTTGCGAGGCTACTTGCCACAACCTGAACTGATCGGCGAAAGCTTTCAAACCATCGGCGATTCAATCGCCACGGGTTGTGTGCTCGCCGGCTTGCGTGACCGGCTCGATGCGACGCCATGGTTCGCACGCCTCCAGCACTCGGTGCTTTTTCTAGCCGCACCCGCGGTCGTCGTGGCCGGCCTGTTTACGTATCGCTGGCCCGCCATCGATTACTCGGTCGTGCAGCCGGCAACCAACGTTGCGCTTGCACTGATCATTCACTGGGCCGTCGTGAATCACGATGGCGTCATCGGTCGGGCCCTCAACTGGCGACCTCTGGTCTATGTCGGCACCTTGAGTTACTCGCTGTACCTGTGGCAACAACTCTTCATCAATCGCCACTCCACCATGTGGTACTGCCAATTTCCCGCCAACATCGGACTAGCGTGCGCTGCCGGGGTGGCATCGTTCTATCTGATCGAACAACCAATGCTACGGCTACGCGAACGGCTAGAACCAAGGTTGTTTGGCCAGCGCAAACAAGGTACCTAGCTGCTACATGTCTTCGCAGTTCGCCTGGGTTACCCACCAAGTACCGGTCACCAAGTGGCTCAAAACGGAGCTCGCCACCCGAGCGCCGCACTTGAGTTTTGCGTTCGCGCGGCCGGGCCTCACCACGTTTAAGATCGACGGCCCAGCCGACGACACGGTGGTTGTGCCTAGCTCGTTTGCACGCGCGTGGGGGCTCTCGCTTGGCCGCGCCAACAAAGTGGCCGAGGTGCTGGCACTAATTGCTCCCCTGGTACGCAACAGCAGTGCGCCGTTGCGCTTGCACGTGTTCGAACGCGACATCGATGTGCCGGTCGACGAACAGGATGCGACGGTGCGTGGCACCCGAGCGCGCGAGATTGAAGGCGATTTGCGTGCCATGGCGCCAAGCGAAGGCATCTTGTTTGAAGTCGATGCCAAAGCGGCGATCGGCGACCGAGTCATCGACGTGATCGTGCCCCACGCCAGCGAGCCCAACGAAACCTGGCTGGTTGGTACCCATCGCCACAGTTTTGCGCATGGGCCTTGGCCTGGCGGCGTACAACACGTGGCATTGCCTGAAGAATCGCCGTCGCGCGCGTGGTGCAAAATCGAAGAAGCTTTGCGCTGGGGCGATCTAACCCCGACGCCTGGCCAAGACGCGATCGAAATCGGCTCTTCGCCGGGCGGTGCCACCTATGCACTGTTGTGCCGCGGCCTCAATGTCTATGGCGTTGACCCAGGCGAGATGCACCCGCGCTGTGTGAACTTTCGCGGTCCGCACCACAATCGATTTTTTCATTTGCACATGCCGGCAGCCGAAGTGCCCAAGTCGAAGCTGCCGCCGAAGTATCAATGGCTGCTGTCCGACGTGAACCTCGCGCCGATGGTTGCCTTGCGCTACATCGAACGCTTCGTCGCCCTCGCCCACGGCGGCCTCAAAGGCGCCGTGCTTACCCTCAAGCTCAACGACGATGGCGTGTTCGCAGCGCTGCCGCGTATTTTGGCACGCATCAACAAGCTCGGTCCCAAGACCGTTCGCGTCACGCAATTGCCGTCGCATCGCAGTGAAGTTGTCGCGATTTTGACGTTTTAGTCTGGATCGTTCCAATGTGCGAACACCGAGGTGTCGAAGCGCCGGCGCGCGGCCGTCGTTAGGTACGCCGTACATTGCAGCGGATCGTGATCCGCCGTGGCAACACATTGGCGGACTTCGAGTGGCCATTTGTCGCCGACGCAAAGTTTGTAGATGGCGCGTTTACGCTGTTCCAGTTTGCTTTTGCTGGCTTCGCCTTGTGCTGCAAGCAGGGTTGCGGTGCCACGACATGTGACAGCCGCTTTGCCAAGTGCGCGCTGTGCAGCTAGCAGTTCGGAATTGGAAGGGAGCACTGGTTGCGGCGCGTCGAGCGGCGGCGCGTCGCCGGGCGCATCACGTGGTGCATCGGCAACAACTGGCGCATCGGTCGGCGCAAGCGGCGTTTGTGGTTTTTCCGTCGCAATGGTGGCCGAATTCGGCGATCCACACGCACTCAACAATGTGACGACGACCCAAGCCTTGAGGTTCCTTGCCTTCACGCGGGGCCAGCCTTCGCCATGAACGCATCAAGGCCCGCGTTGGCTTGTTTTTGCACGCCACGGCTAACAATGGGGGTCCAGCCAAGCAGCCAACCCGCAGGGCCAAGGGCTTGGCGGCTCCACTTCCACATGGAAAAAACGTCGGTGTGTTCCACGATTTTGCCATCGGCAAAGCGAAATGAAGCATCGATCGAGTTGTGAACTTGGCGGCCGGTTTTGGAAAACAGATAGTCAGCATCCCAGTGCGCCGTGCCACGATCACCGACGACGCGAACATCGCGATGCTTCACCACCAAATCTTTGGCTTGGCCGCACAACATCGTCCACATGGCTCCGGCGCGCGCTCCCTGCAGCTGCCCAAACGCAGGATCTTGAAACACTACGTTGGGCGCGTAACACGCCACCATGGCGGCGGCATCGCGGCGCGCAAACGCCTGGTAGAACGTTTCGATCAACTCGGCATGGCTCATAGCCTAGGCATAACATCGAACCGAGCAGGTTGGGGCAACAGTCGATTCCCCGGCGCCCCACACCCACAGGCGCGATGTTCGCTTATGCTCCGTTCATGAGGGCATGGCAGTTGACCTTGGCGTTTTCAATTGGCGCAGCTCATGTGGCCGGCGCTTGCGGTCACGATGCAAACCCAGCGCAAGATGCCGTCGCGGTCGACGCCAGTACGATTGTCGACGGACCAGCGACGCCATGCACGCCTGGCCAAGCGCTGTCGTGCACGGGCGCTGGCGGTTGCAGCGGCGTACAAGTCTGCCAAGGCAACGGCAACGGCTACAACGCTTGCGCATGCGAGACCGCAACGTTTCCAGCGTGGCGCCAAGGAATGGCGCCGTGGCAGTGGAAAGAAATTCCGACCACCAGCCTGAGCGCTGTCACGCCACCGCAAAACACCGGTGGCGGCTTCTACGGCCGGCTCGACGCCTGGAACGGGGTCGCCGCCGACGAGCGCAGCTTGTATCTCGCCGCCAGCGGCGGCCACGCCGACTACGCTGGCAACGAAGTGTACCAAATGGACCTTAACGTCGACGCACCGACGTGGATAATCTTGCGCCAGCCAACCCCAGCGAATCAAATCATGCTCGACGTTGCGCATTACGCCGACGGCCGCCCGACGTCGTCGCACAACTATTACAACTTACATTTTGTGCGCAGCCTCAACCGGGTGTTTCGCTTCGGCGTTGGCAGCGCGTGGGGCAGCGGCAATCACAATGTTGGCAATACCGATGCATTCGCGGTCGCCAACAACGATTGGGATCCAGCCAACACCTACGGCATGACCAACGAAGGCCAATACGCGCGCGCGGTTTGCCTCGATCCGCGCAATGAGCATGTGTTCGCGACTGGCAATACTCGGCTGCGACGGTTCGACCCAGCTACCAAAGCGTGGACCGACGCCGCCACCTGGCCGGACAACGGCTCAGCGGTGTACTACACCCCGTGCGCGGTTGATCCAGTGCGCAACCGCGTGCTGTTTTTCGGCGACGTGTATCAAACCAACGCAGGCGGCTTGGCCTACGACATTACAAACAATGCGTTTACCAAGATCACGTTCACCGGCAACACCGCAGGCGTCATCGGCAGCCACGCGGCGATGGCCTACTATGAACCTGCGCTGAGTTCATTCGTGGTCAAAACCGCCACCCACGGCGACTTATACAACATCGATCCAGTCACGCTAGCGGTCGCGCCGCTTGCGACCAGCAATGGCGCTGCAGTGCCCAACGCAGTCAACGGCGTCTATACCAAGTTTGTGTACGTGCCACGGCTCAAAGGCTACGCGTATACGCCCGGTACTTCCTCGAACGTCTGGTTCCTCGCATTGCCGTAACCGAGCTAACCGTTCAGCTTGCTCACTTTGCGTAGGCACCATACTGCAGGCGCGGCGGCGCAACCATTGTGCATGGCCCAGCATCCAAGCTAGGCGGTTGTGGCATCACGCGATCGGCGATTTTCACGAAATTCGGCCCCAAAACCTGGAAAATCCTGCTCGTAGGACGTACCTAAGGGCTCGAAACAACAAGAACAACGGAAGTGCTATGAGCTGGTTCCAACGTTACATGCGCTCTTCGATTGGCGCAAAACAAGTCATGGCCGTCACCGGCCTCGGGATGGTGCTGTTTGCACTCATCCACATGACGGGTCACCTCCAAATGTTTGGTGGCCGCGACATGTACAACGGTTACGCCCACTTTTTGCAACACCTCGAAGTGAAGTGGGTGGCACGCCTTGGCCTCATCGCCATCGTCGTGATCCACATCTTCACCGCCATTAGCCTGGTGATGAAGAATCGTGCAGCACGCCCGGTCGCGTACGCCATGTATAAACCGGTGGCCTCGACACCGATGAGCCGCTACATGGCGATGACTGGCCTGGTGATCTTGGCCTTCATCATCTATCACTTGTTGCACTTCACCATCGGCACGGTGCAACCACAATACTTCCACATGCTCGACGACAAGGGTCGTTATGACGCGTACTCGATGTTCGTGCGCGGCTTCCAAAACGTTGGCATCTTCGCTAGCTACGCAGTAGCGGTGTTCATGCTGTGCATGCACTTAGGCCATGGCGCATCGTCGTGGATTCAATCGCTGGGTTGGCGCCATCCGAAGTACGGCACCGATAAGCTCGGGCCGATCTTGGGCATCGTGCTGTTCCTTGGCTACATCGCGCCGCCAACGGCAGTGCTCATCGGCATGATCAAACTGCCAGGCGCGTAGTTTTTCGCCCCACCATTTCAGCACACGTGGTCGGCTCGTACGACCGAGCACGTTTTTCAAAAAGAGACCTTTATGGACCTAAACGCTAAAATTCCAGACGGACCAATCGAACAAAAATGGGAAAACGCGAAGTTCAATTACAAGCTGGTCAACCCAGCGAACAAGCGTAAGTACAAAGTCATCGTCGTCGGCTCCGGCCTCGCTGGTGGCGCTGCAGCGGCAACGCTGGCGGAACTCGGTTACCAAGTTTCGTGCTTTTGCTTCCAAGACTCGCCACGGCGCGCACACTCCATTGCAGCGCAAGGCGGCATCAACGCCGCTAAGAACTACCAAAACGACGGTGACTCGGTTCATCGCTTGTTCTACGACACCGTCAAAGGCGGCGACTTCCGCGCTCGCGAAGCCAACGTGCATCGTTTGGCCGAAGTGTCGGTGAACATCATCGACCAATGCGCTGCGATGGGCGTACCGTTCGCACGCGAATACGGTGGCACCTTGGCCAACCGTTCGTTCGGTGGCGCACAAGTGTCGCGCACGTTCTACGCTCGCGGCCAAACCGGCCAACAACTATTGCTTGGCGCGTACGCTGGCCTCAACCGCCAAATCGCCGCTGGCAAAGTGAAGATGTTCACCCGTACCGAAATGCTCGACATCGTGCTTGAAGACGGCAAAGCCGTCGGCATCGTGGTGCGCGACTTGGTAACCGGCAAAATCGAATCACACGCGGCCCACGCTGTGGTCATGGCCACCGGCGGTTACGGCAATGTGTTCTATCTGTCGACCAACGCCAAGGGCTGCAACGTTACAGCGACGTACCGCGCGTACAAAAAGGGCGCCGGCTTCGGCAATCCTTGCTTCACGCAAATTCACCCGACCTGCATTCCTGTGTCGGGCGATTATCAATCGAAGCTGACACTGATGTCGGAATCGTTGCGCAACGACGGCCGGGTCTGGGTGCCGAAGAATAAGGCTGACATCGCCAAGCGCCCTGACACGATTCCCGACGAAGATCGCGACTACTACTTGGAACGTAAGTATCCAAGCTACGGCAACTTGTCGCCACGCGACATCGCTTCGCGCGCTGCCAAAGAGCAATGCGACGACGGTCGTGGCGTCGGCCCCGGTGGCCGCGGCGTGTACTTGGATTTCCGCGATGCGATCAAACGCGACGGCGAAGACAAGGTGCGCGAAAAATACGGCAACTTGTTCGACATGTACGAACGCATCACCGGCGAAAATCCGTACAAAGTGCCGATGCGCATCTACCCAGCCGTGCACTACACGATGGGTGGCTTGTGGGTTGACTACAATTTGCAGTCGACGATTCCGGGCTTGTTCGTGTTGGGCGAAGCCAATTTCTCCGACCACGGCGCCAACCGCCTCGGCGCTTCGGCGTTGATGCAAGGCCTCGCGGACGGCTACTTCGTGATTCCTTACACGATTGGCAATTACCTCGCCAACGTCAATGCTGCGAAGCTGGCATCGACCAGCAACCCTGCATTCAAAGATGCCGAAGCCGACGTCAAAGCTGGCATCGACAAGCTGCTCGCCATCAAAGGCAAGCGCACCGTCGATTCGTTCCACAAAGAGCTTGGCCTCATCATGTGGGAATACTGCGGCATGGCCCGCACCAAAGAAGGTTTGGCCAAGGCCGTTGGACTCATCCGCGAATTGCGCGCTGCGTTCTGGCAAGACCTACAAGTCCTGGGCGGCGCTGATACCTTTAACCAGTCGCTCGAAAAAGCCGGCCGCTTGGCCGACTTGCTCGAATTCGCCGAACTGATGTGCAAAGACGCGTCGGAACGCGAAGAGAGCTGCGGCGGCCATTTCCGCGTCGAATACCAACAAGAAGGCGAAGCGCTGCGCAACGACGACAAATTCTGTCACGCAGCGGTGTGGGAATACAAAGGCCCCGATGCCGAGCCAGTGCGCCACATTGAGCCACTCACCTTCGAAAACGTCCACCTCGCAACCCGTAGCTATAAGTAGGCCAACGCTATGTCTGACATGAACCTTACCGTCCACGTTTGGCGGCAAAAAGACGCGAAGTCGCCGGGCAAAATGGTGCCGTACAAAGTAACCGGCGTCTCGGAACACGCTTCGTTCCTCGAAATGCTCGACATCCTCAACGAACAACTGCAAGCCAAAGGCGAAGAGCCAGTGGCGTTTGACCACGACTGCCGTGAAGGCATCTGTGGCATGTGCTCGTTGATGATCAACGGCCGGCCGCACGGTGGCCAAAAAGCCACTACCACGTGCCAGCTGCACATGCGCAAATTCAAAGACGGCGAGGAAATCTTCGTCGAGCCATGGCGCGCTGGTGCGTTCCCAGTGTTGCGCGATTTGTCGGTTGACCGGACGTCGTTTGAAAAGATCCAACAAGCTGGTGGCTTTGTGTCCACCAACGTTGGTTCGGCGCCCGACGCCAACAGCGTGCCGATTCCCAAAGAAGATGCCGACCGCGCCATGGACGCAGCGGCTTGCATTGGTTGCGGCGCATGCGTAGCAGCCTGTCCGAACGGCTCGGCAATGTTGTTCGTCGGCGCCAAGCTGGCGCACTTGCACAGCCTGCCACAAGGCCAAGCTGAGCGTGGCCACCGCACCCAAGCTATGGTCAACGCCATGGACGCCGCGGGCTTCGGCAACTGTTCGAACCACTACGAATGCGAAGCTGCTTGCCCGAAAGAAATTTCGCGCGATGTGATTTCGCTGATGAACAAAGACTACGTCAAAGCCAGCTTCACCCACCGCGAACGCAGTGGCAAAGGCGACGGCGGCGCGTAGGGGGCTTACGGTCGTCGCGTGCGCGGCAACGCTGCAATACGCGACCACGGCATCGTGTGTACGTTATGGGCTATTACAACGACCTGGGCGAGCCGGTTGTCGTAGTACAAGATCTCAGGATCTTCATCGAGGCCAAACGTATCCCACCCGATTGCCGCAATCGTATCTTCGGCAGGCCACCAAATTTTCATGCAAAAATCCGGGTCGCTGTCGACGACAATGATGGCGTCGCCGGGCCCATGGTACAAATGATGAGGTACCGCGGGCCAAGCAAATAAGGTTCGCTTGTTGTCGGGCCACACTTGCATTATCCCCACGGCTGTCACCACCAGGCACGCACCGTTGGTAGCAGCGATCGCACAGTCAAAATCGGCGGCGACCTCAAGCGATGGCAAGCCTTCAAGCTGATCATTATTGCAGCGATACGTCCCGCCTTGCCAAACGAGCAAAAACGAATCGTCGGCAAACGACACAACCATTGCATCATCGTCGGAATCGGCGCTCGGCGACTGCTGCAGCGAGGTAACGCTCCACGCCGCGTCGCGGCGACTGACTAAACAGGGAACGGCTGTGCCATCGGCCCAAGACGACGGTATGGCAAGCACTCGATTACCCGCAACATGAAGGGAAGCAACGTGACTGAATGGCAGACTAAACTGATCAGTTCGGTTGTCGTCGATCTCCTGCAGCACGCTGTTCCCATTTTCATCTTCAAACGCGACAAGTACAGTTTGCCAAGGGGTAAGCACCGCGGTTTGCGCCAGACCAATCGCAGTAAAGCGAGGCGGAAACGTCGTGGTATCGACGCTGTAAAGCTGATCATCAACTGACATAAGCAGTAGCTGATCAGCGGTCCGTGCAAGCACCGACATGAAGCAAACGCCAATGTCGGCAAGGTTGAGGCCAACACGTGTCCCGGTGGCGGCCGTCGTGCAAATGGCTGGGATGGCATCAGCCGCTGGCCCCGGCACCGGACTAACGGCGGTATTAAACGCGATGACCAGACCGGTAGGCGCAGGGTCATCGTCGATGCAAAAGCCAGTTAGCAACTTTGCAATTTGGACCGGCACTTCTTCAAAGTCATGATCTGTCGAAAGCAAATCTGCGATCTGCGCGGGTATTGTATCGTTGTTGTCGTGGACGCGGAGATATTCGTCGTCGGCAGAACCATAGACCGACCAAAGCATCTCGCCGCCCCGCCACGCACTGACGGTAGACCAAGCATTGAGCTCGTCGCGCTCAAGATGTAACCACGCGGGCGGACGCTTATTCGCGATCCCAGCAGCGATCCGCTTTGCGGTTTTGGGGAACCAACGCCCACGACCGTCATGCTGCAACAACGCAATCGTCTGATCGTCAAAAGCAAACACGACGCCTTTCGAATCCTCGTCCCCCAGGGTCATCCATCGTGGATTACGAACTAAATCGCTCGCTTCGAGTACGTGGCAAACATCATCGAGGGACGCATCGCAAATCGCCCACCATTCATAAGAACTCATCAGTGCACAACTAACAACGCGCAAAAACACTTTCAAGCCCGGCACAGTTGTATCGAAACCTCGCGCAGTAGATCGCCGGATGCGATGGGGATCGCGTCGCTCGCCCTGCTACCCATACAGCGCGTCGAGGGTGATCGCTTGTTGAACGATGCCGCGAGCGTGCTCGTTGGCGCGCACGCCATAGGTGGTTACCAGCGTAACTAACAACGCTTTTTTGCTGCCAGTAACGGCGCGAAACGCATCGCGTTTGTGTTTGAGCACCGCAGCGTATTTTTTGTCGACGACAAATTCGGCTTCGGTGAATTTTAGCTCACACAAATTGGTGGTGCGATCAGCGCGGTCGATGACCAAATCGATCTGCGCGCCTTCGTCGACGAGATCGCTGGCCCCGCTGCGAGCGTTCGCTCGGCACGCCCATGACGCTTCGACGGTGGCCACGCCGGCGATGCCTAACGCCGCTTTGATCGCACCGCTGTGTTTGAGGCAAAGCGCTTCGAACGTAAGGCCAGCCCATGCGCGCCATCGCGGCGTGCCTTGGGTGCGCATCCAGGTGCCTTTGCTTGCGCCGCGGTGGCGTTCGATCCACGTTAGATAGAAGCGCGAATATTCATCGGCCAGCCAATACACGCTGTCGCGCTTGATGCGACCCAAGCGTGGCATTTGCAAAATGAAGCCAGCTTCTTCCAACTCATCGAGCACTTTCGTCGCCGCACCGCCCGACCCCAGCTCGACGTCGCCCAACAGCTCGGAAGATCGGAAGAGCACACGTCTGAACTCCAGTCACCGCTTAACATCTCGT
>ERZ795056.6147-NODE-6147-length-11789-cov-7.842594_pt1 | contig 11789 bp, 6 predicted proteins | sample MGYA00375140_ERZ795056 | MGnify/ENA primary metagenome ERZ795056 (study PRJEB30185, sample SAMN05720227) | activated sludge metagenome | isolation source: Anaerobic digester | place: USA | collected 2015-03-09 ...
GGACGTTATCAAAACGTTTGGGATTCCGGGACCGGAGCGATTTTGAAAAGGGGGGTGACACTCCTGGTCGAGAAGATCCCTTTTCTGCTTTTTTCCCTTGTCGCCAGCGTCCTGACCTTTTGGACAGCACAGCAGATGGGCGGGGTGATCAGCCTGCAACAGGTCCCTTTTTCCCATCGGTTGCAAAACGCCTTCCTTTCCTATGGCGCCTATATCCGCAAAATGGTGTTTCCAACCGATCTGGCAATCTTCTATCCCTATCCGGAGGTGCGCCCGCCTGCGCCCGCACCTCCGGATTGGGATAGAAGATCGCGGTGAAAAATCCGTTCTCCTCGAAGACCGGCGCCGGGCAATGCTGTGCCCGTGCCTCCTCACGCATGCGCTTGATGCCGGTCCCAGCCTTTTCGATGAAGGTGATGCGGTGGAGCAGATCGGCAAGAAGGGCATTGCGGCGGATGCTCTTCCGGCCGAGGTCGGAAAGCTTCATCCCCTTGGGCAGGCCGCCGGGGCTGGAGATCTCGATCCGGTCGGTATAGATCTCCACGAAGACATTGGCCCCCTCCATGAACCAGTCGCGATGCATGACCGCATTGGTGATGGCTTCGCGTAGGGCCTTCATCGGATATTCCGGGACGTCCTCCCTGCGCAGTCCTTCAATCCGGTAGGCCGTGCGGGTATTGCGCTCGATAAAGCGCAGGCTATCCTCGATATCCGCAACAATGCCGCCGGCAAAATCCTTGCGGTCCAGAATGTGCACCTTGTCTGTGCCTTTGGCCAGGAGACAGGTGACGTACGCCTGGTTGAAAAAATGTCTGACGTTCTTGGCGAAGAAGAGCACCCCGGCATTGCGGAAAAGGAGTTTGGCACCGGAACGCTCGGCGGCTTCGATGTTGACCAGAACGTCCTCGGTGCTGGGGCGGCCGGTGATGCCGCTCAGCCGGAGCCAGGCATTGTACTTCTCCCGGTCGAAGTCCTGGGGGTAGCGGAACTTCGCACAGACGGAGGTATCGAAGCGGATAGCCCCCTCGCTGCGGAAGAGATCCCGGATCTCGTCGCGGCTGAGCTTCTGGGTGACGGCGCCCTGTCGCCAGAAATAACCGTCGCTGCACTGAACGGGCTTGGATTCACTTTCGCGGACCGTCACCACGATGACCTCGCCGATTCGTTGCAGCAGGATCTTGACCGGCGGATCGCAGTTGCGGGCGATGTCCTGGATGCGAGCCCTCAGCGCGTTGGTATCGGCAATCCCCTTAACGGTTCCGTCGTCGCGCACTCCCAGCAGGATCCTGCCCCCTGCTGTATTGGCAAAGCCTACCAGCTCGCGGGCAAAGGAAGAGGATAGGCTTTCCTTGTACTCCAGCATGACGCCTTCGCCCTCCTGGAGCAGGATATCGAGATCGGCGGCTTTCATGTCATGGCCTCCTTGGTAATACCCAGTAACGGCCTAAGTTAAGGCAATCAGTCCGCAAGGTTTCTATGCTGCGGTCATTCTGTTCTCGTAACTCGGAAACAACTCGGAAGTCCATTCCTTCCGAGTTCATGGCGGCCAAGGTGCTTTTGATGTTACGGGTAATTATCACTTTCCTTCCTCACCATGTTCATCACTGAATAACATCGAAGCATTGATCTGACGACCATCAGCAAGTAACCGTACAGCTTTAATAACCAGTTCTGCCCTCCTCTTGAGGAATCGCCCGAAATCAATACGAAGCTTGCACACCTTTTCTTCGTCAGTGAGGCCCTCGTAACCCCCATTAGCAAGTTCCGGAATCGGAATCAGGTGGGACTGAAGCCTCTCAGTCACTATTTCCTCTGATGTCCATTTATAGCGATCTTTCAGGTATTCAACAGGATCTTTTCGCCCAATAGTCATGTTCGTTTTGTCTGAAATCAGGGCGCAGTTAAGTGCTAGGAAGCTTCTGATATCGGCCTCCTCCAATAGAGCGTCCGGATACAAATGGTGATAATGACGTTGCTCGATGTTCGTCGCACTTAGTGGCTCGCCGGTCGAGAAATCCAGAGCCCCCAGGCGACACGTTACTGCGAGGATCGCGCGCCCACGGATTGTCGCCCGTTTGGGCCATTCAGCAGTTAACAGTTCTTCCTTTTCGACGAGCTTGTGATCGATGAAGATTGGAACATCTGCCTCTCCGTACCGGGTACCATCCTCTTTACTCTCTCCATTAATCAACCGTTTTAGCGCAATAAAATCATAATAAGCATGAGTTGCTGCCGAATTTTCGTAACGGTCGGTGAAAAACGCATACCAGAGATATTTTTTTAACAGTAGCTCGTCCAGCCCCCTCTTATCGCCAGATTCCGGAATGTTTTCGTAGAGGGCAGCAATAACTGCCAACACCGCATTCGTCGGCAGACGTTGACTGTCATAGATGCCTTCGGTGCGCAGGAATTCTGCCATACGATTCAATCCTGCTTCCATGGTGCCCCATTTGTTTACCATGACGCGCTTGTCCATGTCCCAAGCCCCGCGCTGATTTGGCAGGGCACCCTGTAAGAGTGCGGAAGTGGTCAGGATCAGGTCCGGCAGTTCTGAGAACCCTCCGATATTGGGATATTTTTTATCCAACTCGGCCTGCAGATCGTGTAACGAACTGCCCATAACGTCTTCGACTTCAGCCACAATTACGTCATACTGGGACAATGGCTTGCTATTGGTGTTCATTTTGATGAATACATCCAGAGCAACACTCTTGTCCGTTTGAGATGGCAGTGAGAGGTAGGGCAGATTGTAGTTTGCAATAACGGCGCGCAGATCTCTGATCCGGTCGCTTACCTTTTTTTGAAAATCGTAGAATGCCTTTATTTCGTCTTTGCCTCCCTCCGGTTCCATCCGAACCGTGGCTTTATCCAGCCAGTTATCAATTTCTATCTGAATATCTTCGGGCTTAAGCAGGTGTGTCGGGATATAGCCGCGTTGCAGGCACTGGGCCGGGTCGTCACACCAGAGTGGGTACCGCTCGCCATTATTTTTGTAGTAACGTCCCCGGAAGAAAACAGACATATCTGCTTGGTTATTTTCGCCGTCAGTCTTGTCGAAATCTTTTAAGTAGATGAAGTAGGTTTCCCATTCGTAGTTGTTGTGAAATGCCCGCCAAAGAGCAGTAAGTCGTTGCTGGCCATCCAGAAGATGTTCAAGTACACGTTGCTTATCTTGCGGTGTAGTTGTTTCCAGGAAACGGGAAACGAACTTTTCCTTATCGCCGACTTCAAGTGTCAGAGTAATTCCCAAGGGGAGGTCATGGACAACTGTTTCAATAAGACTGGCTATCCGTTGTCGATCCCATGCTTCATGCCTCTGAAAACGCGGTAGCTTGATTTCACCGCGTTGGAGCTTTCCGTACCAGTCTTTTAGAATTCTATTACGTGCCTCCATATTGATTTCCTCCAATGATCAGCATGTGGCCTCCTCGGGAACAGTGATGTCCAGTTCCGACACATCCATCTCGCCGGAGATAAGACGGGGCAAAAGCAGGTCGCGTGTATGCCGGAGAGTTTGGTTACGGAAAGCGAAATTTTGAAGCTGGTTCACGATCTCACTCATGAATTCATTAAACTTGCTAAGGATTGGCTGAGGCGGCATAGGAATCTGATACTTTACTAAGACATCCCAATTCGCTCTTGGCATCTTTGTGCCCTGGGATGTGGCAGTGGCATGCTCTACAAACTCGATACTCGATGTGCAGCCTAGAACTATACCGAAACAATTTGCAGCTCTCGGCCTGATAACGATAATGTCCGACGAACATATCCCTTGCAGAGGAGCTACACCTACTTTGTGAAAGTAAGGGCGAATTTTACCAAACAGAATATCGCCTTTTCTGAATAACAGCTTTGTACTCTGGACCTCACTGGCGGTCCCCCAGTCAGAGAGCGAAATGGATTTTCTCGGAAGATGCTCAAGGCCGATATAGGGTGTTTCTGGATCAACCGAGTCAGGGTTTACACTGTCTCTAATTTGATCGGCTAACTGGCCAAGTGATGCCATCTCCCACCCCTCAGTAATCCTGTCGATGGGCGAGTCGGTGAGGCGGGTTTGTGGGTGTCCTTGGAAGTGGGCCTTGCCGAACCACTTGCGGTAGAGGTTCTGCGCCATCTCCTCCAGAATCTTGATCCGCCGTAGGTTGTTCTCAATCAGGTCGTCGTAGGCAGAGAGAATTGCTGCAATCTTTCTCTGGGTGGACAGCGGATAGTAAGGAATGTTTACTTTTCTTAATTCACTCTGCTTGATTCCTAATACAGTAGTTCCTGTTGCGCGTTGCTGCAAGCCAGCCTGAACGAAAGGTGATTTTATCGCCTGAAAGAAAAACTGCTGGCTGATTATATTGGGGTTCCCTCTTAGCAAAATTACACGCTGAGCAAGAGCTATTTGTTCTGCTTTCCGAAGTTGCGCTACTTCGCCAAGTGGTGCCTCTGTTGTTAAGACAATATCATTCTGTTGGGGATAGCCACGCCCCATCCAAGAAGTGTATGTTTCCTCACTGATATACTCTGCTCTTTCTTCCTGGATGAAACCATCTTTTATGACTTTTGCAGTAATAAGTCGCACGCCGCTTTCAGCTTTGGGGGGTGTTTTGCCTCGATAATCGATAAGCCTTTCTGTAACCTCTTCGATTGTTCTTGTTTGGAACGTCGCCATCACTCCGCCTCCAGCAGCTTCGCCACATTCTCAGCGATCCGCGCTTCCAGTTCACGGGCCTCGGCGTTGAGGGTCTCCAGTTCCTCGTTGAGTTCCTCCAGACGCTCCTTAAAGTCGAAATCCTCTTCGGCGCGGGCGGCGACGCCCACATAACGTCCGGGGTTGAGGCTCCAACCCTGGGCTTCGATCTCGGCGAGCGTCGCTGCCTTGCACAAGCCGGCCACGTCCGCGTATTTGCAGGCGGGGAAGTGTTCGGACAAAAGATCGGCGCTGTCGTGCAGGTCCTCCGGTTTTTCGCCCCGGTAGAGCCGGACGATGTTGGCCAGGAATTCGATCTGGGCCGGTGTCCAGTCCCGGTGGGCGCGGTCGATCTGGCGAAAGAGGTGGCGGGCGTCGATGAAGAGCACCTGGTCGGCCCGGACGGTCTTGCCTTTGCCCCGGTCGAAGAACCAGAGGGTGCAGGGCAGGGTGACGGTGTAGAAGAAATTGGAGCCGACGGCGACCATCACGTCCACGCTGCGTGATTCGATGAGCTGTCTGCGGATCTCCAGTTCCGAGGAGCGGGCATCGGAGGCGGAGTTGGCCATGACGAACCCGGCGCGGCCGGTTTCCGAAAGGGCGCTGTAGAAGATCTGGATCCAGAGGTAATTGGCATTGTCGGTGCGGGGCAGGCCGAAGGGGAAGCGCGGGTCGTCCTTGAGCCGGTCCTTGTCCACCCGGTCTACGTTGAAGGGCGGATTGGCCATGACGAAATCGAACTTGCCGGGGGAGCGGTGCAGATCTTCATAGTAGGCATTGCCCTGGCGGATGTCGCCGGCCAGGCCGTGGACGGCCAGGTTCATCTTGCCCAGCCGGACCGTTTCGGCCACCTTCTCCTGGCCGTAGATGGAGAGCTCGGCGCCGGGGTTCTTCTGGTGCTCCGTGACGAAACGGGCGCTCTGGACGAACATGCCGCCGGAGCCGCAGGCCGGGTCGAAGATGCGGCCCTGGAAGGGTTCGATGATGCCGACGATGAGCTGGACGATGGCGGTGGGGGTGAAGAACTCGCCGCCCTTCTGGCCCTCGCTCATGGCGAAGTGGCCGAGGAAGTATTCGTAGATCTTGCCGAAGGCGTCTCCCTCGATGTCTATGGGGATGGAGTTCATCGCCTTGAGCAGTTCCTTGAGCAGGGCGTTCTCGAAGCGGTTGTAGGCCTTGGGGAGCACGTCTTTGAGGTCGGGGTTCTCCGCCTCGATGGACCGCATGGCCTCGTTGATGGCCGCGCCGATGTTGGCCCCCTCGGGGAGCGCGATCAGCGCCGAGAAGCGGGCCGTTTCGGGAAGGTAAAGGACACCGCGGGCTTGATAGTCCGCCGGGCCGATTTTCCGCCGTCCGCCGCCTCCGGCAGCGGCCAGGTCCTTGGCCGCCTCCTGAAACTTGTGGTCGGCGTAGCGCAGAAACACGAGCCCCAGCACCGGGACGGAGTATTCGGAGGATTTCAGCTTGGAATTAGCCCGCAGCTCGTCGGCCGCGGCCCAGAGGCGGGATTCGATGGCGTTGCCGTTGTGATTCATTAGTTCTCCAGGGTCTCAAGCACCTAATCGCTTCATTAATTCTATCAATCTTTTATCTTTCGAGAGAGCCGGCTTTACTTCGCCAATTCGTTTAAGCGCACTCCCTATCCCGTAAGGCCATTCAGATGTGTTATCAGGCAGAACTGCACATAGAAGCGCAAGTAATTTTTCAGGGTACAAATCAATGATCTTAGAATCTTCGAGCTTGTAGATGAAAAAGCCATGCCTATCCACTTTAGATACCAGAGGCAGAATGACGTCTGCGAGGCTTCCGAAGGCCTCGGCATCTGTGAAGGCCAGTTCACAAAGGGCAGTAGATATTTTTAGGCTCTTTGCCTTTTTGTGACGTGGCCATACATCTCTAAGGAATATCGGTAAATGTTTTCTGTCTGCTTTCTTCCCAGTAAGAAAATTTTTGGCTTGCCATAAAGTATGAACCCGAAAATTATCGTCAGCATGGAGAAGAATTTCTCGCATCTCCTCATTGCTTACAAATCGTGTGCCTGTTTTGGGAAGCACGTGCCACCAATAGGCCAGAAGAATCGCCGACAGGGTATTTAGATGGCCCTGTTTCTCTACTGATTTGTCGTGGACAAGGCGTATTAGGTAAGGTTTCAGCACTTCAAAAAGTTTGGAATGGACTTTGGGGTTCCAGAAGAACCCAGACCAGAATGCCTTTTGATCTTCAGCATCGGTAGCCAGCACTGAAATCAGATTCGCCTTCGTCCAGCGGAGATCTCTCACAAAGAACCATCCAAGAGAGTATGTAAACATGGCAAGGGCATGCCGGCGCAGGTTCCCCTCCAAATGAAGCAATTCTTCAACGCGTTTCTTCCAAGCGGACGGTAGGCTTTTCTTATTGCCTAAATTATTAATCGCCGGATCATTCATTAACGCTTGTGCAAGTTTGCCGACTGGCGCATTCAAACTTTCTGTTGCATAATCAGGTTCATTTTTCTGTCTCAGGATATTAGAGGGTGCACTTTGCGGCTTAGATTTTAAAATGGCAATTAATCGTTCCCAGATCTGCCAGAATCGCTCCTGCTGCGATACCAAAAGACCCTTGCTGGCATTTAAGCACCATTCGGAAACAGGTGAAATGATGCCGCAGATGATATCGTCCGACATCTCCAATATATGGCCTCCAATCTGCGCCGAAAAGTCTGGAGGATCATTTTTGCGTGCATCTGCGTATAGGAAAGTTCGCCATGCCCATTCGGGATAGTCATTGCGGGCTGCATTGCTGACAAGCGCGGCAAGGGCAAGGTCTGCCTTTTCAGCCGACAGGCCCGCGAAGGGATCATTCTCCGTTAATCTGTCGAAATCCGTGCTACTGAGCTCTTTCGCCTTTTGAAGAATCCTTTCCGGAGACTCGGCAAGCAGTGAGGAATACTCTGTTTTCCTCTCAATTGATCCTCCGCGTCCTTCCACGGAATGGGCTGCCTTCGCGGCATATTCCGGCTTCCACTCAGGTGCTTTCATGCGGAGTTTTTCGCTTCTTTTCTGTAGATCAAAACTGAACCGGCATCCATGCTCTGATAGCCAATGAGCGAAATTTAATATTGTCCAAGCCCGTCTATCAGTATACTGTTTTTTCTCTTCCGATTCCCAAGGTGGTGGTCCCTGCAATAGCCGACGTTCGAGACGTGCTCTAATTGCCCTTGGAAAGTCGTTCCATCGCTTTTCCAGTACAAGTAGCAAGTCACGCTGATGGCGATGTTCCCAAAACGACCGCATACCGAGCTGCAAGAGCCATTCGCCTGCTTCTTTACCACCGAAGAGGTGCGGGTCGCCGACGATCCAGATCCTTAGAAGGTCAAAAACAGCTTCATCATCCCGCCAGGCCAAGCATTCCCGCTTCGCTACTTGCGGGTCTTTTTCAACGAGTCTTTTGAAGAGGCTAACGTAATAGAGCAGAATGCTTGATATTCCGTGGGTTCTTTCATATGAATCGCCCTTGGCACTTTTATCCGGCTCAATAGGGCAATGGTGTCGCAATCCATATCCGCCTATTGCCTTCTCCAGATAGACAGCATGTTCTAAGTTGGTTCTTAATTCTCGGACAGCTGGCAAGAGAAAGTCGTCAGGAATTGCTGCATCACCATAAGGCGTGGGGTATTTTACATCAACACTGACCATTTCGTTGCATTGAATCTCTTGTTTCGCAACGGGCGGTTTCGGGCCGCTCCAGCGAGGCCTATCATCCATGCTGAGATAGGGCCTTCTGATGGCAGCAAACTCCTTGATTGCGTCGATTGTCCAGCCATTCCGATCGACAGAGCTTTTTAAATTATGCCAATCCAGGTCAGCATCCCGCTGACGGTCCCTCCATACAGCGAAAATAATTTGCCACGCCTTATAAACCTCGGAAAGGCAGGTATCTTTATCAAATTTCACTATCTGAGAATGGATCAGATCTTGAAGCGAATGGTGTACGCCTTTTTGCCCGGCAGCCCACCAGGCGGCAGCTGGTTGATGACAGACTTTGCTGACCCAAACGCACAAGAATTCCAAGCGCGGAGATAATCGGGGCACATTAATCGCCCAATGTCCCCGCAGTGCTGCATAACGATCATCTTGTAGGTTCTTGATATCTGACGCATTGAGTGCAAAAGCATCCCATTCCCCGAAGGGTAAATCCCTTTTCGCAAAGTGATCCTGCGGATCAAGTCTCGGCGGCGGTGTATCATTATCCAATCCATATGCGTCATAAAATGGATCAAAAGACTGTTTATCATCAGCATAAATATTTATATTGCCGGGCGTCATGTAACGGATGCATGGATCAAAAACGCACAGCCATTCAGCTGGAGGGGGTACTTCTGCGTTGGCGAACTTCTTGGCACCTTCATGTGTGGAAACAATATGCGCGACCTGACCTCTTTCATGCGGGGTCAGTGATTCAGGACCTCTCTGCGACATGGCAATGACTTTTTCGAACCATGCATTCGGATCTCTAGCCCTCTCTGCCCATCCTGCTAACGTATCCCAAAGGGCCTTATGGTTGTCCGCTTCATCATACGCGATGGGACATACACCTTTATGTCTCCACTTGGCCTCAGCATCTCCCGCATTGCCGGCCTGAAAGGCATACACCCCTCTCAAAGATTGCTTATAGCTGTTTAAGGCTTCCAGCAGGTAATGAACGGGCGGATCATCAGCAGCATACCCGACGAAGACGACGATATACTGATCTATGATTGATCTGATGAAAGAGGTTGCCCAGCCTTCCGCCAGATATGCGCGTCCGAAACCCGCACTGGAGAGAACAAAGCCATCCCCTTCAGCAGTTTGATATTTTTTGTCCACACGGCCATGTAGGTGAATGATCCCCTCAAATTCATCATCGCGCATGGGGTCCGGTAAACGAGGAGGGCGGCAACATGGCAAAGCTGAATCGCAGGCTTCGAAAAGGAGATCAAAGTTTGTCGTAACAATTCTCACTCGTCCATCTGGTAGCTTTGCCAAATCCAGCATGATCCGGTGGGCGAAAAGGTCGGGATTCTCAGTAGGTTTAAGAGCCTTTGCAGATTCTTGTTCGATCTCTTGTATGGAAAAGTCTCTTTCCAGAAGTCCAAATATTCTGTCGTATGGAATAACGCCAGTGACTCCCGTGATCTTATCAAGTCTCTCTGCTTCTTCAAGAAGTCTTCGTGCCGGATCTTCAGATGTAGCTCCCAGTCTCTCAATAACGTTCCGCGTCAATTGAGAAAAATTGGGCAGATTGGCGCGTGCTTGAGATACTCCGGCTCCACAAATAAAGACGACTCTCCCCTCATCTCGTGCAACAAGAAGATCATCGGGAATTGATGGTCCATTGGCTACAAATCTCATTCTACAGGCCCAGTCTTTGAAAAGATCTCACTTTGTCGCTGCGGAGTATAGGTATATTTCAAAATTACGTCAATGAAAACCACTCAAAAAATATGGAGTTGTAAGCCTCTGATTGCCTGACTGACAGTCGAGATCATTTTCCATTTACAGCGGTAGGCAAGGTTCGCGCCGGCCACCAGGGTGGCCGTCACGTCCCTTGCACCTTTTCCGTATCCCCCCTTGTCATTCCCCCCAAGGGGGAATTCCCGCCCGCCACCCCATCAGGCGGTAGGCAGGCGTCGCGCCAGGGCATTCCTCTGCTCCAGCCCTGTCACGCCGCCTGCATCTTTCCCTTCCGCACTCGGGCAAGGGCGTCGCCGGCCCTTTCCTCTGCCCCAGGGCTCGGCACCGCCCTTGCTTTCCTCGCGCGGTGTTTTCTTTTCCCGGCCGCATGCTTTGTGGGCAACCTGCTCGATTCGTTCTGTGTGTTCGTTCCAAAGATCTGTTTGGTAGGCGGCCAGCGTTCCAGTCGCCGGGGTCGCGCCGCGGCGTCGCTCCCTTCCGGCTTGGTGCACCGCCTGTCGCGCCTTTCTCCCCGGCTCTCCCTGCGGTCGCCATCGTCCGTCAGGGCCGGGCTGCGCTCCGCCCTTCCGGCCGTTTGGCTTCCCGCGCCCGTCCGCCCCGTAGGGGCTCCCTCCCTGCCTCCGGGTCGCGCCGGACGACCGCTGCGCGGCGACCGGCCCGCCCCTCCGGCATTTGGTACTGCTCCTTTGCCCGGTCCCGGCAGACTTCGCTTGCCGGTCCTCGGGCGTTGCGGCCGGCTCCGCGACCGCATAAACCCGCGGACGCTCCGCTCGGCCGCTTCTGTCTGGTGCTTCGGGCCGTCGGCAGACAGGCGCTGCGCGCTGACTGCCTTGGCCCTCCGGTTTTTTAGACCCTTGCCCGCTCCCGGAGCGACCTCTCTTCGTTCGGACGCCCCGGTTCGCGGGCTGATGCGCAGTCGGCTCCGCGCCCGCATGAAGACGCGGACGCTCCACTCTCCTGCGCCATGGTGGCCCGCCTGCCGCCTGTCACCTCCTTCGTCGGAGACAGGCGGCCGCGGGCGATCAGTTTCTTTTCGGTCGCCGTGAATCGCCTTCCGCTTCGCTCCGGACGAGACATGTCTCCCTGGATCGCGCCCTCGCCCTCGAAACCGCTATGCGGATTCCAGGGCGCCGGACGGTCCCGCCCTGCGGTCTCGACCGTCCGTGCGGGCGCTAAATTTCCAATAAGACGGCTAAAAGCATAACTGCGGTGATCAAAATGAAAAACGTCTTATGACTGGCGAGCGCGGTCATTTTTACACCCTTTTTCTTGACAATGGGGGGGAAGTCTATAAGATGGCGCTGGAAAAAGCGATCTCCGTGCAGTAATCTTGCAGTAGTATTGCAGTAATTTGATGCAAAAAGGGGGTATTTTAGGGGATAAATCGGGAGGTGGCGGGAGAGTCAAAAAGAGACCCAATTTATTGATCTCGCGCCGTTATCTAATTTTATCGCTGTCTTGCCGATCCCAATGTTATGGACTCAAAATCCCCCGAGGGCAACTTCATGTCGGTTCGATTCCGACCTCCGGCACCAAATGAAATCAGGGGCTTACATGGTTTATGCTGACCGGTAGGCCCTTTTTGTTTTCCTGGGGAGGCATCTTAGCGATGTGAGCCTAATGCTTCGGAAAGAAAGGCCATGACCACCCGTTGGAATTCCTCCGGATTGTCAGTATGGAGC